>Ga0247807_10002341_pt1 | contig 10478 bp, 9 predicted proteins | sample UWRJL074202C1_FD_179931 | JGI IMG/M metagenome (GOLD analysis project Ga0247807, IMG submission 179931) | Plant litter microbial communities from Arlington Agricultural Research Station in Wisconsin, United States - UWRJ-L074-202C-1 | ecosystem: Environmental > Terrestrial > Plant litter >...
ACGTATCGGTTGAGGGGAGTTGGAAAATCGGCGTTTGAACTGCGATTTGCAGACATGTACTTGAAACACAAGATCTTCCACGAGGACTAGTAAGCAAATGTAGTAGGATATTAATTATAAATCACTTCAGTAATCATTCCATTTCCTGTCTCAAGAGCCTCCTTCTGTGTTCACCTATTGCTTGATATACCAGCACGAGCTTATCTCTAATCTTTCTAGGAGAATGAATCCTAATATGGAGAGATCTAGCATTTCCGGTTCTTCTGTTCATGCTCAGGCAGCGTCTCTTGTACAGGACAGACAAAACAGTGGAGGTATAGACTAGCCAGCGCTGCAACTCTTGCCAGCCACTTTCTGAATCTCAGGGTCAATCATCTTTGTTTTCAGTAACTATTCACTCTCCGAATCTCGCAGCTTGTAGCACTTTTACTTTGGCTGAATTGAGGTGGATGCAGAGCTCAGGCAGCCAACATATGGACTGGGTGAATGTTCTTTTACGTGGACTGATATGAGCACATACATGTTTCATACTGCCAGACGGAAATGAGAAAGAAGCACTTCACATTCTTTACAAATTGTAGGTGAATCCAATTTATGTTCTATACAGAGATACCCTCTATCAAAAAAACGTGTCTGGATTCTATTCTAACCAAGACATTGCTTCGTTGCCAAAATGCAACGGTGTCCATTCCACCAACTCCATTTAGCAATGCCAATCCCCGGGGAGACAATGATGGCTCTCCCATACACTTACCAACTTCCCCTCGGAGCCCAATTTCGGAATCTTACAATCTTGGCCGTTCATCACCTCTCCACCCAGCCTCATAAGCAATCATTTCTGCAGCCCTCTCTCCGATAGCAAGCACTGTTAACATAGGATTGATACTTGGCATCGTAGGGAATACTCCTGCATCTGCAATCCTGACCTTCTTCAAGCCTCTAATCTTGAGCTCTGGATCTACAACGGCCAAATCATCATTTGCTCCGCCCATCTTTGTCGTTCCAGCAGGGTGATACACTGTATGAGCGACCTTTCGGCCATACTCTGACAGTTCTTCATCAGTCTGCACGAGAGGGCCGGGAGCAACTTCTCGGACTAGCCAGTTAGAGAAAGGAGCCTGTTTAGCAACTTCTCGTGCAGCACGGAGACCAGCGACAATAGTAGCAGCATCATAACCTTCGGGATCTGTGAAGTACCTGAAATCAAGGGAAGGCTTGACGGTAGGATCTGATGAAGTGAGGAAAATACGGCCGCGAGAACGGGCGCGAGGGATGTTGGGGGTCATGCAGAAGGCGTTTAAGGGGGCATCGTAGCCTAGTCGCACGGTGTTGAGACAGAAGGGGATTTGATAACAGTGCATCATGATGTCTGCTATGGTACCGTCAGGGATTCTTTTAGGGTTAAGAGCTGGGTCAGTGTTGGTGGTTGCCGCATCTTTGATTTCGCGTCGGAGGAAAATGCCTGCGTCGGAATCCATGGTTGTTTGAGGAGGGACTGGAGCGTTCAATTCCCACATAATAATGGACTCTGGGTGGTCGATGAGATTCTCGCCTACACCTGGGAGATCATGTTGCACTGGAATAGAAAGGTCGGCGAGCTGTTGCTTTGGGCCAATTCCAGAAAGTAAAAGAAGTCGACAAGTGTCTACCGCACCTGCACAAAGAATGGTTTCTGTTTTAGGCGTAACTATGAGCTTTTCCCCTGACTTCAAAGTAATATTCACACTCTTCACGGTCTCAGATTGCAAGTTGAGCTTGCTAACCCATGCATTGGTGAGAATAGTGAGATTTGGCCGTTTCTCTTCTCCTCGCAGGATAGGATGGATATATGCCACCGAAGCAGAGCTTCGACGGCCATCATCTGGATTATACGATACCGAGAAAAAGCCTACGCCTTGTTGCAAACTTCCCGTATCGCGAATCTCCTTGTTGAAATCATGTATGACTGGGATGTCAAGTGCAGTAGAACAAGAGTTGATCCAATCTTTGCAGACTTGGTTTCGGTGTCTTGCGTGTACCGGCTGGACGGTATTTCGTAGGTTGTCAATTACCCGCATCATGGTCTTGAAGTTCCATCCTTTGCAACCCAAGCTCTCCCATATTTGGCAGTCATATTCGAAGGGTCGGAAGGAGATCAAGGTATTGTGAGAGGAGCAACCACCAAGGACTTTAGCACGAGAATGTCTGATGTGCGAATTTCCTGGACATTGTTAATTCCCCGATCAATAGATATCATTATTCTGTGGCAGGACAAACCATTGGGTTGCTCGGTGGTCCCATAGTCATAATCTAGTTCACCACCCAGTAAAGTAAGCCAATCCTTGAGCTTCAAGACACGGTCATCATTGAAGTCACTAGGTCCAGCTTCAATCAGGAGGATCTTCTTCTCTGGTAGGTATTCGGAAAGTCTGCTTGCAATTACACAGCCAGCTGTGCCTCCGCCAACAATGACATAGTCAAAGGCATCGCTCTGGGAGGATTTGATAAAGTCGGTAGTCATCCTAAGGTGGTGACTTATTCTTGGATAAGCTTTTCTTGATTTGTTTTATCAGACGCTTTTCTGATGTCTAAAAACCGGCTGTTGGTGAGAGATAATGAAGAACAGTCTATCTGTCGTGCAGGGATGTATTTAGTGGATAATGAAGAGTAGGGCGAGTTCGAGTCGTGTATTGCGTGCTGTAAAAGAATCAAATGCACTAGAACATTAGGAGCAACGAGGTGGCCAGGGTACTGTACCCGCAACCAAGACAATCAATTCGAGTTTGTATTCGATTACTGAAGCAAAAGCGCTAGCAAGGATAAGTATATACAGCTTAGCACATCCAATTGTGCGGTGAGATGGGCATCAGTCGACCCAGACTGAGCGATAGCAGGATGCCGATTGTTCATTATGAGGGGTTTCGGGGCCCGCGATGGAGGAAGTCTGAACTCTCACTAGCGCAGTCAGCGTCTCGTTCCACTACTACCTCAGACCTACAGCAGCAGAGCTATCTATCCCCAGCGAAAAACGGCTGGGAAAGCTGGAAACCCTATGATAGGTCCAATTCAGCCCTACTGAGCTTTTTTTTCCAGGGTCCAAAAAAATGCCCGGATGAAGATACATTTCCCAGCGTCATTATCAGGACAGGAGTCGGTCACAGCATAGCAGGACAGCCGGAAAACAGGGAAATGTGAAAATCAGACAACCTTCAGTAGTACAAGGCTCTAAACTGCCAGAAGGAGTAATAAGGTTTCATCAAGACTTCACGGTGAAAATCAATTGAGAGAATCCCGGAAAGCCGTTACAGCAGAAGGGTGATAAGCTGTTATCGCCACACTAACCACGATACCACTTACAGTACCACCTTGCTAGCTTCAAAATACCCATCTGCTGAAATGCTTCACAATTAGTCTCCTATTGCTCAACCAACCCATACGTACTTGTCAGAAACTCTTCCATCATGCAGTACCCCGTGCAACAGCTGTTCTACGATGGCAAGCCCCAGTCTGCGACCTCTTCTAAAACCTTTCATACCATCGACCCCTCAACATCGAAGCCGCTCGCAGAAATCCAAACAGCTTCCAAATCTGATATAGATGCTGCAGTAGCCTCAGCACGTAAAGCATTCCCTTCGTGGTCTCAAACGCCTCCCATAGTTCGCTCTCGCATCCTCCTCAAAGCAGTTTCTCTCCTCCGCGCCCATAACGACTCAATAGCCACTACCGAAACACACGATACAGGCAAGCCATTCTCGGAAACAAGTACTGTGGATATCGTAACTGGCACAGACACTCTGGAATACTTTGCCAACCTCATCGCAAGCGGAGGGCTGAATGGGGACACTACACAACTGCGTCCGGATGCCTGGATATATACCAAGAAAGAGGCATTAGGCGTTTGCGCAGGTATAGGAGCCTGGAACTACCCCATTCAGATAGCATTATGGAAATCAGCCCCTTGTCTCGCAGCTGGGAACTGCATGGTCTACAAGCCTTCCGAAGTTACTCCTTTACATGGCCAAATATTAGCAAAGATATATGCAGAAGCTGGTGTACCGCCAGGAGTGTTCAACATTGTGCATGGTGATGGAGCTGTTGGCGGTTATCTTACCACTCATCCTGGAATAGCCAAAGTGAGCTTCACCGGCCAGGTATCCACAGGTCAAAAAGTTGCTGCTTCGGCCGCGGGAGGAATGAAATACATTACGATGGAGCTGGGAGGTAAAAGTCCATTGATCATATTACCCGATACAGATATCGAAAACGCGGTTGATGGAGCCATGATGGCAAACTTTTTCTCCACCGGACAAGTCTGCACGAACGGGACGAGGGTATTTGTTCACAAGAGCATGAAAGCTGCTTTCGAGAAACGGATATTGGAAAAGATAGAATACATCCGCCCGTTAGAACCCATGGATCCAAACAGCAATTTCGGCCCCTTGGTATCGGGAACACACTATGAAAAAGTGCTGGGATATATCAAGCACGGCATCGAAAACGACAAAGCCAGACTCTTATGCGGCGGCGTAGCGAAACCAAAGGTACCAGCAGGATACGAAAGTGGATTCTGGGTACAGCCTACAATCTTCACAGACTGCACAGACGGAATGAAGATAACCACAGAAGAGATCTTTGGCCCCGTTCTCTGCATATTAGAATACGACAGCGTGGATGAGGTTATCGGCAGAGCGAACGATACGAAACTTGGGCTCGCTGCGGGAGTCTTCGGGAAGGATCTGGACCAGTGCCATGATGTGATAAGCAAACTAGAAGCCGGCATCACTTGGATCAACACATGGGGTAAGTAGCAATATCTTCTACAAGCCAAAGTGACACTGCTAACCATCCGTCCAGGCGAGAGCCCTGCAGAAATGAGCGTGGGAGGCTGGAAGATGAGCGGCGTGGGTGTTGAGAACGGCCGTCGGGGACTCTCGGCATGGGTGCGTGAAAAGAGCACTCTGGTTGAAGGTGGTGGTATCGTGGGGACCGTGTTCGCAAAATTGTAGATATACCATTGTGGATCCGAGAATCCGCATGTTGTAGAATTATAACTTACCTCCCCGTACCAAATAAGATGAGCGGGAACAATAAAAAAAAACTACCTTAAAAGAGATTGTACCGCCCACTCACTATCCAGCAATCTTGGTGAAGTAAGGAAGGGGTCGAATTATCGACGTAGTAGGTAGCATCTCCTGGAATATCACAAAAGGCATTATGATGGACCACTTAAAGTAGCATCTTCAAGATTCTCCACGTCATGATAGAAGTCATAGGCCGGCCCCGTGATATCGTAAAGCAATGGGAAAAAAGAAAAAAAAAGGCAGTCGTGAGATGTTCTCTTGTTTTCTTACACGCTACGCTGGCCTCGGTCAAAATAGGAGGCAACGCTTAGTCAAGACATCAACATTTGATAAAGTAGCTCTCAGCCTACTGCAAAGAAAAGAAAAGAAGAAATTATAATCTCTATCGCTTGTAGACTTCCCTTCAAACCCAGAACTAAGAATTTGTAACCGAGAACCGAGCACCTTATGAACCTTTATTACTATTTCCACTGCATGAACCAACAACATGAGCATCCCTACCACTCGTACCTCTAAAGCGTGTCCGCCCTCTTCAGCCCAACACAATATCGTACAAACAGCTGGTCAAGAAAATGAGCATGTCTAATACCAGGCGGTCGTTGCTTCGCAAACTCATCAATAGCTGCTTGAACCGAATATCCGCAACGCTCAACTAGATAACAAACTACGAAAAAACCGGTGCGGTTGAAGCCATAATGGCAATGGACACCAATGTAAAATTCATCTCCCCAGTTCTCGCTCTCTGCTCTCGTCTTCTGTTCTTTCCTCAATCTATCGATGAGATTTACGAAGGCGCTGCATTCTTCACTGGTTGGTGGAATTTTCGAGACCGTAGGGAACTTTGTATAATGCACACCACCTTTCTCCAAGCCACGCGGATCATAGACTGGGCTTTCGTGACTGATGTCCACGATATCTTTAACCTGTGACCCCCAGTCGCGGACGAAAATCTCAGGACAATGCGACTCATCAACCTCACGTAGCGTTTTTAGCGCTCTAAATATTCCCGCGATGGGTTCGGAAACAGGCTTTATAGCTTGCCATTTCGCAAGATTTTTGACATCCCATTTTCCCGAGGTGCTAAGAAATTGGAGTTGCCAACCAAGAGATAGGCGGGGTGATACTTGGGAGCAAAGGAAGTCAGAAATCAGCCCAGCGAGAATTCGAACGGTGGATGGCATATAAAGAAGGGCATGTGATGCGGGAGCAGGAAGAATTGTAGTCTTCAGAACTTTCTTTGGCTTAAGAGGATGCGGAGGAATGGTGGCCGGCTCTTCATTCGGAGTGGAAGGGTTTTCGACAGTATCGTCGATTGTATCCGGATTGGCCTCCGAAGTATGGGTTTCCACTCCATTGCTTGCTTCAACTTCTGAAGCTGAGACGACCTGTAGAAGCTTAAAGTCAGTAATAATTTATGCATTGTCATATCTGCTTGAAGCACTAGAGATAAACATGCACTGTGGAATAGGAAAGATCCTCTAGACCGGATCCGATGCCTAATATTACTTACTGGCTCGCTTGACATGCTCACAGGTGCGGCCGAGTCGGCGATGGCCTCGCTATCATTTTTGATCTCATTATGAAGTGGATGAGACTTTCCAAGGTAAGCTGTAATTTTCTCTAGCTCTTCAGGCTTGGTGACATGATCTGCTTCACCTGCAACCAGAAAAACTGGACACTGAAGGCCGGCCCATACAGCCCGACCGGGCAGGCCGCCTTCTGGAATGCCTTTCTTGTATACTGGCAGTGTGCCAGACGCCATGCGTCTGAAAACACTATTTCAATAATCAGTAAACTCTAGAGAACGTCTTGAAGGTCTTTTTCAAAGTATTTTGTGTTCTTGAGATGCGCACCCCGGACTCCGTAAACTACGAAACAAGATGTGAAATGAACTTACGCAGAATTGCTTTGACTATTGAATCGTTGTTGCAGCTTTTTCGTCTCTTCGTCTGCGTCTGTTCCAACAAATCTAATTACACTCGCACTATTGGTACCACCTCTTTGGTCGTACCATCTGAAAGCATCAAAAACGGAATTAGGTACCCAAAGGAGTTTACGGTACGTTGCAACTTGATCTTCGGAAGGGGGATCTGCTTTGGGACAAATGGCCAGTAAACCGACAACATGATCAGTAATGGCATGCTTGTACGGCGAGGTGCTGCGTTCTGCATTAGTACTTCCTGGGGTTTAAAAGGCAAACCTTCTATCCAGAGAAGAAAAGATGGAATCCACCTTTTCTTTAAAGAGGAGGTGTCGAGCGTAGACTATATTTCACTTACTGAGAGGCAAGAAGTGCACCAAGTGAGCCACCCATACTGTGGCCAATCAAGACAATTCCTTGATTCTCAATTCGATAGTCTTTTATAATTTCACCTAGCAGCTCAACAAGCGCTTCCGTTGTGTATGCGTCCCAATCTTTTGGTGCGAAGTCCGATAAGCCACATCCAGGTAAATCTATAGACAGACATGATGCCAAATTTACCAAGCTAGTTAATAAAGAATGGAATTGATATGTAGAGCCTCCGAGTCCATGCAAAAATACCAGTAGCGGCAGGGGAGCTGGGATTTTTGGTAGCTTCTCCGCCTGTGGATGTTCGCGGTAGAATATTCGAAGTTTGGGATATGTAAACCGACTCGTAGTAAAGGACCTTATCTCGGAATGCTTCTTTAATAATCCGGGATCGACGGTTTCTTCGGGCTCTATAATTGCCCAAAGTTAGCAGCTGCGCGAAACGATGTTGGGACTGCACGGCAGATGAGACAATTGTTGTGTCAAACAAGAGAGGCATCGACAATAGCTGCTGCCAGCGATATTGGGTAGGCTTCGTAAAAGCCTACAGCCTTTATTTATTGACTGATCGCAATGTCTCCTAACCCTCGAACCAGGATTTTAACATCTGCCAAAGACTCTCCAGACTAACCATTTATATCGACCGTCGGTCCTCCTGATCTGTCTTGTTGGTTTCGTTTGTCTGCCTTATCTGCTAACTGTGTAGAGCTCGGGTTAGCTTATCAATGGATTCTTTTGGAGGTAGCAGACATACGGGAGACCAGAAGGGGGCCATGTCTGTTGTATGATGCTCGTATCTATAAGTAGGAAAGGACGCGTTCCAATATCTATAGTGGTCTGCTCTATTCTCCGGCGCGCCAAACAGGATTGTTGGTTTAGGACACGAAGGTTGGTTCCTGCGTAGATCCACAGGCTTGGGATGGTTTCTTTCAGTGTGAGATTGTGAGCATGGCGCAAGAGCTCTCTTTCCCGCAAAAGTCTACCGGTAAGTAGCTTAGAAATTGGCGAGGAAGGTGTGCGGAAGCAGAGAAGAGAGTCAAGTTCGGCGTGCTGTTCTCTCGTAAATGATGACCTCCGCGAGCTCTGGCAACGTGCGCGTCATGCTGGCAGTTCATTTGCTACCTTTTATACCTCATAGATCAACGGACGGTGACACGATTGGTGGTAGGGACTTCAATTTGTGCTACAGAGGAGAGATGGAAAGGGAGTCAGATTCAAGAGGGCAAGACAGAGTATCAGCCGGGAGAATTCCCACTTCTAAGGAGAATCCATGGCAGAATTATTATGGTTGCAATCAATGGATTTGAGATGTTTCGCTTTGCCAGGCCGAATTTAGAGTTGACCCCGCTACCGCCGTTGAGGAGGATCCGCAGCTCTGCGGGATGGCCCTGAGCCTGCATTCCCTTTCCCCTCCCCCTCCCAAGACCCCCGAAATCTATCGAGCTTCCATCATCATCATCATCATACATCTTTCCCATTGCCTTTCCTATTCCTCATGTGCACGATAGCTGCAAGTCCATGCCGTTTGACCCGAGAAATACAAGGGCAATTGGTTTTCCTTCTAAACAATTCTAGCATGGCTAATCCACCGAAGCTCTATTGCTCCGTTCTGCCCTGAACTTCAAGCTCTCTCTTCGTGAAGCTCAACTACAAATTGTAATTGCGATCCTCCTGCAACGACAACTGCGATATCAATAATAGGAGAACCTGGCAGCTCTCGAGCGTGAAGATACGAACAAGCCCCCATGGTCCACAGCACACAATGGAATAGCTTCGATTGCATATCAAGTCAAGGAGACTGGCTCGGATTCCTTCTCTCGAGGACATGGTGGGGCCGCTATGGTGTGGAAGTGTTGCCGCGCTGCTCTGCTCTTGCGGGGAGAATCAACATAGTTCTGCTAGCACCCACCGTTCCGGTTTAACTTACTCCTCATGTCTCTGATATCTCCATTCCCTCTTCTCTTTCGTCTATATTTCGTGACTTTATCTTTGTTTCCAACTTGTTTCCAACAACCGGTACACGACTTTGACTTCCCAGTGTTATTTGGACAGTACTTTTGTTCGTGATATTCAAAAGACTTAGAGCTTCACCCCACCCCCACAGTAGCACTCAGCTGAACATCAATTCGCATCATGGAGACCCCTATGGACCAGAATGTCCCGGAGAAGCCCAAATATATCGATTTCCCATCTCTGGAGCATGGCACTACTTATGATGGGAAATTGGCTTTGAATCGGTGGTCGGCCATTCTAACAAGAGGACATGACTTTCCAGGCGCTCAAGTTCGATTCATATCAATCCCCGTTCAAGTACACAATCACTAATAACGACCAGGCCATGTTATATGCAGCAGGTGTACCGAATAAAGATATGATGAAAACTGCTCCTCAAGTTGGAATCTCAACGGTCTGGTAGGTTTAAACAATCACCCGATCGCTCTCTAGCAGAAATCCACATAGTTCTACATAGACTTCAGGCTTTTCTCAAATTCTAACACAATACCAAGGTGGGAAGGAAATCCTTGCAAGTCAGTAATCCTCTCCTAATATGTACTAAATATGACACTAAACATATTGCAGTATGCACCGTACGTAAACCTTGGCTACAATTAATCCTTCTTCTCACTCAGTTTTGTATTCAGTACACGACCTCGGAAAATTGGTCAAAGAAGCAGTTCAAAAACAGGGAATGTTGGGGTGGCAGTATAATACTATAGGCGTATCAGATGCCATTACAATGGGTGGAGAAGGTACGAGAGTCCACAGGTCTTCTATACGTCTGATCTAATGTAGGGCAGGCATGCGGTTCTCATTACAGACTCGTGAGATCATTGCAGACTCTATAGAGACGGTGACTTGCGCACAAAGACACGACGCAAATATTTCAATACCTGGCTGTGACAAAAATATGCCTGGCGTGGTTATGGCTGCTGCTCGACACAATCGTCCATTTATTATGATTTATGGAGGTACAATTAAGAAAGGGTTCTCTAAACTCTTGAACAAAGATGTCAACATATCTACATGTTATGAAGCTGCCGGCGCCATGACTTATGGGAAGTTGAAGGCTGCGATAGGTGCTGGCGAAAAGGGTAGAACGCCAGATGATGTTATGGATGATCTTGAGC
>Ga0247807_10002345_pt1 | contig 10469 bp, 9 predicted proteins | sample UWRJL074202C1_FD_179931 | JGI IMG/M metagenome (GOLD analysis project Ga0247807, IMG submission 179931) | Plant litter microbial communities from Arlington Agricultural Research Station in Wisconsin, United States - UWRJ-L074-202C-1 | ecosystem: Environmental > Terrestrial > Plant litter >...
TGCTTGGTCGCGGGCCGAACCATCCATATGAACTTCTGTTTCCCCTTATCTGCCCACCGCTCAGGGAGCCGTGTTTCCCAACGGTCAACATACTCGAAACCCTCGGATTCATAGAGACCCCGACCATAATCTGATGATTCCACAACAGCCTAGCATTTTCCCAGGTCAGATCTCGTGTCTAAAGATAGCAATTATATTGGATCAAAATCATACCGGAAAGCCAAGCTCGTCTGCAATTTTTGTTCCCCATTTAACTAGGAGACGACCTGCCCCACGCCGTTGGTACTGAGGATCCACGGACAACAGATCAAGCGCTACACTTTTTGTCAGCCCAAAGAAAAATACTTAATAGCACTGGCATAGTGGTTGTCATTTACAAAGTATATTTCCAGCCGAATCTTTGATCGCCTTCCTACGAGGTATCAGGTACTCTCTACATAAGTGTTGTGCATACTCCTTCTCCTCCAAGGTATCCCAGAAGGGCCCATCTAAGTCCGACTCTGGTGGAATAGTATTCTTGTAAATATTCCACTTGGCCTGGGCAATCATCAAGCCCGTTTCCGTGTCGGTTACCTTGAGAAAGGTTGCTGACGGGTCGCTTTTCTTGATCGCGAGCATGCGCATACCACCACGCTCACGGCCCGTGGGCGTATCATGGCCAGGAAAGGCGGCATCGATATAAGGGTGTTCGTGGCCAAATGCACTACTCATGATAGCGAACGTTCTTGCCATGTCCGAATCTTGACAAATGTCAACTTTGAGGCCCATATTGGAGATAGAGGTTGATGAATAGAACAACACCGATTTCACGACGTCGGATTATATTGTGTTGCAGGGCTGCAAGTTGAGAAGTTTTAGGTGTTGGTGGATTCTCAGAAAATATGTGATAAAACAGAACGTGGAGGAAATTGGACAAAATATAGAAACAACTGAAGCGAAGCTGTGACTGGCTAGATGTAATTTAACCGCGCTGGTTTAATATGACATAGCGTATCTCAGCTATGGACACGAGCTACCATTTGGTTTGGCTAGTTGGCACCCTGCCATTTGTGTTGGTGTGCAACTCCTCGTGCCACCTATGCTTGCAGCTTGATCAGCCCGGAGCTTCGGCTTGCTTTTCATGCCTCGTCCTGCTACCATGTGACGTTGGCTAATATGAGTGTCAGGGTAGACTCAAGAGTAGTTGCAAGGAATACTAATATATAACTGTCACACGGAAGACGCAGTAAGAGAACACTGAATGGATAAGAAGTTGGTGGGGTGAAATGGGCTCTGACACGTTTGTCATTGTGCAAGTATAGAGCTGACTTAGCCACTGATCCATAGATAGCAATATGATCAGTGCGATATGAATTAAGCGATATTTTAGAATGCAAAGTTATTCAATTGCAAATTATAACTTTCAAGCAGAGAATCTTCATACTGTATTAACTAGTTTTTATTGAATACACACGCTAGTCGAGCATTGATTTATATTATGTAGCCTTAACTCGGACACAACTACTTGAATCGTAAGGCCGATCGAGGTAGGTAAATATCTGTCAGATATCCTCGGACCTTTCTACATCAATACACCTTCTCTCATTTAGTCAATTCTATGCAATGAATCCTTTAAACCATCCAAAAATGTTAAATAAACCCCAATTGCTCTTAAAGTTTCCCCTCTCTGAGCTACCTTTCTTTAACAAATACATTCAATCTTATCCAAATCCAAGGTAGAAGTGACAAAACAGGGTTAAGCTCTATGACTTACTCGCAGGAAGTCGAATCTAATTCGAATATATTCGCCATAAACGATATTGGTGCTCTTGGATAGGCACAGAATGAGCATTGATAAAGAATCTGGGAGTGAATACATAGGCATTATATGCAATGGTGTAAAGATGGGCTTCCAAGTCATATGATACAGCTGAAAACAGTTCGGATGTAACACCTGTAGTTCCAGCACAACACTTATCTACATATCTACTTCCTGGATTCGATATTGAAGTCCTGCTTCTAATATATAATGAATGTGTTATGATAGACCATATAAGACGCTGCCCTTTCTTATTATTCTGTCTTTGTATCCTGTACTTCTATTTTAGGAATGGAAAATAAGCTTTTCCATTCCATCGTGATTTCTGCGCCACCAGTAACGGCAGTTGATTTTGAGAGGTAGAGACGCAGATATTCGATCAATACGATGAAGTAATAGACCCCAAGTCCGCTTCCAATATGCCACCTATTTTGAAAATCATCAATCCCGTCCGCCACTCATTCTTTCGTTCTTCGAATCGTTTGGAAAAGAATAGATGAGAAAGGTGTCACTCACCAGCCATGCATCTCCAACACAACTCCCCATGGGAGACCCACTACCTCCCGCATTGCTCTCAGCTGAGCGCAATGGTTTCGATCTATGTCAAAGGCAATGCTGCCTCCCACAAATAGTACTATATCTTTCGTTAGCCCACTCCAACAGTTCACTACCCTCTTAATAACTCCTTCTAAGCAAAACTTACGGCCTCCAAATAACGCCAAACTTCTCATGTCTCGCTTCACCTTCTCATCCGTAACTCTAGAAAGCAAAACCATGCATCTTGCAACAATTACAAAAACTAAAGCAAGGAATACAAGTCCGAAGATTCTTTGGGAATGGTAGATGGCGTGGTAGGAAACTAATAATACGGAAGCAAGCGAGAGACCGCAAGAGAGAAGGCGACGCGGGAGGGGAGCGAGGGTGAAGCTAAAGGAAGCGTAGAGGATAGTGGCCGTAGGGAGGAGGATTGATGCTTGATCTACTATTTGTTGGGATACACGAGTTAGTTTTCTATTGACCTGTCCAAAAGATATTGCGAGGATGAGAGTCAGTGGTGCGTAGGTCGCGGCCAACAGTTTCGACAACAACTCCATAGTCGAAAAGGCTATAATATTGGACTTTCGATAGATTCCTGTGGCTAGACGCTTTATGTTATGATCTCAGGCTGCGAGTTTCAGATTTTAAGAATCCCGTGACACAATAGTTTCAATGCTGGACAGCCTTTGGGACGATCACAGCTGAACTTTCAGGTGAGATACGAGCTATACCTAGACTGTGGACGGCCATTTGTTTAAAGAAGCAGGAATTGGGTGGTTAGTCATGAAAAGATGCATTTCTTACATATTTGAGCAAAGTACTTGACATTGGAGTGGAATATGGTTGAACACGCTCCGACAACAAATAGGGACATATAGCAAAGGCGTATATTGATATCACTGCTCAAAGCGTGTTTTCTGTTGTTGATTATTCCACAGACTCCAAGATACACTATTTCTCACAATTAATACAATTCATTGTGGGCAACAGGTACGTCTTCTTCTAGCATGGTGACGGAGTGGTATACTTAGGGTGCATACCATAAGCGAGATTGGTAATGGTGTTGACAAAACCAGCAATATAGGTTGTGAAGTAATTATTCTGTCTTTCATTAGAACCTCGAGCGTAATGTTTAGAAAGACGCAGAAACAAACAATTTCACAAAACCTGTTGAGATATGGGTTATTAGGAGTGTTCAGTTTCAACAATGGAGGTTGAGATTACCTGGTTGCCGAAGTCATTTGCCCCCATGCTGATATACCTTCAACGTACGGCCAACTTAAAAACGTCATAATTACGAAGAAAGCGTCGGTGAGATGTTGTCTTATGAGATTGAGTTTTCAGGGTGGTATTGATCACGTGCCATTTTCATACTGAGACGCCAAAGACGCTATACCCCATAAGAGACTGCCAATTGCGGCTAGGTGGATTTCGGCGCGTGCCGTACCTAGTAAGACCATTGCCGGCCTGATAGTGGTATGGTAGTATTAGGTGAATGTTGGTATCTTCTCATACTAGACTTGACTATATCTTCATTACTATCTAAACTTTACTTGCTTTATCTACAAAGTTCACAGGTGGATAGGGGGTTTGACGCCCATCTATATCCCAGGAAATGACATTCTCTAGATTTCCCTCGAGCATTGTGAACAAAATGAGGTTGGGGTTAGCCCACCGTGAAAGAAGGAAGAGAAGCAACTTATATCTCAATCTTCTTCAGCTTCAGATGCAGCCCATTGGGTTGTCTGGCCGTGGAAATCCTCGAAGCTACTCCTCCACGGGTTTGGCTAGCCTCCCACTCGAACTGGCTCAATATCGTAGACAACATTCAATTCACCTTAGCTTAGCCTTGGTATAGCCCTCTGATACCGGTATCACGCGGCGTACGATGCAACAGGGATGGCTCTCTTTTCCAAATTTTGGTGGGGGTGGGTTTCATTGCCATGTACTAGGCTTCCACCTAATCTTGTTGTGAGGTTTTCTTTTACACGTTAGATAACTCTCAGTTTTTAGACCCGAAGAAGTCATTGCAGTCATCAATATATGAAGAACTGAATATCACTTCTGCCTTGGTAAAAGTGGCTAAACGATAGCATGGAGAGATGCCTGCGCTGATTGGCTCTTTATAGTAGAAGAACGCGGCGCAGAAACCAGGGCCTGAGGTCCACCGCCTTACCCCATTTGGCGAATGCTTACAAGCCACCATCCATATATGATTGAAATGAAAAGTCACTTGCACTGATGTGGCATGCAATACAGTTTTTTCCAGCTCGGGCATAGTACTCTTTCCAGGTCTCAATGCTGAGATTTCCAACGCCTTTGCCTGTCATCCAGAAAACCAAGACTTGAAAATGGCACCTGTTAATCCGGGTGGTCGACCAAAGCTTGCCTGGACTGCCGCAAGAAAACGAAAGCTTACCCGTCTGTACCTCTTGACCAATGTGAGAACCAAAGATATCCCACGGCTGCTCCGAGGCGACGGCTTTACTCCTAGGTAAGTTATTGGTATCGGGAAGCACTTGCTTGGCTGTACCCAATAGCAGTTGACGTGATCCAGTCTAAGAAGTATACAAGTCCAACTGAAGGACTTGTTGCTAGACCGTGTAACGGATCTCCGAGATCATAGACCTAAAAGCCAGTACCATGTAAAGAATCGCTGGAAACAGCTCAAACTGTCACAGAGGGTCCGAGCTTCCGACCACTACCATCACCAGGATCTATTGACTCTAGAAAATAGAGATGAGAGCACCGATACCAATCCATCTGATGAGATCTTGGAGTGCTCAACATCACCCCAATCAAGGATACAGATCATAAATCCTGAAGGGCATATGTATCTAGAAGCCGGCGCTCTGCTGCCCATGAATATCTTCACTGGCGCTCCTAGAGAAAATCACTTCAATGCTTCTGATAATACAGGAACAGAGGAAACCCACTCTAGAGCGAGCAGTATCAGAAGTAAAGCTAGCAAAGCCAGTATGTCTAGCCTGAAGAGCCTGAGCTACACCATACGTTCAAGACTATCGCATTCCCTGAGCCATATCGGCTCGGTCATCTCATCGAGGAACTCATGGAAGTCAAGCCTCGCCTCTGAGATGAGCATCAAATCAAATCGGTTATCTAGCACCGCAGACCTATGTCTCACCACAGAAGAAAGTATTCTCTGGAAAGAACTGATCGACGAGTCGAAATTGGAAGGAATACCTGGGTCTTGGCCTGAGTACGAGGAGATCTCCCTACGGAACAGGAAATGCTGTTCATTCCTCGACGACAAATGTCAAAATCTGGCACTCTGCAAAGTCTGCGGATTTTCTGCTGTGCACAAAGAGTCTCGAAGATCTTTTCTGTACCAACACTGGCTCATCTTTTATGAGACGTGTCTAATCAATACCACTGATCGATTCGGTAACACCCCGCTACATTATGCCTCAACCATGGGAAACACAGCTCATGTTATTGAGCTTATGTCATGCTCAACCCTTCAATTGCATGCACGCAACACATCCGGCGAGACCTTCCTTCATGTCTTTTGTATATATGCAGAAAACAGTTTTTCGGCATTCATGAGTTCTCGACGAGAAGTACTGAAGAAAGCAATAGAGCGTGGGTTTGATTTCTCTATTCGAGACTACCACGGGGTCACGGTTGCGTCTAAATTGGAGCAGATTTTTTATACCGAGCGTCGCCTCCTATTCGACATTGCACAAGATCTTCTCGGGGAAGTGTGTTGCAGTAACAGCAATGCGGAGCAAGTTTACAACATCGAGGAAAGCGCAAATTGTGAAGGTCTCACGCTCGAGGACAATTTGGCTGCTGACAGTGTAGTCGGCATACAAGACTCGGCCGGTATACGGCTGGCGCAGACCCAGGAAACGCAAGCTGTATGGAGCAAAATCAGACAAGGGGGCAGGAATCCAGATACCGACCTTGACTGCAACGGGGACTCGAAGCTGTTGGCAACACTCCGCAACTGGTGGCCCAACGGGATGAAAGACGCAGCATCGATGACGGCGCTCATTGAGAAAAGCGATATCCACCTCCGAGACCGCCGTGGCTACACCGCGCTCGCGATCGCCGTGCGCCACGGGATCAGAGACGTCGCCGCGCTCCTGCTCAAGCGCGGCGCCAATCCAAACTCACGCAGCTATCACCAAACCAGCATCGTGGCCCACGCGTCGACGTGCCTGGCCCGCGCCCAGCGAAGCAAAAACGGAATCCTCTACGCCAAGATCATGTCCTGCATGGTCCTGCTGGCTGATCATGGCGGCAAGGCATTGGTGTCTGTCTATGACGAATACAGCGTGCAGAACTTCACCTTTCGCTCGAGCGCCGTGGGGAAAAAGGAAAAAGCCGCACGAGCGGCGAAGAGGCAAGCCGAGGGCTGCCGTGGAACCCATGGAGGGAAGTAACCCAAGAGAAGACGGGCGCCGGTTTGCCGACGAGAATTATGAAATGATTTCAGTAACGAGAATACTTCAATAACGAGAACAGCCTAGGTTTTGGTTCCATGAGCTAAGATTTTTGGTATAGGGGCGTTAGGCGGAGTAAGAGGGATATATCTTTTGTACCAATGGATACGAATTTAAATGATTTACCTACTACCTATTGTGCCGGACTCCGTGTTGGAGTTATAGCCCTTGTCTCTTGTCGACAAATCTTTGGGAAATCTTAGATTATTTCCTGGTGATTACTTGTGTATTGCTCATATACAGCAACCTATACGTACTTCACTATCATGATCACACTACAAGTTACCCAGACATTTGTACAGAGCAGTTGATAACACTCCTGATTTCAAAAATGTAGAAATAGAAGACCTAAAATTATTGGTTGATCATAACTTCATTACGTTTGCTCTGCAGACACGCACTCGAGAACTATAGACAAGACTACTAAATATTTACAAAAAGAAGGTAGCGATGTAATCCAAACTAGCATACGCCAGTTGGGAGATCGTAGTTCTCGGTACGGCCACCGTTTCCTGAACCTCTAGTTGCCTTGGAGCCGAGACCTCGCTTCGCGAAGGCTTTCCAGATCTCGCATACGTTCTCACCACCAGTAAGAGCCTCATCGGCATCAATGATGGCATCACGTGCTTGGATGAAGGTAGGACTGCAGGGTTGTCTGGTTTGATGTTAGTAAGATTACATGGTCAAGAGAAAGAGGGAAGCTTACAGAGCCATGGCGTCGAGGACAAGCTTCATGGACAAGAATCGTCCGTCGGTGGGGACACCGTTGGAGTAGGTTGGGAAGCGTTGGGAGTTGATGCCGTGTTTCTCAATCAAGTTCCACATCATCTCGTACAGCATGGTGGCCCAAACGGTTCCGGTGTTGTGCACGGCTGGCTGAGCAGCGGAGTTGTATGTGTTGACTATTTTGTAGGTAAGGGGGTTGGTGGTCAAGCTGGTGGAGTAAAGGTAAGCTCTGATTCCGGCGGGTCTGAAGCTAATCCATGCACCCATGGGTTTGTTGGCTGTGCGTTTCTCGCCCTCCTTGAGGTTGATGGCGACAGACATGAAGTCTCCCCATCCTTCTCCCATACCACCGGACTCGTACACATTCAGGCAGTTGGAGTTTGCTGGACCACCGGTAAGGCGGGTGGACACACCATGTGTGTATTCGTGAATGACCACGCTAGCATCGAAACTGCAGTCACGATTGGGGACTTTGTCGTTCCAGATGAACATGGACATTCTGCCTGGCTGACCATCGACGGGGGTGGCGAAGTTGGCGTTGTTGAATCGAGCTCCATCTTGAGCATTGAGAATGACAGCGTCACCTCCCTTGCCTCCTTGGCCATTGTTGTTGGTCTCGAAGTTACCTGCGGCTTCGTTGAATCCGAGGTTATGGAGAACATCATGGTACACGTTTGATGTGTAGAAGAGCTGAGTGACAGAGGAGTTGGAGTATGTCTTAGGGTTGGTCCATGCTGGGTTGTAGTCAAAGACAAAGTTGGCGTTGCTAACAGTAGGGCGGTAATCGTTAATGTAGCTGGTGTCACCCTCATAGTTAGCACCGGCGATAGCGTTGTTTCCTCTCGTGGTCGAGTATGTTGTGGTTCCGTCACCTTGCCATGTGAATTCAGAAGCGGTAGCATCGGCTGGGTTGGTCTCCAATTTACGGCTTCCTGCTGAAGGATCATTCACTCCCCAAGGGCTGTACGTAATTAGCCATGATCAAGGCTGTGGACATCGTGTTACTTACTATACTTGATATCCAGCATCTGCCACATAATTCACAACGTTGTAAACTTTGTCGCCTCCGCTGGCGTCAACGTAGGATAGGATCCAGTCGTCGTGCAAATCAGTCTCAACTCTCCAGGTCAATGCAAGTGTATTTTCAGGGGTCTGAATATACATAAGACGAGCCTTAGGAGCAGACACTGCTCCACTAGTGCCTTCAATGACATAGTGCTCAGTGCCTTTGCCTTCACTCTCAGAAACAGCGGTGGCTGATTCTGTGTTGATTGAAAGACCAAGGATGTCAGTGGCGCCCTTCAATGCAGCTACTGGGTCAACCTGATCACGCTTCACCAGAGGACTCTCTGCTGGAACATTGCCGGTGAAGAACGAGTTTCCAAAGGACAGAACGCTGCCATCTTTGGCGATCTACAGAAGTTACGTTAGTTTTCGGATCAAAGCAAGAAGATCATAACAGAGTCGAGACTTACGTTGACGTTGAAATCGGCATTATCGACATCGAGGCCGTGAACAGTTTGCTTGAAGTTGACATGAGCAACTCCATTGGTTCCAACATAGTGATCATCAACCAAGCGGAACTCGGCTCCGGGGACTGTGCTCTCAAGAACAGCAGATGCGGAATCAACGTAGGTATCTCTCTTCAGGAGCATTCTTGAAAAGTCTGCCTCCTTTGTCTTCCCAACGTTGCTGTACTCAGAGGTGGTGGTCAGTCTGTAGGCGTTCAAGTCCACAGATCTGCCTTTGAGGTCTTTGCGAACAACGCTCGCATGGGGATGACCAAGAACTTGGGATGCCAAAAAGCCAGCAGAGGCCGCTGCTGTAATGAAACGCATCTTGAAAGAGTGTAAAGAATGAAGTTTCAAGGAGGATTACAGGTGAGGTTGCCGGGAGGAGTAGAGGTAGAGAGGCCGAGAAGGATAGAGGTAGAGCGGTAGAGAGAAGAGTCTATAGACATGGCGATAGAGTTCTTTATATACTCTTGCTCCATCACAGACTGTATGGTATCTTTGGGAGTTTGATAAGTTTGACCTACTCATCTGCATCTAGCACCGTCAAGATGCTTGCGAACTTCCCCATAAGACAAGCTCCCCAACCCATGCTGTCTATCAGACGCATTGTGGAGAAAGGTGGAGATCCCGGTAATTGGAGGCTCAAGCACCTATGAGTGGCTTAAGGGGACTTGTTCTTAGTTGTTCTTTCGCTTATCTGCCGAAGGAGTTGCGCTTGATCCTCCAGGAAGACGTTGAACCAGGCATGACCTTACAATCTGGCGGGAGCCTTGCCTGCTCAGGCTGCCAGACCGGGGGACAGTATGAGATAGCATCAAGAATGTCGCGCTGAGAGTGCCTGGGCTTCTTTCTACCCTTCGTAAAATCGCCACTGTTACTGGACATGGCATTACCGTCAAAGCGAAACCCAGAGTTGTGTCTGCCGCTCGACGTGCTTCTTGGGGCCGAAATTGGACTGGGTTTCGGCTACCCCGCCTGAATTCCAACCATCGTGATGGATAACACTATAGCTGATGCAGGTACAACATGACAAGGACGCTCTCAATGGAATGCCTCGGAATGGAAGGCGGCAACAAGAGTCGCAAAGCGGTGTTGGCGCGCACGACCAACACGCATCCAGCGAGGTTATCGGGCGTGCAAAGAAGGTTTGGGGAGACTCTCCGTCCTTGGCTTCGGCGCGCGGATTGCGTGCGATAAGATTACAGACGGTAGAGAATGGAGGCCGAGATACAAGGTGACATTAAGGATTGCGAGATCTGACCGGCATGCAGATTTCGCCAATCGCTGGCCCCAGACGGCTCTTGTCTCTCGGGGTGGGACGTTGGACGTTGACGGGGGATTCGGCAGACTCCAAGCTATGGGTTGTCCCAAAGAGGCATGAGCCAAGCGCTGGCGATGGATTGGAGATGTGATGGAGATGACTGA
>Ga0247807_10002348_pt1 | contig 10467 bp, 6 predicted proteins | sample UWRJL074202C1_FD_179931 | JGI IMG/M metagenome (GOLD analysis project Ga0247807, IMG submission 179931) | Plant litter microbial communities from Arlington Agricultural Research Station in Wisconsin, United States - UWRJ-L074-202C-1 | ecosystem: Environmental > Terrestrial > Plant litter >...
GCAGTAATCGCCATAATTATAGCTATAATCGCACTGGTTACTTATCTCTTTTTGGGTGCTAACGAGGTGGCCTGGAGCAAATATGTACTGGAAGTATCTGGATTATTCCTGATGCTGGGCGGACTTCTTTTTCTTTATCCTATACTGTTTTCAAGAAAAGATAAAGAAGGATGTGTGGAACTTGATCCTGATGTACCAGTAGAAACAGCAAAAGCTGTCGAAGATTAATAAATCTCCCTATATCAAAAAAGTGGCTGTATCTTTTTGGATACAGCCATTTTACTTATTCTCAGGATTTCTATAATCCCAGTTTCTTCTTTAATTCTTTAGGCAGTGCTGCTTTAGGTACAACCAGACTGACTGTGTTAATCGCGAAATATGGTTCTGAAACTTCTATATAGCCCTTAAACGGACCAATTTCGCCCCACGAATTTTTAACTTTAAAAAAGTATTTTCCATTTGCTGACTGCTCTAAACCAACAAGGTGCATTAAGTGATCATCCTGTGTGGTTAAATTTTCATATAATTCCTGACGCATTACAGGAGAATAGGCCTGTTCTTTTATAGCCGGATTCAGCACAGGTAATTTAGCATCTGCGGTATCTGCAAATAAAATCGCATAGCCTTTTTTCTGCTGGAAGTTTTTATTGCTTACATCTGCATCCCACATGATTGTATATCCATCTTTCAGGGCTGTTTTTGTCAGATTGATCAGCTCTTCTAAAGGCAGGTTATAAAAAGATCCGTTGGAAAAATTATCAGGGGCTTCTAAAATGAACGGAGCATAATAAGGATGATGTGTAAACGAAGTAATACTGACATAGTCATTAGCATCAAACTTTAATGCTTCTTTAGCAAAAGTCTGAGGGGTATATTTCTTTCCTTTATACTCAAAGTCGGCCGGAGGATTACCAATTTTCTGATTAAGAATCTGCTCAAAACCCTGTAACCAGTTTTTTGCTACAGGACGATGTTTTAATACCTCATCAAGATATGTTTTCAGGGTGTCTGCTAAACCTGTGTGATCGGGGATTTCGCCTGTTGCCCCCTGGAAAGCCTCTTGTGGAACCGCTCCATAAACAGCAATACCACGGACCAGGTCATGTCCAAGTCCACCTTCACTAAACTGTGCCTTACCCTCACGTAAAATATAATTTTTAGCTTTTTCTACGTAGATATTACGTGCAATGTACATCTCAGAGAGATTAAATTCTCCTAATCCTTTACGCAATTCTTCAGATTCGACAAGAGAGGTCGCAGAATAATTCCAGCAGGTTCCTGACTTTCCCTGATTTTTAACTGCGGTAGCCGCATTGATTTTAATTGTTTTTAAAGGAGTTTCCTGCGCTTGTACAGCCAGTATGGTGCCTAGTCCAAGGGCTAGAAAGAGAATTCTTTTCATCTATTTTTCTGTTTTTTTTGTCAGATGGAGCCTTTGATGATTAAAATAATTATTGCCCTGTGGGTTTAATCATTTATTTTAATCATGCCGGGTTCATTGTTTAAATAATTTTAGCAACAATTCTAGGTTTAGAAGGCTCTAAAATAAAAAAAATACCGTTTATCAAAGAGACCGTATCATTTAAAATACAGTTTCTTTGATAAACGGTTTAAAAATGAGCTATAAAAAATGGCTTAATCCTTATTTACCTGTAAATAGTTTCATAATCTTTTTGAATATTTCAGTGTTGGCATAAGTACCGGTAAAATCACCGGAATGCGGGCCGTAGGCATATACAGGAACCATAATATTGGTATGGTCATTTGTGCTGAATTCTCCCTGTACCCTGCCTTCTGCAGCAGAAGCATCCAATAGCGTAAGCCCACCGGTTTCATGGTCGGCTGTGACCAGAACCAGTGTTTCTCCATCCTGATCTGCAAAACGTAATGCCTCAGCTACTGTCTGATCAAAATCATGTAATTCGGTTACTACGTATTTTAAATCATTTACATGACCACCGTAATCAATCTGAGCACCTTCGGCCATTACAAAGAATCCCTTCTTATTGCCTGAAAGCAATTTAATGGTGTGTTTTAAAGACCGGGAAAGCATATCACCTCTGCCATCTTTTACCGGACGGGTTGCCGAATCCGGTAGTAAAACCAGTTGCTTACCACTACTTTTCTGCTGGAAATCTATCAGTGATTTGCTTAAAGTATAACCTTTATTTTCCAGTTTAGCCATTAAGCTGGCATCATGGTTCTGCAGAAAACTTTTCTGATTAGAACCAATCAGGATATCTGCATGGCTATCCAGAAAATCCTTTGCTATCGCCTCACTGTAAGAGCGGTCTGTCTGATGGGCATAAAAAACGGCAGGAGTAGCGTCAGTAATATCGCCAACGCTGATAATACCGCTTTTCAAATCATAAGCAGCCAGCGTATCTACCAGGTTAGTCCGTTTTTTATTATCCGTACCCATCCCGATATACCGGTTATTTGTTTTCTCGCCCATGGCAATAGCTGATCCGCCAGCTGCAGAATCCGTGTTTCCCGAATTAGCCGCCGCAGTTTGTGAAAAACCACTATTACGCATCATCGTGATATTCAGGTTTCCATGATTAGCAATCCATCCTGCATGAATCTGAGCTAAACCCATTCCGTCACCAATCAGCAGAATGATGTTCTTAACCTTTTTATTCGAACCATCAGATTGATACGCCGGCTGATAAACAGGATAAGCAACGGGATTGGTATAAGTCAGTTTATCTTTATTCAAATAGAATTTATGTAATTTTTCAGGTAGATCAGTATTGATCCAGTCTATTCCAAGTTTCTCCAGTTCTACCCAGGTATTAGGACTATCCTGGCTTGCCCAGAAGCGAAAAGGTTTACCCTTTTGATGCGCATCGTCAATTACCTTTTTGAGCTTGTCCCTATCAGTTTCGGTAGGCGTTCCTTTACCATTCCAGGTCGTATAGTTCTTTAAATCCTCGCTAATCATGGCTACCCGTTTCAACTGTTCATCTGTATAAACTGTAGCCGGACGGCCGTCAAAAGAAATTAAATCAGGATAGTCTTTGAAGCGGGCCGGGGCCGGCATATCCCCGCTGATGACAATACTTACCGCATCAGGATTAACTGGCTTGTTAACCATATCCTGGAAAGGTTTTAATTCTTTCAGTAACTGCGGTAAAACATGCTGATAGTCTTCTTTGATGTCAATTACCAGCTGTAATTTTAGCTTAGGGTCTGCATAAGGATGGTTACCATGCTGTTTATATAAGCTGTAAAGGGGTTCCAGGTACTGTTTTAAAAGTGTTGCTTCCGGCTTGATCTCTTTGAGCTCATGCGCTACGTATAACTTGCCGCCCTTTAAAAAGACATCAGCTTCAATAGATCCCATGCCCGCATAATAAGCGCGGAGCAAAGGGATATTTTGTTTATAGTCATTGTGGCTATGTCCTGAATTAAATGATAAGGAATGCTGGGCCTGTACATTTATGACCAGTAGCAGCAGAGCAAAAAGGGAATAGCGTGTTTTCATATGTTTAAATTTATTCATTTACCAGCCGGCATTTTGTTTAATTACACCGCCGCTGTTATCAATTTCTCTTTGTGGGACTGCCCATACATCATGTACCTGCGCATTAAATTTTCTTGCAGGCCATACGATTGCTCCGCTGAACCCATGTGCAGGTTGTGCATATGCCATCTCAGCATCTCCCCAGCGTACCATATCACGGTGTCTGTCTGCCCATTCACCAGCCAGCTCGCTACGACGTTCTCTTTTAAGATCAGCGAGCGTCATTCCGTTAGCGGCAGCTAGTTTGGCGCGCACACGAATCCTGTTTAATTCTGTATCACCAGCTCCGGCTCCACGCTGCATGATTGCTGCTTCTGCTTTAATCAGTAAAACTTCTGCAAAGCGCAGCAATGGAAGATTTAAATCTGTAGTGGGATGGTCACCGCTCTGACTGATATGTTTACCTACCGGATCAGCAAAGCTAAAAGGGTCCATATATTTTCTGAACTGGAAACCAGATAAGCTGTTGATAGAAGCATAAACATTATCTTCACCAAAGAACATAAAATGATCACCTGGCTTTAAGATGGTTGCCTCCCGGCGGCTATCACCCGCCTGATAAGAATCATATAGTTCTTTAGTAGGTACATAATAGCCCCAGCCATTGTATTTTCCCCATCCTTTATTTTCAAGCATCACCCCAGGAAGGATACTTCCCCAGCCTCCCGCACCCGCAGGAGTAGAAACAGCCGACCAGATATATTCAGGGCCCCAGTTGTTTGATGCTTTAAATACGTCAGCAAAATTTGGCATCAGGTCACGTTTCCCGAAATTGATTACAGAATCTGCATACTTCTCAGCATTGGCATAATCTTTTTTAAACAGAAAAGCTTTAGATAATACAGCCCAGGCTGCTACTTTGTGCGGACGTCCATAATCTGCAGCACCCAGCTGATCAAAATAAGGAAGATAATTTGCGGCCTGCTGTAATTCGCTGATCAGATAGTCATAATTCAGATTAACATTCGCTGCTCTTGGGGTAGGGTTAGGATCGTCCATATTAGCTCTGCCAACAATAGGAACCCCGGCTTTAGCATTTCCATAATTGGAAGCTAACTGGAAATACATATATCCGCTGGTAAAGTAAGCTTCGCCAATCAGTCTCTTTTTTAAGTTCCCATCCATCTCAATGGCCGGAACATAACGGATCACATCATTTGCTCTTTTAATGGTTGCATATCTCATTTTCCATTGTCCTTCGGTATAATCCCCTCCAATATAAGCAGAGTTAAAGTCTCTTACATTATCGCCCTGAGCCTTTACACGTCCGGTAATCATGTCATCGCTTGCATTGATGAACCAAAAGAAACCACGGCCGTAAAAGTTCTCATCATCATACAGTTCGTACATAGCATTTGCGCCTTTTACTGCATCGGTACTGGTTTTCCAGAAGTTACCTTTTGAGGGTGCACCTTCGGGAGTAATATCTAATTGTTTTTTACAGGAGCTGATCGTCACTAGGGTTAAGCCAGCTATGAATAGGTATAGTAAATTCGTTTTCATTGTTATTGATTAAATACGGGTTAAAAATTCAGACTTGCACCAAACAGGAACGTTCTTGCTTGTGGGTAACGGCCTACATCTACACCATACTGATCCATTCCTACCTCAGGGTCGAAACCAGAATAATTAGTAATAGTGAACAGGTTATTAGAAGTTACATAAAGACGCAGATTGCTGATTTTAGCATTTTTCAACAAGTCTTTAGAAAACGTATAACCTAGTGTCGCACTTTTTAACCTCAGGTAAGAACCACTTTCCAGATAAAAATCTGAGGTGGTAGAGAAGTTCCCATTGGCATCACTTGCTGAAATACGGGGCAAACTGCTTCCTGTATTGGTTGGGCTCCATGCATCTGACACACCTTTCAGCAAATTGTAATTCTGACCACTGCCTGCATTCAATCCTGTATATTTTAATGCATTGAAAAGTTTGTTACCTTTCACGCCCTGAGCAAATAAGTTCAGATCAAAGCCTTTGTAGCTTGCATTGAAACTAAATCCGTAAGAGAAATCAGGATACGCACTGCCTCTGAATACGCGGTCATTGTTATCGATTTTACCATCGTTGTTGCTATCTGCAAAACGGAAGTCTCCAGCTTTTGCATTTGGCTGAATCATATTTCCACTTGCATTTTTATAACCTTTAGCTTCTGCATCTGACTGAAAAATACCATCAGTTTGTACTACGTAATAAGAATATAGTGGCTCACCAACCTGTAAACGAACGGGGGTCAGCGTACCACGAACATTAAAATCTACAGCCTGACTGGTTAACCCTGCTGGTAAAGAAACCAGTTTGTTGTTCATTTTAGTAAAGGTTGCATTTACGCTGTACTGAAATGCTGCTTCTGGCCTGTTATTGTAATTTAAGCCAACTTCAATTCCTTTGTCTCTTGATAAACCACCATTTTTCCATTGTCCGTCAACACCTGTAGTGCCGGATAAAGGCTGATAGATTAGCATATCTTTAGTATCCTTAATGAAATAATCAGCAACCAGGCTTAACCTGTTTTTGAATAAGCTTAAATCCAGGCCGATGTTGGTTTGTTTAGATTTAGCCCATGTTAATTCGGGGTTTGACAATACATTTTCATAGTATCCCTGATACTGGCCCGGGTTTAATCCCATGTAAATGGTCGTTTTTTTAAGGGTAGGGTTAACTGCCTGAGCGGTTACACTGGCCAGGTTACCCAGCAGGCCATAACTGCCTCTGATTTTCAGGTTACTGATCCAGTCAATCTGACGCATAAAATCTTCTCTGCTGATTACCCATCCTGCGGATGCTGAGTAATAGTTAGCAAAACGATTTTGCTTTGCGACCAGCGAAGTACCGTCTCTTCTTCCAATTAATGAAAGCAGGTATTTGCTTTTGTAATCATAATTTGCACGGGTAAAAAACGAAGTCAGTGCTTCTGCAGATACATCACTGGTGGGTAAGAATGGTATAGTTGCATTTACCATATAGCGGTATTTCGGAGATTCATCATCAAATCCCTGTGCAAAAACAGTAAGGTATTCTGTATGTCTGTTCTGGTAAGAGAAACCACCAATTGCATTTAAATGGTGCGCACCAAAAAAATGATCATAAGTCAATACTTGTTCTGCTAACAGGTCACTGGAGGTATTAGAGGTTTGTGTAAGCTGATTGAAATCAAAGATTTTACCAATTTCGGGAACTTTAGTCTGAAAGGTCTTACTGTTATTAAACGTTTTAGTAAAAGATAAATTAGAACGGAATTTTAACCCTTTGAACAGATCAAGTTCAGCATAAGGATTAGCTACAATGGTACTGAAAGGATTGCTTACATCCAGTCTTTGCAGGTAGGCTACCGGGTTAATAATATCTCCATAAGCACCTGCATATTTTAATGGCAAACCTGAAAAACCTCCTGATGGTGTATATGGTGCTACATTTGAAGGATAAAAGATGGCTGATATAATTGCACCCGTATAGGCGCTTTTTGTATTCGCACCATTGATTGTTGGGTTATTAGAGTTCGATCCGTTCCCATTGGTATAGTCATAGAACAGGTTCTCTCCAACTTTCATCCACGAATTGATACGGTGTTCAGAATTGATCCGGAAATTATACCGCTTACCGTAAGTGTTTAGTAATATTCCTTCTGCTTTCCGGTAATTGAAACTCAGGTAAAAGCTCGATTTGTCGTTTCCGCCGCTCATACCCATATTATAATCCTGAATTAATCCTGTTCTGAAAATCTCATCTACCCAGTCTGCACGGGTAATCTGACCATCCGGATATTTAGTGGCATCGAAAGCCTCTTTTCTGGGAATACCTGCATTGTCAGCAGCGAGGTTTGAAATGTCTGCAAATTCTTTTGCGTTTAGTGATTTCAATTTTTTCCAGGCAGTTTGTGTACCAACCTTTGCATCGAAAGTGATATTCAGTTTCTGATTAGCTCCTTTTTTTGTAGTCACCAGGATTACCCCGCCCGAAGCTCTTGCTCCATAAATTGCTGCGGCTCCGTCTTTCAGAACTGAAATAGATTCTATATCATTTGGATTCAGTACAGGTGTACCATAAAACAGTGATCCATCGATTACATATAAAGGACTTTCTCCGTTAATACCGCCCTGACCGCGGATATTTACTTTTGCAGTAGCTGTAGGGTCTCCACTTTCATTGACCACTACCACACCAGGTGCTTTTCCCTGCAGTATACTGCCGATGTCACTCACTGATCTGGAGTTTAACTGATCAAGTGATACTTCTGCTACGGCCCCCGAAACGGTAATTTTCTTTTGTGTACCGTAGCCGACCACGACCACTTCATTCAGTTGGGAGTTGTCTTCTATCAGCACTATATTGATTGTATTTCTTCCTGCAACTTTTATCTGTTGTGTTTGATAACCGATCATCGAAAAAATCAAAGAAGATTCTTCTGGTGCAGAAACACTATATTTTCCGTCGGCGTTAGTTGTTGTGCCCTGGGTTGTTCCTGATACTTTTACTGATACACCAGGCATAGCCAGTCCGGTAGAATCTTTGACTGTTCCTGAAACCGTACGGTCTGCTTTTTTTTCTGGTGCTGGTATTTTTCTGATGATTACATAATCACCTTTTTCCTGGCACTCAAATCCAAGCTTACGCAATACGCGTTCAACTTTCTCATTTTTAAAAGTCTCGTTCAGTGCCTGCCTGTTGATGGACAGCTGATCCTGATTGTAAACGAAGTGAAGACCTGTTTTGACCTCTATTTCTTTTAGAATTGCTTGCTGTGATTTCTCTTGGGTAATCGTTAACGTTACAGTTGCACGATCTAATTTCTGGGCCATTGTTGCAGAGGCGAGCAGTGTTCCGCAAAAGGTACAAATGAAGGAGAAGATTAATAAGGAATACTTCATGGCTTTATAAAGGGCTGTTAACCTCTTACAGGAGGGTGTTTTCATGTGGTTAATTGTTTTTTTTGCGTTAATTGAATAATGAATTAAATTTTAGAGGCGGGCACTGATCTGACCGGCGCCATTTAATGAATAGGGTTAGCGCTTCATTTCTTGTAGATTTTAAATGATTTATGATCGGGTGTGGTCTTATATTTAAGGTTGTACAGGCTGGCAATAATTCCAATAATTTCTTCTGGCTGCTGTTTACTATGAAAGGTTGCTGTACAGCCGAGGGTTCCTAGATGAACGGGGTTCAGGTCAATTTTTATGGTATAGATATAGGCTAGTTTTTGCAGTGCCTGCTGAAGATTTAATCCTTCAAATACGATCCTGGTATCTGCAACAGGTGTCTGGCTGATAATAGCGGTCTCTTTGTTTTTATCGTATGTAATCTGCTGACCTTTAATCAGGGTTCCGAATACCTGATTTTTATTTCCGACAGCCACCTTGCCGGTGTTTACTGCAATATTCATTGAACTGGAAGTTTTAAAAGCCCGGATGGTAAATGAAGTTCCTAATACTTTTGTATAGAGTTTGCCGGGTAGCTGTACAGTGAACGTGCGTTTTTCTTCATGGGCGATTTTGAAGAAAGCTTCTCCTTCTTCAAGTGAAATTTCTCTTCCCGAAGAGGCAAATTTTGCGGGGTAAGATAACCGGCCTGATGGGCTTAGGATAATCTCTGAACCATCACCCAGTCTGATCGTCTTTTTTTCGTTTCCATTGGTGCTGGTTAATAAAGAGGAGGGAGCAAGAGCTTTTTGTTTAGGGTGCGGAGTAATTTTCCACCAGGCTAAACCAATACTGCAGAGAAGGATGGTTGATGCCGCTGCCCGCAGAAAAGAATGGCTCCGGATAAAGGTGGTCTTTGATTTTGGATTTGCATAAATATGCTGTTGCAGCTTAATTAGCATCCGGCGCTCTATAATTGCTTTCCGGTTTTTGTTTAATATCTTGTTGCCCCCTTCATAGGTATTATACCAGTTTTCAACCTGTTCAATTTCTTTAGGGGTGGCTTTAGCGTCTAAATATTTTTTCAGCAGATCTTCTGCAGGACTTTTGTCTTCCATCTATAAACCAGTCAGTCAAAATGGTCAATAGTACCGGGTGTAGGTGTTAACGTTAGGTTACGTTTCTGTTAAAAGAAGAATATGGTCAGATAGGCTAATCTTTTCCTGATAATTTTCAAGGCTGCGGTAAGCTGGTTCTTGACAGTTTGTATGGAAAGATTGAGTTCTGCAGAGATTTCATTGTTTGATTTTTCCTGTTTCCGGCTCATGGAAAAGATCAGGCGCATTTTTTCCGGTAGCTCTGCTATAGCCTGATCAAGCTCTTGATGTATTTCTCTGACCGCCAGATTATGAGTTGGGTGCAGCGCAGAGGTGTTTCCGGTCAGGGACAGGAGGTCTTCACTGTATTTTTCTTTGGTGAGGTTGGCTCTGAAATAATTGATGACGCGGTATTTTACAGATCCCTGAAGATATGCGGTTAATGATTCTCTGATTTCAAGTGTCTCCCGTTTTTCCCAGAGCGAGATGAAAATATCCTGAGTGATGTCTTGTGCAACATCTTCTGAACCAATACGTTTGTAAGCGGAATCGAAAACATGCTCCCAGTGTTTTTTGTAAATAATTTCCATTGCAGTCTGATCGCCTTGTTTTAAGGAAATTATGAGATCCATAGCTGTGGTGGTTATTAGTTTTTTTGCAAAAATAAAGTATCGGTGTTGTCTTAATGTTACGAAAAAAACAACCCATATACATTCTGACTACGTTCCCCTCCGGGGCCCTGATGTCAGAATGTATATGGGTTGTTTTCTTCGCCGATGTCAGACTGGGCGGGGAGCTGCTGGTTGGTTAGAAGGGATGTTTATTGTTTGGAGATGACATTTATATGAAGACACAGACCGTATTTAAGTTGTAATATATAGCTAGGTTCTGGTATAGTACTGTAGGGGTTGTGGTATACATTGAACTAGTATTGAAGTAGGGTTGAAGAAGGATTGAAGTAGCCTGAGGTACTTCAAGGGTAGTTGAA
>Ga0247807_10002350_pt1 | contig 10463 bp, 11 predicted proteins | sample UWRJL074202C1_FD_179931 | JGI IMG/M metagenome (GOLD analysis project Ga0247807, IMG submission 179931) | Plant litter microbial communities from Arlington Agricultural Research Station in Wisconsin, United States - UWRJ-L074-202C-1 | ecosystem: Environmental > Terrestrial > Plant litter >...
AACTAAATCATTTACCGAATGTGCAGACGCTGGTAACTCTATTTCTCAGTCTTTCCCGGAAACTTGTTCAACACCCGATGGGAAAGTTTTTACCAATAATTAAATGATATTATAAGTTCATATGAAAATTGGCGTATTTGATTCGGGTATTGGCGGTAAGTCTATTGCCGAAAAGTTGCAGGCCGACTACCTAGAGAGCGAAGTCATGTATGTGAACGACCGTAAGAATGTTCCTTACGGTAGTCGTTCGCAGCAAGAGATTATACAGTTGACTGACGCCGCAATACAACCGCTCCTTATGCAACAGTGCGACGTGATTGTGTTGGCGTGTAATACGGCTACCGCTGCAGCAATCGAACTGCTTAAATCAAGATACCCTGACGTACCATTTGTTGGCTTGGAGCCAATGGTTAAACCGGCTGCTTTATTAACGCAATCCGGCACTATTGCTATTTGCGCGACACCTTTTACCCTAAGCAGTGATAGATATGCAGGTCTAAAGGAAAAATATGCGGGCGATATTACTGTTTTAGAGCCAGACTGTAGTGAATGGGCGGGGATGATTGAATCTGACCAAACAGACATTCAAGAAATAGCCAATGAGATTAACGAAGTGTGTAGCGCTGGAGCTGATGTGATTGTACTAGCGTGTACTCACTACCATTGGATTAAAGAGGAGATTATTAAAATTGCCGCTGGACGAGCCCAAGTTATTGATCCATCTGAAGCAATTTCACGCCAAGTGGGCACCGTTCTGGGTGTTATTTAAGTACAATTTCAGCTATATTTATTATAGTATTTGAAAAGGAACGTTATGGAATCACCCAAAAAACTGAGCCCCGTTATTATTGCACTAATTGTCATTGTTCTTGTCGGTATTGCCGTAACTGCAGTGGTTATTGGTCAAAAATCACAAAATTCCGCTATATCTGATGCTTCGCAGAACGATACAGCTGCAACAAACTCTCCAGCTGCCGATATTGACACGGCTATAAATTACAAAGATGGCACCTATACCGAAAAAGGCCGTTACATTAGCCCGGGTGGTGCTGAGTCAGTTGATGTTACGGTGACGATTGCTAACGATATTATTACTTCAGCTACGGTGAAAGGTAATGCGACGCGTGGTGAGTCTGTTGATCATCAAGCAGACTTTATTTCAGGCTACAAGAAAGAAGTGGTTGGTAAAGACATTGATGCCGTGTCGTTGTCGCGCGTAGCAGGCTCTTCATTAACTTCAAATGGGTTTAATGCTGCACTGACACTTATCAAGGCCGATGCTCAAGCATAGGTATCCATTCGAAGCGTTCGGTACGCAATGGGTTATTGAAACAGATCATGAAATTGAGTCGGCACTAAAAGATACAATTCAACATGAAATTGAAGCATTCGACAAAGTTTATTCTAGGTTTCGCGACGATTCTTTAACAAGTCGAGTTGCTAAAAAAGCGGGTGAGTATTCGTTTCCGTCTAACGCACCGAAGTTAATTAATTTTTATAAAAATCTCTATGACCTTACGGATGGGAAGGTAACACCGCTTATTGGTGCCATGATGGTACGGGCGGGTTATGATGCTACCTATTCATTACAAGCTCGACCGCAACAACCGTTGCCAACCTGGCAAGAAGTTTTACAGTGGGAGGGATTAACGCTGACAACATTTTTGCCGGTTATGTTAGATTTTGGAGCAGCTGGTAAGGGCTATATGGTAGATATTCTCGCAACTATCCTTAATGAGCATTTAATTTCCGATTATGTCATTGATGCGAGCGGTGACTTGCGCCATAAAGGCAAAACTAAAAACGTTGTTGGTTTAGAACATCCATTTGAACCCGGTAAAGTAATCGGTGTAGTTGAAGTTTTAAATAAAAGCCTGTGTGCTTCAGCTAGTAATCGCCGTGCGTGGGGTGAAGGAATGCACCATATATTTGATCCAGATAAGATGGCGCCAACCCATGATGTGGTTGCCACCTGGGTTGTAGCGAATGAAGCGATGGTGGCCGATGGGCTGGCGACTGCTTTGTTTTTTGTAGATGCATCGCAATTGAATGAAGCATATGATTTTGAATATGTGCGGATGTTTGCAAATGGTTCAGTTGAGTATTCACCGTATTTTAAAGGAAAGTTATTTTAAGTTGTTATAATTATGAGAATGAATATCGGTGAATTAGTAAATAAAGCTGCCAACGTGTTTACAATGTACAAAGGTATAACCTTTGGCTTGTTAGGTATTTGGGCGGCAGCGCTGACATTAGCCTTTTTTGGACAACTAGCCTATTCACCCATCGCAATCGTAGCAAGTCTTTTTGTAGCCGTGCTGAGCGTTTATGGCGCAAGTTATGCCTGCGGTAGAATTTTCGGTGTCCATATACATGCGGAATCATCGTTAATTACTGGTTTAATTTTGACACTTATTATTACACCAACACTAGAAGTTGGCGGGTTGGTAGTACTGCTCTTCGCCGGTATTATTGCTGGGGTATCGAAATTTATTGTTGTTCATAATGGACGCCACATTTTTAACCCAGCAGCCTTAGCGGCGTTTATTATTGGTGTAGCTGGGCTAGGCGGAGCAAGCTGGTGGGTGGCAACCCCAGCATTAACGCCTATTGTGTTAATTGTCGCGCTTATATCACTCTATAAGTCACACCGTATGGTAGTTGCCGGAGTATTCTTAGCTGTCGCCGTGCCGCTTTTATTGATTGTATTTGCAACGTACGGAACAAATTTCTTAGAAAGTATTTATTTATTGCTGTCATGGCCATTACTATTTGTAGCTGGCGTAATGTTAACCGAACCTTTAACATTACCACCGCGTAAGTGGCAAATGTACGTAGTGGCTGCGGTAATTGGTGTTTTATTTGCCCTGCCGCTTCATCTTATTATTGTTGATATGACGCCCGCGCTAGCTATTCTGATAGGTAATGTAGTGGCAACGCTATTCCTCGCCCGTGAACGTATTAGCTTAGTATTTAAAAAGCGGATTGCATTAACACCTACAACCGACGAATATGTATTTACACCGAATAAACCCATTAATTTTACGGCTGGCCAATATCTAGAAATTCAATTGCCGCACAAGAAAGCTGATTTTCGTGGTATTCGTCGCTCGTTCAGTATGACGTCAGTACCAGGCGCAAAACATGTATCATTTGGTATAAAGTTTTATCAACCATCAAGCACATTTAAAACAGCATTAAAAACGCTGCCACTTGGAGCGACAATTTCCGCTACGGGATACTGGGGCGATTTTGTCTTACCAAAAAATCCTTCAACGCCTATTCTATACATCGCTGGTGGTATTGGTATCACACCTTTCATTAGCCACCTACAAGCGACACAAAATTTAAATGAAGCTCGCAATACGGTACTGATCTATGCAGTGAATAACCCCGATGAGATTGCGTATAAAGAAATTCTCATTCAGTCAAAAGTTAAAGTTGTTATCGTTACAAAAGAAAAGCTTAAAGATCTACCGTATAACTGGAAGCAAGTAAAAGCTTCTCGAATTACTAAAGAGAATATTGCAAAAATAGTTCCGAACATTTCCAGTCGACACGCCTATATTTCAGGTCCAACTCCGTTCGTAGGAACTGCTAAGCGTGCACTTAAGTCGCTTAACGTGAAACATATTAAAACCGATTACTTTGTTGGATACTAAGCTATTCAGCAATATCGCGGATGATGCTAATTTTTGCACCAAGGGTATTGAGTCGCTCGGCTAAGTCTTCGTACCCACGGTTAATAGAGTAAATGTTCCGCAGTGTTGATACGCCAGGAGCTGCTAACATACCGAGGAGAATCACTACTGCTGGGCGAAGTGCTGGGGGAGTAATGATTTCCGCAGGTTTCCATTTTGTTGGACCTTCTACGTAAATACGATGCGGGTCAACAAGTTCAACTTTAGCGTTGAGCTTTGTTAATTCGGTCAGGTAGATTGCCCGGTTTTCATATACCCAGTCGTGTATAAGCGTGCGACCTTTGGCGGTTGCAGCAATTAAAGCAAAGAAGGGGAGATTATCAATATTCAAGCCAGGGAAAGGCATTGGGTGAATTTTATCAATTGAAGCAATCAGCTTGCTTTCTTTGGTTGTAATGTCGACTAAGCGAGTATAGCCATTTAAAGCGGTGTATTCGTCAGAAAGTTCATACTCAAAGCCCATGTTTTCTAGGAACTTAAGTTCGATTTCAAGGAATTCAATTGGGGCACGTTCAATGGTAATTTCAGATTTTGTGACAATCGCAGCGGCAATGAAACTCATTACTTCAATTGGATCTTCAGCAGGAGCGTATTCAACATTTTTGTTGATATCACGTAGCCCATGAACAGTCAGGGTAGTAGAGCCAATACCTTCAATTTTTACACCGAGTTTTTCAAGGTAAAGACAAAGGTCTTGTACCATGTAGTTTGGACTGGCGTTACGAATGACAGTCACGCCATCGTTCGTTGCAGCCGCCATAAGAATATTTTCAGTCACCGTGTCGCCACGTTCAGAAAGAACAATTGCTTTTTCAGGCTTAACGGCAGTAACCGTTGCTTCGTATTTACCGGTAACAGTATTTACTTTAAGGCCGAATGATTCAAGACCGCTAAGGTGGGGCTCGACGGTTCGCTCGCCAAGGCTACAGCCACCGGCGTAGGGAAGGTTGAAGTTCTTGTATTGATGAAGTAATGGACCAAGGAACATAATAATGCTTCGAGTTTTCTTGGCAGCTTCAATATCCATGTTTTCAAGTTTCAATTTAGCGGGTGGAGTAATTTCGAGGTCGTTATCGCCAAACCAACGGGTTTTAACACCAACACTATTAAGTACTTCAATGATACGGTTTACTTCTTCAATACGGGCAACTTTGCGAAGCGTGGTAGTTCCACGGTTTAGTAGTGATGCGCATAATAAGGCTACGGCTGCGTTTTTGCTTGTTTTGGCGACAATATGTCCAGAAAGTTTGTGACCGCCTTCAACTCGAAAATTAATAATACCACTTTGGTTAACGGTTACGATTGGGCTTGACAAAACATCGCTGATACGAGCTAACATATCAAGGCTGATATTTTGACCACCTTTTTCAATTCGGTTGATTGCGCTTTGGCTTGTCTTGAGTGCTTTAGCTAAGTCACTCTGGGTCATGCCTTTGTTTTGGCGGGTTTCTTGGATTAATGTACCTATTTTTGCAGCGTAGTTTTTAGATTCCATAATGATTATATTATACCTTTTGTGATATATGGTCAAGCAAGGCGAAAACTTTTCTTCGTACCTGTATAATGGAAGGAAAGAGGAGTCGTTATATGGCAGATGATAATTTAGTGCGTCCTACAGTTCAGAATGATAATGAGGTTGCTCGGCTGATTGCCGGTGAAGAAGCGCGTCAACGAGAAGTTATTGAGCTTATTCCAAGTGAGAATTATGTAAGTAATGATGTTTTAGCTGCTTTAGGCAGTGTTTTTACTGATAAGTACTCAGAAGGATACCCAGGGCGACGTTATTACGGTGGTCAAAAATATACCGACCAGGTTGAGCAATTGGCTATTGATCGAGCTAAGGAATTATTTCACGCTGACCATGCTAATGTACAACCACATTCTGGTGCACCGGCTAATGAAGCAGTCTATAGTGCTTGGCTTGAACCAGGTGACACGGTTCTTGCAATGGATTTAAGCCATGGAGGGCATTTAACCCATGGCTCACCAGTTACTCGTAGTGCAAAGCTATATAATTTTATCCGCTATAAGATGAAAGATATTGAAACTGGTGAGATTGATTACGAAGGGCTTCGTCAATTAGCCATTGAACATCAACCAAAACTTATTATTGCCGGCTTTAGCGCTTATCCCGGTGTACTTGATTATGATAAATTTGCAGCCATTGGAAATGAAGTTGGTGCTTTGTTAATGGCCGATGTGGCACACATTGCCGGTTTGATTGCTGGTGGTGTTGCCGAAAACCCACTTGACCATGGCTTTCACGTATTGACTACTACAACACATAAAACACTCCGTGGCCCACGAGGCGGATTAATTCTTTCTAAGGGTATTGCTGGAAACCCGTTGCAAGCCCCTGAAAAAACGATCGAAAATATCCCTACGCTTATTGACCGAGCAGTTTTCCCTGGTATGCAAGGTGGCCCGCACATGAACAACATCGCAGCTAAGGCTGTGGCCTTTCACGAGGCGTTGCAACCTGAGTTCAAGACATATACTGAACAGATACTCAAAAACGCCCAAGTTCTCGCTGAAGAGCTTAAGAAGGGTGGATTAAAACTGATAACCGGTGGTACGAAGAATCACCTTATACTTGCCAACGTCTATGAAAGCTTTGGTATTGATGGCAAAGAGGCTCAAGAGCGTTTAGAAAAAGTGGGTATTATTGTGAATGCTAATTCGACACCCGATGATGTGCTCCCTCCCTTTAGGCCAAGTGGTATCCGTTTAGGGACACCCGCTGTGACAACTCGAGGCTTAGTCGAAAATGACATGGTAGAAATTGCGGCTCTAATAATTGCCACGCTGAAACAATAATTAAGTAGTAGGGCAATTGATATTGTATGTACCGGCTTGACCGGTTGTCTGGCCAATAGCAATAGTTTCTACGCCACTACCCGCAAGGTAGTTGTAGTAACTAATAATATTACCAGTTGCACTGACAAGAGCTGAGATAGTCGCTGGTGCTGTGGTAGTTGAACCAATGCCGCAGGTGACAAATTTTACGGTTGTCTTACCGTTGTCGGACGTTGGGTTGGTAGCAGGGTTGGCAGTGACGTTTACGCCAGAAAGGTAATACGCCGTGTTGCTTGCAGCAGAGGTTAAGTTACTAAATAACATCGGATATTGACCAGTTGGCCCATCGGAAGCGTAAAGCTCGGCTTTCTTTTGCACGGATACAGCTGATGTTTTTGCGGCGCTTGCATTAGCCCGACCGGTGATACCGTTGTATGAAACGATAGTGATTGCTGCCAAAATGGCAATAACAACTACGACGATTAGTAGCTCAACAATGGTAAAGCCGCTTCGAGAAGATGATATAGATCTGATATTTTTGAAACTCATATGAGTTTGCCTCCTGAGTCAGTTCTAGATTAGTGTTAGTTATCAATATATTACTTAAGCAGGAAAAGCACAAGCGATACGATAGTATTGAATGCTCAAACAAAAAAGCGACAGATATGTCGCTTTTTTGTTAATATCCTTTTTTCGATATTATGTGGTTGTACTAAGCTCCGAGGTTAATCGCGTTAGCGCAGGCGCTGTCTGAACCTAGAGTAGCAAATGTTGCTGCACCTACAGTTGTACCGTCACCACCATAACTCCAGTAAGTAATTTTAATACCACTAATGTTCGATGCAGTTAGGGTTGATGTAATGATTCCTGATGTAGCACAGGCTTGAACTTGTACATAACTCTTACCGGTTGTACCAGTTGTTGAAGCTGTTGGAGCTGCAGATCCGTAAGACGATGCAGGTAGAGTGTAAGACTTCGTAGCATCACTAGAAAGTGCAGTGTAGCTAATTGGATAGTTTCCAACTTCTGAGTTGTAAAGCTCAATTTTCTTTTGTACGCTTGCTGCAGTTGATTTTGAAGCACTTTGGTTAGCACGGTTAGTAATACCGTTATATGAAACAATTGTAATCGCTGCCAAGATAGCGATAACTACCACAACGATCAAAAGTTCAACGATAGTGAAACCTTTTTGGTTCTGTGTGTTAGATTTGATGTTCTTGAGACTCATGATGAGCTGCCCCCTAATTAATTAAATACGAATTATTCTGCCATAACTTTACTACGCTAGTGATTTAAGCGCAAGCATTTTGTACACAAAACTACTGGTGTTTGCTACTGATTTTTTTGACGATGCCATCAACTTCTGTGCGGTAAAATAAACCGAATCTACGACATTCTTGAGCTTCGGTCGTACAAAGCGAGCCATCACTTTGAATTGGCTGGTAAACATATTGGCTAACAGTAGGTTGGGGACTTACCCCCGCGACGGTTTCAACAGCGTTGGTAGCCGGTATGAACGAAGCTGCAACGCTCGCTGCGTCAGGGGCAGTAACGGTTTCGAGGTCAATATACGGAAAGAAAGCTTTTATTGATGTGCTGCCATTTGCGAGTAAAGCGGTTGATGGGTAACGATTTAGTACAGTTGAAGTGTTAACGCCTGTTTTGTAGAAAGTTTCCATATTATTCGCAATTGTTCCAATTTCGGCAACTCGTTCTGAGTCACGTTGACTGACCTGGGTTGAGCTAATATTAGCCACTGTTAAAGTTAATAGAACCACCATAATTGCCACAGTAATAAGAATTTCTACAAGAGTAAACCCGCGTTGTTTCATGCCTTAAGCATAAGAGGTTTGTAGTGAATCTGCAAGCGCTTTAAGCAAGCGGAATTTCCAGTGGTTCTTGTTCAATCTGAATTTGGAAGGTGTCACGAACTTTGTCGGCTATTTCATCGCGCGCTGCAGCTAGGTCATTGTAGCCGGTGGCCGACTCGTTAATAAGTACCAGACAGTTTTTTTCATTTACTCGCATACCATGTAACAGTTGGCCTTTAAAACCACACTTTTCAATTAGCCAACCGGTAGAAACTTTAAACTTACCATTGCCCATATCGTAGACTTTTATGTCAGGAAAGTTTTTCTGGATATCCTTTAATTGCCATTGTTCGATAAGGCTATTTTTAAAGAAGGAGCCGGCGCTTGGTTTAACGGCAGGGTCGGGGAGTTTATCTTTACGAATATCAATAACCGCATCGCGAATAGATTGGTGGGTGATAAGTTGAATTGCATGCTCATCAATATATGCCTGCAACGAATCATAAAAAGGGGCAGCTGGCTGGTTTTTTGATAGCTCAAGAGTAATACTGGTGATTATATATCGCCCTTGTTCACTACCGCGAAAAATACTATGGCGATAGCTAAAGCCGCATTCACTGTTTTGAAGCGTAACGAACGTGTTATTTGACGTATCATAAGCCTCAAGCGAAACGAGTGTTTCAGAAATTTCTTGCCCATAGGCACCAATATTCTGTACCGGCGCCGCGCCACAGGTTCCTGGGATGGCTGACATGGTTTCAATGCCGGTGAGGTTCATTTGAACCGTTCGAGCCACGGCTAAGTCCCAGTTTTCACCAGCACCAATTTTGATAGTAGTTGTATTTAATTCGTCTTTAACAATATCAAAACCGGGAATACGAATTCGAAGCACTAAGCCTTGATAGCCTTCATCGTGCGCAATAACATTACTACCGCCACCAAGGACGAATACTGGTATTTGTTTAATTTGGGCATTCTGATACACCTCTTGTAACTCGTTAGGGGAGTGAATTTCTGCGAAAAAGCGAGTAGGACCACCAAGGTGCATAGTGGTAAGGTTTTTGAGTGGAATGTTCGTGTGTATATCCATAACTACTATAAATTATAGCTTTAATGAGAATATTATGCTACAATGACCCCTGTACTTGGTACCAATTTGCACCCGTAGCTCAGCGGATTAGAGCATCTGTCTTCGGAACAGAGGGTCGGCGGTTCGAATCCGTCCGGGTGTACCAACATTATAAAATAAGACCTCCTAGGAGGTCTTATTTTTATTTAGAAAGGATATTATTTTCGAGCTAATAGGATTAAACGAGTAATACCCCACGTTACCAGCGCATAAATTGCGATTGTCAGGAGTGTCTCAATTTCAAAACGTGAAACGCCCGCTTGGAATTGACTAACTTGCAATAAGCCTCGGAATGGCGCAACCATAGGGTCGGTTACTGTGTAAATAAAGTTAGCGAACTGGTTGGCGAGGTTAGCGCCAAGTAACGCAAGTACGAAACGGATAGCCAAAAGTGCAATAAGCAAACCAGCAATATACTGAATGACTTGTACTACTTTTGAAATTGTATAATTTTGATTATCTTTTTCAACCGGCTGAGCGCGTCGTACGGGTTCAACTGTAGTTTCTGTCTTTTGAATTTTAATTGGGTCTTCTTGCATAATAATGCTCCTATTAGATGTAAATGTAGCGATTCAGGTAATGAATTACTGTCTAAGCTACATTGTAGCCCCTATTGATTGAAAAAATGTAAGAAATTTTACAGTAAATACTAATCTAAAGGACTAAATTACATTGTGTGAATAAAATTTAATTCATAGGAGGTTACTATGAAACCAATATCAACTAAAATTCATACAGTTATCGGTTTGATAGTAGGAGTTGTTTTACTATTTGCTCCAAAAATCTTCGGGTTTGACGACAATACTGCAGCAACGACTGTTCCGATTGTAGTAGGTATCTTCATTATTCTTAATGAGCTCATCACTACCAGCCCATATAGCCCACTGAAGCTTGTACCAATGCGAGTACACATTATTCTTGATGTTGTAACTGGTTTGTTCCTCGCCGTATCGCCATGGCTATTCAACTTTATGGATAGCGACCAACCAAGCCAATGGGTGCCACACCTCGTTGTCGGTATCATGG
>Ga0247807_10002351_pt1 | contig 10461 bp, 9 predicted proteins | sample UWRJL074202C1_FD_179931 | JGI IMG/M metagenome (GOLD analysis project Ga0247807, IMG submission 179931) | Plant litter microbial communities from Arlington Agricultural Research Station in Wisconsin, United States - UWRJ-L074-202C-1 | ecosystem: Environmental > Terrestrial > Plant litter >...
TAAGCACCCCGGCAAACTAGCATTTCGAAATAGACTTTCTGGTTAAATCAAAATCCCTGGAATGGATTTCCTCAGTCAGTCGTTATCTTCGTAAAGAAACCAATGCCCAAACACTGTGATTTACCTCGACAACAACGCCACAACCCGCATCGATCCTCGTGTGCTGGAAAACGATGATGCCCTTTCTGACAGACAATTTCGCCAACGCGGCATCGACACATGCTTTTGGGTTGGGTGCGAATGATGCAGTAAAACTGGCCAGGCAGCAGGTTTCAGAATTGATCGGTTCTGAAATACATGAAATCGTGTTCACATCCGGAGCTACGGAAGCCATTAACCTGGCAATTAAAGGTGTGGCAGAAAATTATCAAAGTAAAGGAAAACACATCATCACGGTACAGACTGAACATACAGCAGTTTTAGATGTTTGCCGGTATCTGGAAGACAAAGGTTTTGAGGTAACCTATCTTCCGGTACAATCTGATGGTTTGCTGGATCTTGAAGTTCTTAAATCGGCGTTGCGGCCTGATACCATTTTGGTTTCTGTCATGCTGGTCAATAACGAAACCGGTGTGATCCAGTCGGTCAAAGAAATTGCAGCACTTGCCCACCAGGCCGGTGCACTGTTTATGACGGATGGCACGCAGGCAATCGGAAAGTTGCAGGTAGATGTAGACGATTTGGGCATTGACCTGATGCCTTTATCTGCACATAAATTCTATGGTCCAAAAGGTGTGGGCGCGTTGTTTATTCGTCAACGGAGACCATGGAGGATTAAACTGGAAGTCTTGTTGCATGGGGGAGGCCACGAAGGCGGAAAACGCTCAGGAACGCTGAATGTAGCAGGAATTGCAGGATTGGGAAAAGCAGCCGAACTGGCTCAAAAAGAAATGAAGCAGGACGCCCAACGTATTGGTAACATACGTGATGAACTTGAAAAAGAACTTTTAAAAATTGACGGTACCCGCATCAACGGAAACCTCAAAAGCCGGTTATACAACGTAACCAACATCCTTTTCGAAGGCTGCGATTCTGACGCCCTCATCATGGGCCTCAACAACATCGCCATCTCCAATGGCTCCGCCTGCACCTCCGCTTCCATCGAACCGTCGCATGTTCTCATTGCACATGGGCTTTCTGAGACGGAAGCGTTTTCGTGTTTGCGGTTTAGTTTGGGCCGGTTTAATTCGGTTGAGGGAGTGGCTGAGGTAATTAGGAATTTGAGGTTGGCGGTGGAGGGATTAAGGGCGATGGTGTTTTAGGATTCTTTTTTACACCAAACAATATCAAAATCTCCTGTGCCTCTTCTATCTTGGCTAGTCTAAGTTTAATTCTTTCATGCGCGTCACTCACAATGTTCATATGCAAAAGATTGTCCACGATAAGAATCCTATCTCGTTCAATATGTTCTTTATGCTTCTTGATTCGAAGGTTTATACTACTTGCTATTCCAGGAACAGATGGCTCAACAGCGGGGTTAAGCCATTCTATATCGGACTGGTGAATTTTTGTATTCATAGTTTAGATAATGCAGTTATTGAACCGTCAATTTTTAAATACCGATTGCTGGTGCCAGCTCAAATTATCTTTTGAAGGCCAAAACATCTTGTTATTAGGTAAATTTATTCGTTTCCGATCAAACTTCCTTATCATATAATCACTTTCCCCCTCAGTAAACGTACCGGACACAATGACCCGATAGTCATCATCAACAGAAATCAAACCACGATCAAAAGCCCGATGTAAGTTCGGGCACAGTGCAATACCGTTGGAAATAGTATCATTGTAACTTTCCGAAAACGGTACGATATGACAAGCATCAATCAGAGAAACCTGGACTGTTGCATCTATCTTCATGCCCGAAATACAGCAGGTATAATTATAAATCTTAGGAATTTCCCGTTTAAAAATACCACCCCGGATGAATATTTCTTCCTCATCCTGCTGTTTTATAAGCGTTTGAATCTCACTTCTGTAATTTGCTGGCGGCTCATGCAGGATTTTGTTTTCAATCTCGGAATACTTATCATTCCGATATTCATTCTGCTCCACGAGTTCTGATCTAGCCTCTAAAAAATATTCATCCAATAGGAATCCTTTCAGAGTTGCATTACTCACAGGGTTTTTCATCAAGAGAAACAGATCTTCATCAATCAGAGCGTATTCAACAGCAGCATTTAGGGCGGAGAAGCTCTGAATACCCGATTTCAAAGAAAGTAAACTTTCGTATCCCTGTTTTGGGATCAGTTTCCAGAATGGAGCAGAAGAAAGATGAAAAAACGGGAGAAAAAAACGGCATTGATGATTACTTAGTACCAGCGAACTCCAATTTGCAGTAAATAACGAGACAATTTCTGGAGTTATATAAATTCGGTTCTGCTCAATCAGTGAATTTTGAACAGCTTGTAAAATCGAAAGTAACAGAATGGGCTTATGAGGTGCTGGCCCATGTGACCTGTCAATTCTTAATTTCTTAAACGCAAGAAGATAGCTTTGAAGTTGAGAGGTCAATTTAACGGAGAGTAGAAGTTTTTCTTTGTAATATTACGCCACAGCCTGCCGATTATTTTGCAATTCTTTACGGTCAAGATAATCATCCAGAAGTTTTTCAATATCGTTTTGCATTCCCCGTTTCTTAACCATTATTGATTTGCTTTTTACCAATTTAACCGCCTGTTGAATCAAGTCAAATTGATCTAGATTATCTACGCAAACTTCTCTTAGCAGCTGTTCTTCTTCCCGCATTTTCAGGACACGTTTGCTCATATCGATATGTGTATTGAAGATGCTGTTGTAAATATCTGCGACACTGTTTTTAAAAAGCCCTTCCCGGTACCAAGTTACTTGTATTGCTATAAGTTCCTGATGAGAAATGAGTTGCAGCGTTTCGCCTTGTTCTTGTTGTATTTCATACTGTGCGTTCAGCAGTTTTCTCAACATGGTTGCCCGAACATCCTCCACATAGGGTCCCCAGGTTTCTTCATCCTCCACATTTTTTGCTTCAAAACGGCGGCGCTTTTCACGGTTCTCTCGGATATCTCTGGAATCCAGTAAGTAGTCACGGAATTCTACCAAAGGGAGCATCCATTCTTCCCCGTTGCCAATGAGGCCTTCCATCGATTTGTCACGCTTCACGACCGTGCATACCCAACATCCAAAACGACTGTTTCCGCAACTTGGCGTACTCTCATCAATTACAAGCGGGCAATCACCGGAATTGGCATTTTTATATAGCGTCACAAGTTCTTTGTGCGTTCCACCCCACGGAGGAGAAACCTGCATCATATACTGCCACAATTCTCCGGTTTCTATGTCACTGATCGGTGCATAAACGAATGCGTTAGGCAACATATGCTTCCTTAATCGTTGCCCTTTAAGCGCATGCTTTTTCATTGAGCGAGAACGGGTTAAACTTTCGTCCGTTCTTGTTCCCAAAAGAATAATCACCTCACCGCGCTCGTCAATTTTGCTTTTAATAAATTGCGTCGTCGGGCTGATTTTCAATCGTTCGGTACACCACCGAAAAGAATTATTCGGCGCCGGATACCCCTTTCCAATGAGATTTACCCAGAATGTATCTTCCAGCCTTGGTGTGGTGCGCTGTACGCGAATAGGTAAGCCTTGCTCAACGGCAGAAACCTCAATCTTCTTTAAGGTTGATTCAATAAATTTTACAATCCTCGGATTTTCGACCAGTGTATCATTACAAACTACATATATTTCCCGTGTCCTTGTCTGTTCAGGTATTTTCTTTAAAGCGTTCCAGATCAATTGTAAAAGAAGGGTTGAATCCTTTCACCGCTAAACCCTATAACCCAGGGACGGGGATTTTCATCATATAAATATTGATCTATGATTTCACTTTCAATAAATGGAATTTTATGGACATGCGCAAAAATGGTAAATAACTTAACTAGGTCATAGTTTAAGGCAAATTCGTCAAAAATAGTTTATCAAAAAATGAGATAAACATAAGTCGTTGCTGATGAGATGCATAAGTTAATGCTTTTCTTAGAGTTCATATTTTGCTCTCACTCTAAAATCTTTTGCACAAGAATTTTAGGCAAATTAGGTGGCGTTTATTTAATACAAATATGTGTCACGGATTAAATATGGAAACAATTGCCACAAAAAAAAGGCAGAAGCGTTTTACAGCCTCTGCCCTTAAAAAATATTTCTTTTTCCTACAAAACAGCTTCTGCCAGAACGAGCACTTTGTTGTTCAAAACTTCAACAACGCCACCGTCGATGGTATAAGTATGCTTCACGCCTGCGTTATCTACAACCACCTCACCTTTTTTAAGTGTACTTACCAGGGGAGCATGGCGGTTCAAGACCTGAAATTGTCCGTCGGAGCCTGGTAATGTAACAGCAGTAGCTTCACCGTTATATACCTTTTTGTCAGGTGTTATGATATCTAAATGCATATTTATTAGCTGTTAGCGGTTAGCCATTGGCTGTCTGCCAACTGCCAACTGTTTACTTTAAACTTATGATCTGTTGCTGGCTTCTGCAAGCATTTTTTCTCCTTTTGCCTGAGCATCTTCAATGGTTCCAACCAGGTTGAAAGCCATTTCAGGAAGGTGGTCATAACCTCCGTCCATGATCAGGTTAAAGCCTTTGATCGTATCCGCAATGTCAACCAACACACCTTTAAGACCTGTAAACTGTTCAGCAACAAAGAAAGGCTGCGACAAGAAACGTTCAACACGGCGTGCACGTGACACGATCAGCTTGTCTTCATCGGAAAGCTCTTCCATACCAAGGATCGCAATGATATCCTGCAATTCTTTGTAACGCTGTAAAATATTTTTCACACGCTGTGCACAATCGTAATGCTCAGCTCCCAATGTTTCCGCATTCAGGATGCGTGAAGCTGAATCCAATGGATCCACAGCAGGATAAATTCCTTTTTCAGCAACTTTACGGCTAAGTGTCGTCGTTGCGTCCAAGTGAGCAAATGTTGTCGCAGGAGCAGGGTCAGTTAAATCATCCGCTGGTACATAGACCGCCTGTACAGAGGTGATAGAACCACGTTTTGTAGAGGTAATACGTTCCTGCATCTGGCCCATTTCTGTTGCCAGTGTTGGCTGATAACCCACCGCCGAAGGCATACGTCCCAAAAGAGCGGATACTTCAGAACCCGCCTGTGTAAAACGGAAAATGTTATCAATAAAGAAAAGAATATCACGGCCTTGTCCTTCGCCATCTCCGTCACGGAAATATTCAGCTACGGTAAGTCCTGTCAAAGCAACACGGGCACGTGCGCCAGGAGGTTCGTTCATTTGTCCGAATACAAAAGTGGCCTGTGACTCTTTCAGTGCTTCGTAATCCACTTTGGAAATATCCCAGCCGCCTTCTTCCATGCTATGTTTGAACTCTTCGCCGTATCTGATGATACCGGCTTCGATCATTTCACGCATCAGGTCATTTCCTTCACGGGTACGTTCTCCAACTCCCGCAAATACAGAAAGACCTGCATACGCTTTCGCAATATTGTTGATCAATTCCTGAATCAATACGGTTTTACCAACACCCGCACCACCAAACAAACCAATTTTTCCACCTTTTACATAAGGCGCAATCAGGTCGATTACCTTGATACCTGTAAAAAGTATCTCAGTTGATGTTGCCAGATCTTCATATTTCGGAGCAGCACGGTGAATTGAAATACGGTCGTTGCTTTCATCAATGCTTTTCAAACCATCAATAGGTTCTCCGATTACATTAAATAACCGTCCTTTGATTTGTTCGCCTGTTGGGATTCTGATTGGAGATCCAAGCGGCGTAACTGTCATGCCGCGCTGCATTCCCTCAGTACTATCCATTGCGATGGTACGAACTCTGTCTTCACCTAAGTGTTGCTGACATTCAAGAATTACTCTTTGACCGTTTGCTTTGATGACTTCTAACGCATCAAGAATAGCAGGGATGCGTCCGCTGTCTTCAAACGATACGTCTACAACCGGGCCAATTACCTGGGTAATTTTTCCTGTACTTGTTGCGTTTGCCATTATATGAATTAAATTATCTTTGATGAGCTTATTTTCAGACCGCAAAAGTAGGAGATAATTTGGTCAGTACCAATAGTCTTGTTATCCAATTATAGGATATTTTTTAGAAAAGGAACCTTTTTTAGCTAAAACTGTATACAAATTTTCAGAAATGAGGTTTTCTTAGATAAACAAAGAGTATTTTTCTTCCATTAAGATACGAAAAGTGCACTACCGAGTATTTAAAAACTCCCATATTCAAAAAGACCAAAATTGGAGTCATCACCGAGCTGTCAGCGATGTTGCATAATTGAATTACATTTGATACCAAGATTAATAAAGGGAAATTATTATCTAAAAACACACTATCCGACGTTTTACATTCTCTATCGGTTTAAACAAACTTTATGAAGGACCTTTTTTTCTGGAGAGTATGGTCGTCGTCCGAACGCCGGACCGTTACAGCCGCTCTTCTCGTTATTATTCTTGCGCTGATATTTTTTGCTGTAAAAAGTTTTGATCCGCTTGCCAACGTCATTCAATGGAATGTTTTGAGCGAATTGTCAAGCGTTAGCACTGTTGTTGATTTTTTACGTCTGGACCAATTTCAATATGGAGTCTCCACGCCGTCGCAGCTTGTAACCGAAAATTTTGTCGCTTCCGTCATGGAAACCGACTTACTGACCATTCAGATTTTCTGGTTTTTCGCATTAACCGGTCTGTCATTTATTCTTGCAGCACTTACCACCATGCCAAGGTTCTGGTACCTGGCCGCGATGATTGCTTTCATTCTATTGCTTGCTTTTTCCCGATTGGAAATATTGGGCGTTTTTGGCACCGGAAACCGGACATTGTTTCTCCTGACTGTTATTTTGTACGGTGGCGTTACCTATTATTTCCACGCATTTCGCCCGGATCTGGGAATCAGTATGCGCATACTTGGTGTTTTGGGAGTTTCAGTGCTTCTGGCAACGCTCGTTGGAATTTTTTCAACTGCCCCGTTTCCTGCGCTTGCGGCTGTATCTTATTCGCTCCCTTTCTGGCTCTTGCTAACAATCCTCTTTTTACTGATTATTTCAACGGAGATCATGGCCGGACTGGTTTGGCTAAGTACCAGCGGCGACGGTAAAAAGGGCAAATCGGGATTAATTAATTTTTTAGTAATCAGCATTTTATACTTACTGCTACTGACATTATTGTTCCTTCGTAATACCAAACAAATCGACTGGGATCTTACGCTGATTAATCCGGCATTTCTTGCATTAGCAGCCGCATTACTGGGTTTATGGGGTTTTAGAAAACGGGCCGATTCCACAGCGGGATTAATTCCATTCCGCACCACAGGATTTTGGCTTTATCTTGGCCTATTTATGGTTTCCATTGCTTTTGCCGCTTACATTTTTGGTACCGCCAATGATCCTTTAATGGAAGTGCTTGAAGATGTGGTCGTTCAAGGGCAACTGGGCATGAGTATCGTTTTCTTGTTCTATATTCTGGTCAATTTTTACCAGCTGTTTAAAAAGGGCCTGGCTGTTCATAAAGTTTTATACAAACCCATGCTCTTTGGTCTTACGCCCACGCGGTTGTTTGGTTTTGTAGGCGTTGTTGTTTTATTTTCTTCCCAAAGACTATTGCCTATAAATCAGGCTATTGCGGGATACTTTAACGGATTGGGCGATTTGCATAACAGTACAAAGGAATTTCCTTTGGCCGAGCAATACTACAAAATGGCTTTGCAGCAGGAATTTCAGAACCATAAATCCAACTATGCGCTGGCTTCGCTGGCATTGCGGCAGGGTGACAATGGTGCAGCTGCCTTTTATTTCCGTCAATCCCTATTAAAAAACCCTTCTACACAGGCATATGTTGGCCTGGGAAATATTCTTGTACAGGAAAATCTGTTTTTCGATGCCGTTTATAGTTTGCAGGAAGGGATCCGGAAATTTCCAAAAAGCGGCGAACTGCTCAATAACCTGGGTATGCTTTATTCCAAAACGAATGTCTCGGATTCGGCCTATTATTACCTTGACAAAGCGCAGGCCAATATAAAAAGAGACGAAATTCCGGCTACAAACCTGCTTGCAATTATTGCCAAAAGCGCGGATCCCAAACTTCTGGATTCTCTTGCGACCCATACCAAAGAAAGAAAATATTTGTCGTGGCAATCCAATTGGCTGGCAGTTCAGAATTTGAGACAAAATTTTTCAAAACAAGATTTTCTTTCCGAATCCGTTCCCGCCGATTCTCTCCTCAGCGCTTCTGCATTCGCGTATCTTCAAAATTATGCTACAAATCAGGCAAGGACAAACAGCATTTCTGCAAACATTTTAACAAAACTTGCAGCTAAAAATCCGGTTGTTTCTCAGGACCTCTCATTCGCCGCTTTATATCCTGAGTTTTACAGCGGCGATAAATTAAAAGCCATTGAAATCCTTTCGGCATGGGCGGAAGAAGAAGGTGAAAAAGCAAAGTTTTATCATAAAATATTAGGACACTGGTTTTTACAACTGGGCTTGTACGACCAGGCCATTACGCATTTGTCTGTTGTAGAGGGAGTTGAAGGAACGCTCGGTATGGCCATAGCAAATGCCCTTTCAGGAAATCAGGCAGTGGCGGTCGTTCTTTTAGATAAAATGCAGGAAAAGAAACCTGAGGCGGCCGTTGAGCAACTCAAAAAAACGCTGCTTTCCGGTGCACGTCCCAAAACGAAATCGGATAGCCTGTTTGCAATAACTCTAAAAACGCCATCGGATAAAAACTTTGATGCGGCGATTAGGTCAAATCCTTTTGATGCAAAAATTGCTTCTTCCACATCAGCATGGTACCGTCAAAAGAAGCAAATTCCAAAGGCGTATCAAATTATTCTGACCGCTTTGCGATACAATGAATATGCACCTGAGATCTGGGAACAATATGCCTTTTTAAGTCTGGACCAGGGACTGACGCAGCAGGGAGATTCAGCAGAAGAGAAGGTGAAGCAATATGCCTCCCCTGCCGGTTATCAGCAATTTATGAATCGCTATCAGCCTATGCGCGCTCTCATCGAAAAACAACGCGCGGAGTTTCAATGATTTAATATTTTAGTAAAAAGATAGAGCAATCAACCTTGTAAAATCAAATGACTCTAACCTGGAAGACTTCCTGGACCGGAAAAGAGTGCCGTATTTTTCGGGACAAGATTATTGTAGGATTGTTAAAAACCAGCGTCATGCGGGGTGACGCTTACGGAGAGCTTCATGGCCATCTGCTAGTCTTCAAACCAATCAGTTTTTGGAAAACAGGAACAAGAATACTGGACATTGAGGGCAAAACTGAGCTTGGAAAAATTGACTATAACTGGTGGAAAAGCACTGCTGTGATTACTTATCAGGATTTGGTTTATGAGTGGAATTATGAGTCGTGGACAAGAAAAAAATGGATGGTAAAAAGTGCGGATAACGCAGCGCATTTTGTAAGAAAAGGCTTTTGGCAAAGTGAAGGGACCATTGAATATGAAGACATCCCTGCTCCGGTAATTTTGGCAGCCATTTATGTGCAAAATTATTTTATGATCATGGCTGCCTCAGCTTCTTAATTAATTATAAATAAACCACACTCGGTTGGCTATGGGTAAAAAACTACATTGGATCAGAGAAGCTTTCAGTCGTAAAATATCAATTATAGATCAGGAACAGTTAATAGGAGAAATGTGGCAGGACGCCTTGTTTTCCTACGACGTAGAGGCCCGGTTGAATGATATGCATTTGCTGTTCGACGTAAAAGGGTTTCTGAAACGCTCAGTCAACATTCACGACCTGAAAAACAACAGGAAAATTATCGGCGTTGTCCATTTCAGTTTTGGTAGAAATGCAGAGCTTTTTCTTCCCACCGGAGAACGATATCTTTGGCGCCGTAAAAGTTTTTTTATGCAGGAATGGAGCCTGCTCAGTCAAAATGAAGATACTTCTCAGGAAGTGTTTCATTACACACAGTTGCGCTCTTTTTTCTCCGATGAAGGAGAAATATCCGGTATTTTTAATGACAAGCATTCCGCATTATTGATTCTGACCGGTTTGTTTATCGGTAATTATTTTAGAAGAAAAAGAAGACGTGCCGCCGCGGCTTCATAATTATAATTCACCCTGTTTGTTATTAAGCCATTCGAATTTTTGTTTATGAAAATCATAGAAACTACTGATATTTCCAAGCGTTACGTCATGGGCAGCGAGGTCATTGACGCGCTCAAATCGGTTACGATTTCTGTTAATAAAGGAGAATATGTTGCATTTATGGGGCCGTCGGGTTCTGGTAAATCAACACTTATGAATATCATTGGTTGTTTGGATACGCCTTCTACCGGAAGGTATATTTTGAATGGAAAGGATGTAAGTGATATGACGGAAAGCGAACTGGCAGAAATTCGCAACAAAGAAATTGGCTTTGTGTTCCAGACATTTAATCTGTTGCCCCGTATGTCTTCATTGGACAA
>Ga0247807_10002354_pt1 | contig 10452 bp, 7 predicted proteins | sample UWRJL074202C1_FD_179931 | JGI IMG/M metagenome (GOLD analysis project Ga0247807, IMG submission 179931) | Plant litter microbial communities from Arlington Agricultural Research Station in Wisconsin, United States - UWRJ-L074-202C-1 | ecosystem: Environmental > Terrestrial > Plant litter >...
GCTGAATTCGGCGAGCGTTCGGTGAACCAGGCTGCAGCCATCTTCCAGGGCTTCAACATGCCGTACTACCTCGAGCACTGGAGCGGTGAAGAAGGCCAGCTGCGTCGCGCCGCGATCTCCATGTCGATCGACCGCGACCAGATCACCGATGTCATCTTCCAGGGCACCCGTACCCCCGCGACCGACTTCACCTCCCCGGTGATCGACGGCTACTCCGACAAGCTCGAAGGCGCCGAAGTCCTGGAATACAACCCGGAAGAGGCCGTCAAGCTGTGGGCCAAGGCTGACGCCATCGCACCGTACGGCGACACCACGTTCGACATCGCCTACAACTCCGACGGTGGCCACCAGGCCTGGGTCGACGCAGTGATCAACAGCGTCGTCAACACGCTGGGTATCTCCGCAACCGGCAAGCCGTACCCGACCTTCGCTGCGGCCCTCGAAGACCGCTCCAACGACGCGCTGACCGGTGGAACGCGCGCCGGCTGGCAGGGCGACTACCCCTCGATGTACAACTTCCTCGCTCCGCTGTACCAGACCGGTGCCGGATCGAACTACGAGGACTACTCGAGCGAAGAGTTCGACGGCCTGCTCAAGGAAGGTGCCGCGGCCGAAACCGTCGACGACGCCACCGCCAAGTACCAGGCTGCACAGGAGGTTCTGCTCAAGGACCTGCCGTCCATCCCGCTGTGGTACTCCAACGTCAACGGCGTTTGGGCTGACACCGTCAGCGACGTGGTGTTCGGCTGGGATTCCGTCCCGCTGTACTACCAGATCACCAAGGGTTAATTCCTAGTTCCACCCGCAGTGCAATGTCCGGGGCGTCAAGCCCCGGACATTGCACTGACTAGACTCATTCAGTGATTGCGATCCTCATGCATAAAAGACTCACGGAGCTCACCTGATGCTGTGGTACACAGGCAGGCGCGTCCTCCAAATGATCCCCGTCTTCTTCGGGGCGACATTCTTGATTTACTTCATGGTCTTCTCCCTGCCGGGCGACCCGATCGCGGCGCTCTACGGCGATCGTCCGCCGGCACCAGGCGTGATCGAACAGATCCGCGCCCAGTACAACCTGGACAAGCCGCTTATCCAGCAGTACTTGATCTACATCGGCAACTTCTTCCAGGGCGACCTGGGCACCACCTATTCGGGCCGACCCGTCAGCGATGTGATGGCCGGGGCCTTCCCGATCACCTTCCGCCTGGCCATGCTCGCCCTGTTCTTCGAGTCCGTCGCCGGTGTCGTCGTCGGTCTGATCGCGGGTCTGCGCAAGGGCAAGTGGTTCGACGCCAGCGCCCTCGTCGTCAGCCTGCTCCTGATCAGCGTGCCGACCTTCGTGCTCGGTTTCCTCTTCAGGCTGATCTTCGGCGTGCAATTGGGCTGGTTCAGAACCACCGTGAGCAGTGAGGCTCCCTGGGGCGAACTGATCCTGCCGGCCCTCGTGCTGGCCAGCGTGTCGTTCGCCTACATCGTGCGCCTCACTCGCGCCAGCGTTGCAGACAACCTCAACGCCGACTTCGTGCGCACCGCCACCGCAAAGGGCCTGTCCCGGCGCCGCGTGGTCACCGTTCACGTTCTGCGCAACTCTCTCGTGCCCGTCGTGACGTTCCTGGGAGTCGACCTCGGTTCCCTCATGGTCGGCGCGATCATCACCGAGGGCATCTTCAACATCAACGGCGTCGGTGGCACCGTGTACAAGGCGATCGTCCTCGGCGAGAGCACCACCGTGGTGTCGTTCATCGCCGTCATGGTGGTCATCTTTGTGCTCGCCAACCTGCTCGTCGACCTGCTGTACGCAGCTCTGGACCCAAGGATTCGTTATGCCAAGTAAGCGTGGCCAGGCCCATTTCGTCGCGGAGCTGGAAGACACCCCGGTAGCCCCCGTCGACCGTCTCGACGAGTCGCAGAAGGCGCGCAGCACCTGGGCGGATGCCTGGGACTCGATGCGCCGCCGGCCGATGTTCTGGATCTCCTCAGTGCTCATCGTCCTCATCGCCGTCATCGCCCTGTTCCCAGGGCTGTTCACCTCGGTGTCACCCAGCCTCGGCTGTGACCTCGGCAAGAGCAACGGCGGCCCGGAGGCCGGGCACCCCTTCGGGTTCACCCGACAGGGCTGCGACGTTTACGCGCGCACCATCTTCGGCACCCAGGCATCCGTCACCGTCGGCCTGCTCGCCACCGCCCTCGTCACCCTCATCGGTGTCGTCATCGGTTCCCTCGCGGGCTACTACGGCGGCTGGCTCGACGCCATCGTCTCCCGCGTCGGCGACATCTTCTTCGCGATCCCCACCATCCTCGGCGCCATCGTGCTGATGTCGGTGCTGCCGGCCGCGACGCCCACCTCGGTGGCCTTCGTGCTGTCGATCTTCGCCTGGCCCCAGATTGCCCGCATCATGCGCGGTGCGGTGCTGTCGGCCACGAACTCCGACTATGTGATGGCCTCGACCGCCCTCGGCGTCTCGAGGTTCCGGATTCTGCTTCGGCACGTGATCCCCAACTCGATCGCACCGGTCATCGTGATCGCCACCGTGTCGCTCGGTACGTTCATCGTGGCCGAATCGACCCTGTCATTCCTGGGCATCGGACTTCCGACCAGCGTGATGTCGTGGGGGAACGACATCAGCCAGGCCCAGACTTCCCTTGTCACCAACCCGCAGGTGCTCCTGTACCCGGCGGCCGCCCTGTCCATCACGGTTCTCGCGTTCCTGATGCTCGGCGACATTCTGCGCGACGCGCTTGACCCGAAGGCGAGGGCGCTTCGATGAGCCAGACACTGACAGACACCACCCCGGAGGGCACCGAGAGCCAGGAGCAGCCGCTGCTGCAGATCCGCGGCCTCGAAGTGGGCTTCCAGACCCAGCGCGGTCTGATTCCCGCGGTGCGCGGCGTTGACATCACCCTGTACTCCGGCCAGACCCTCGCGATCGTGGGGGAGTCCGGTTCGGGTAAGACCACCACCGCGCAGGCGATCATCGATCTTCTGCCCGGCGCCGGCAAGATCACGGGCGGTCAGGTGCTCTTCGAGGGCCGCGACCTCACCAAGCTCAGCCCCAAGGACATCCAGGCTGTGCGCGGAAACCTGATCGGCTACGTGCCCCAGGACCCGATGTCGAACCTCAATCCGGTCTGGAACATCGGCTTCCAGGTCGAGGAGGCCATCAAGGCCAACGGCCTCGCCCAGGGCAAGGCCGCACGTGCCCGCACCATCCAGGTGCTGCAGGAAGCCGGACTCAGCGACGCTGCGGACCGCCTCAAGCAGTACCCGCACCAGTTCTCCGGCGGTATGCGCCAGCGCGTGCTGATCGGCATCGGGCTGTCGGCCCGACCGAAGCTGCTGATCGCCGACGAGCCCACCAGCGCGCTCGACGTCACAGTGCAGCGTCAGATTCTGGACCACTTGGGCACCCTCACCCGTGACTACGGCACCAGCGTGCTGTTCATCACGCACGACCTCGGCCTCGCCGCCGAACGTGCTGAGCAGCTCGTGGTGATGTACAAGGGCAAGGTTGTCGAGTCCGGTCCGTCGCAGGAGATCCTGGCCAACCCGCAGCACCCGTACACGCAGCGTCTCGTCTCGGCAGCGCCGAGCCTGGCATCGCGTCGTATTCAGTCGGCGAAGCACGCATCAGTGGGCGACACCGCGATCTACAGCGGCGATTCGCTCGACGACGCCATGGTGTCCAGGGCGGCAGAGCGCGAAAGCGCCGCACCGGTCAAGGACCTGATCTCGATCGACAACATCTCCAAGGTGTACCGCATTCGCAAGAAGGGCCTGCGCACCGACGAGCTCAGGGCCGTCGACGGCGTTTCGTTCGGCATCCAGAAGGGCACCACCACGGCCCTCGTGGGCGAGTCCGGCTCGGGCAAGTCGACTGTTGCCAAGCTCGTATTGCAGCTGGAGAGCATCACCAGCGGTGCGATCGAGTTCGATGGCCAGGATGTCGCCGGGCTGAAGGGCAAGGCGCTCCTGAAGTTCCGCCGCCGAGTGCAGCCGGTCTTCCAGGACCCGTACGGATCCCTCGACCCGCAGTACAGCGTGGGCAACACCATCGCCGAGCCGCTGCTGGCGCACGGCGTCGGTACCGCCAAGGAACGCCAGGCCAGGGTAAAGGAACTGCTTGACCAGGTCTCGCTGCCGTGGTCCTCCAGGTACCGGTATCCGAGCGAGCTTTCCGGCGGTCAGCGACAGCGCATCGCGATCGCCCGTGCGCTCGCCCTGAAGCCCGACGTGCTCGTGCTCGACGAGGCCGTTTCGGCGCTCGACGTGCTCGTGCAGGGTCAGGTGCTCAACCTGCTCACCGAGCTGCAGACCGAGCTCGGCCTGACCTACCTGTTCATCACCCACGACCTCGCCGTGGTCCGCCTGGTCGCAGACAACGTCTGCGTCATGCAGAAGGGCCGGATTGTGGAGGCAGCGTCGACCGACGACGTCTTCGACAACCCCCAGCAGGCGTACACGCAGGAGCTGCTCGCCGCCATCCCCGGTGGCAACTTCCAGTTCGGCCGGTAGGCCGCGCTCGCTGTGACTGCCCCTCGACGACTGCGCCTCGGCCTGTCGCCGGGGGGCAGTCGTCGTCGGGGGGAGCCGGCCGGCGTTCGCCTGCGCGCCCGCACCTCGGTGCTGGTTGGCGTGGCTCTGCTCGCCCTGGTGGGTGTGCTGCTGGCCGACGCGCTCGTCCGGGGCCGGTGGGACGTGGCAGTGCTTTCCCTGCCCGCCCTGGGGCTGGTGGCGTTTCTCGCCGTGGAGGTGTTCCTGCGACCCAGCATCCGGGTGCACCCGGGTGGCATCACCGTGGTGAACCCGCTCGTGACGACCGAGGTGCCCTGGGCCGATGTGGGCGACGTCACCACCCGGTTCCTGGTGACAGTGCACGCCCGCAACGGCAGGCGGATCCACTGTTGGGGTGCCCCGACGGCCGCCCGAACCGCACCGACGACCACCCGCTCAACCGTCTCGTCGGCGTCTGAGACGAGCGCCTGGCTGCGAGCGTCCTCGCCGCACCGCGTGATTGAGTCATATGTTGTGCAATACGGTGACCTGCCGGCATCGACGGGCGGCGTGGAGCACGCTGCCGGGGCGCACCGACACTGGCACTCGATGACGGTTTTCCTTGCCCTGGCGCTTGTACTGGTGGCCGCCGGCCAGGTAGCCATCGGCGGCTAGGGCTGCTCATCTGAGCGCACGATGTGGTGGATTCATCGGACCGTCGCGAAGATTTCATGCTCAATTCCAGAGATTTCAGCTGATATGTGCGAATCGGGTGTTTCCTGCGAATCTGCCGTCAGAGCTCGCCTAGGCTCTCCCCAATACTTGCTGAGCACCGGAGCTTTGATCGTTAGTGCTCTCCTGGGGGGGAGCTAAGGGGGAACACAGTGAATCGCACCACCCTGTTTTTCAAGCTGACAGCCACCACCCGCGTCGGGATTCTTGGGAGCGCTCCGAGCCGATGGGTCCAGACCGGCCGACGACAGGCGGTCAGGCTCTAGGGCAGTTCGAGCTCCGACATGGTCTTCTACACCCTGCGGCGATTCGTCAACTATTTCATCCTCTCCGCGATCGCCACCTGCCTCGCCTACGTCGTCGCGAGCCTGGCGCTCGACCCGGCGGCCAAGTATTACGGCCGGAACCCGCAGCCGAGCGCGCACGTTATCGAGAGCATCCTCAACGGCCTCGGAGTCAACCCCGATGTGCCCGTGCTCGTGCGACTGTGGAACTGGATCGTCACACTCGTCACCCAGGGTTCACTGGGCGAAACCGTCGGTGGCCGGTCCGTCGTCGCCGAGATCGTCACCCGGTCCGGCGTCAGCCTTCAGCTGCTTCTGCTCGGCTCCATCATCGGCGCGATCCTCGGTGTTGTGCTCGGCGTCTGGGGCGCCGTCAAGCAGTACTCGCTCAGCGACCAGGCCGTCACCTACAGCTCCTACCTGGTCTTCGCCACTCCCACGTTCGTGATCGGCGTTCTGCTCATGATCGGTGCGACCGTGCTGAACGGCGTCGTCGGGCAACAATTGATCACCTTCACGGGGTCGTATTCGGCCGGTCTCACGGGTTCCTGGTGGGACCTGCTGGTCGACCGCGCCGTGCACCTGCTGTTACCGACGATCGCGTTGGTGCTCACCGGTGCGGCCAGCTACTCCCGCTACCAGCGCAGCGTGATGCTCGACGTGCTCGCGTCCGACTACATCCGCACCGCACGCTCCAAGGGCCGTTCGCGCAACTCGGCGCTGGTGCGGCACGGAGTGCGGGTGGCGCTCATCCCCATGTCGACGTTCTTCGCCTACAGCTTCGGCACCCTCGTCTCCGGTTCGATCATGCTCGAGATCGTGTTCTCCTTCCACGGCATGGGGGAATTCACCCTGCAGGCCATCACCCAGAGCGATATCAACGCCGTCGCCGGTTCCACGCTGTTCCTGGCCGTGCTGGTGCTGTTCTCCTCGACCCTGTCCGAAATTCTCTACGCAGCACTCGACCCCCGAGTGAGGAACTGACATGTCGATCGTCGAAGGCGCCAGCGCCACCCTCGTTGCCGGGCCGGAGCCCGAAGAAACTCCCGTCACGCTGGCCCGCAAGCCGCTGTCCCGCGGCCGGCTGATCTGGAACCGGCTGGTGCACACCCCGCGGTTCTGGATCGGCGCAGTCGCCATGGCGATCATCGTGCTGTGGGCCGTGCTCGGCCCGATGCTGTACCCGGTGGATGCCTTCAGCCGCGACCCGCTCAACATGGGCATGGGCCCGACCCAGTTGCACTGGTTCGGCACCAACAACATCGGCCAGGACATCTACGCGCAGACTCTCATCGGCCTGCAGAAGTCGTTGGTCATCGGCTTGATCGCCGGCCCGCTCGGCACCCTGATCGCCGCCGTGGTCGGTTCGGTGGCCGGGTACGTGGGCGGCGTCGTCGACAGTGTGCTGGTTTGGCTGATCAACCTGCTGCTCGTGCTGCCGTCGTTCATCCTGCTGGTCATCCTCAGTCCGCTGTTCGAGGACCTGTCCTGGGTGTTCCTCACGGTCTTCCTGGCCGGCTTCAGCTGGATGATCATGGCCCAGGTGATCCGGTCGCAGACCCGGTCGCTCCGCGGCCGTGACTTCGTCAAGGCCGCCAGGTACATGGGCGTGCCGATGCGCACGATCCTCTCCAGGCACATCATCCCGAACGTGGCCTCGCTGCTGATCATCGACGCGACGCTCGGTGTAGTGGCCATGATCATGGCCGAGACCAGCCTGAGCTATTTCGGTTTCGGCATCCGCGCCCCCGATGTCTCGTTGGGCACCCTGCTCTCCGAGGGCACCGGCGCCGCCGTCACCCGGCCGTGGCTGTTCGTGTTCCCGGCCGGGGTGCTCATCATCACCCTCTTCGCCGTCAGCCTTATCGGGGACGCGCTGCGCGACGCCGTCGACCCCACTTCGGGAGTGAACCGTGACTGATCTTCTCACCGGCACCGTCGGCGCCGAACGCGCCAGGCGCAGCAGCCCGCTGTTGCAGGTGCGCAACCTCTCGGTGACCTTCCCGCAGCGCAGCGGCCCGCCCGTCAACGCCGTACGCGGCATCAGCTACGACGTGCACGAGGGCGAGTTCCTGGGCATCGTGGGGGAGTCAGGGTCGGGCAAGTCGGTGTCGTCGCTGGCACTGATGGGCCTCCTGCCCAGCTCCGCCCAGATCACCGGCAGCATCGACTTCGACGGGCACAAGCTCCTGGAGATGAACGACCGCCAGCTGTCCGGGCTGCGCGGCCGGGAAATCTCGATGATCTTCCAGGACCCGCTGTCGGCACTCACTCCGGTGTACACGGTCGGCGACCAGATCGCCGAGGCCCTGCTGCTGCACGACGCTGCGTTGAGCAAGCAGGCGGCCCGCGCCAGGGCCGTTGAATTGCTCAAGGTGGTGGGCATCCCCGCACCGGAACGCCGGGCGAAGGCGTTCCCGCACGAGTTCTCCGGCGGCATGCGCCAGCGCGCCATGATCGCCATGTCGATCGCGAACGATCCGAAGCTGATTGTCGCCGACGAACCCACCACGGCCCTGGATGTGACCATCCAGGCCCAGATCCTCGAGGTGCTCGAGAAGGCCAAGGAACTCACCGGAGCTGCGGTGGTTCTGATCACCCACGACCTCGGCGTCGTCGCCGGCCACGCCGACCGCATCGCCGTGATGTACGCGGGCAAACTCGTGGAGAACGGCAGCACCGCCGATGTCTTCAGCGAACCGCACATGCCGTACTCCATCGGCCTGCTCCGCTCGGTGCCGAACATGCAGACGGCCGGCACCCAGCGGCTGGTACCGCTCGAGGGCCGACCGCCGTCGCTTACCGCGCTGCCGCCGGGATGCCCGTTCGCCGCCCGCTGCCCGATCGCCCTCGACGTCTGCCGTGAGGTGGAACCTCTCCTCGCCGCGCACGGCGAATTCGCTGACGGTGTGACAGGCGTCGACCTCTTCGCTACCGGCCCGACGGCCGCTGACACGGCAACGGCCGGTCCGTCCACCGCCGCCCACGTGGCCGCCTGCCACCGCTCCGGCGAGATCGCCGCAGGCACCCTCACCCGCGCCGACGTCTTCCCCCGGCCGGAACCGCTGGACGTGCAGCACGCTGTGCGGCGGGACGCGCAGGTGCCTGTGCTCACCGTCACCGGTCTCAAACGCCACTTCCCGCTCACCAACGGCGGAATCTTCTCCCGCCGCATCGGCACAGTGCGGGCCGTGGACGGCGTCTCGTTCTCCATCCAGCCGGGCCAGACCCTCGGACTGGTCGGCGAATCCGGGTGCGGCAAGTCCACCACCATCCTCGAAATCCTCGAGATGGCCACGCCCCAGGCCGGCCAGATCCTCATCGACGGCACCGACACCGGCACCGCCAGCCGGGCCGAGCGGCTGCGGTTGCGCAAGGACGTGCAGATCGTCTTCCAGGACCCGATGGCCGCCATCGACCCGCGTCTGCCCATCGGTGAGGTGATAGGCGAACCCCTCACCGTGCACGGAGTCGGCCGGGCCGAGCGCCGGGCCCGGGTGCAGGAACTCCTCGACCTGGTGGGACTGGACCCGCAGATGGCCGACCGCTACCCGCACGAGTTCTCCGGGGGCCAGCGCCAGCGCATCGGCATCGCCCGCGCCCTGGCCACGAACCCGCGCCTGGTGGTGCTGGACGAACCGGTTTCAGCGCTCGACGTCTCGATTCAGGCCGGCGTCATCAACTTGCTCGAAGACCTCAAGGAACGACTCGGGTTGTCTTACCTCTTTGTGGCCCACGACCTGGCCATCGTGCGTCAGATCGCCGACACCGTCGCCGTCATGTACCTGGGCCGCATTGTGGAGTACGGACCGGTTGCCGACGTGTTCGCGCACCCCCGGCATCCGTACACGCAGGCTCTCATCTCGGCCGCGCCGATCCCCGACCCCGCCATCGAACGCAGCCGCACCCGGGTGCTGCTCGAGGGCGACCTGCCCAGCCCCACCGAGGAGATCACGGGCTGCAACTTCCGCACCCGCTGCCCGCTCTATAGGTTGCTCGACCCGGCCGCCCAGTCCCTGTGCGCCACAGACGACCCGCCACTGACCGCCCACGATGGCGTGGACGCCGCGTGCCACCACGTCGGTCGCAATCGGATCGTCGATTCGGCGCTTGTCGCCGCCCCCTAGCTCGTCTGACCGCTCTATCCGCAGCACCGAACACAGCACCTGAAGCCCAGCACAGCAAGCACAGCCCTCACCAAGATAAGAAGGAGAAACCCTATGCGTCGTAGAAACACCGCATTTGCGGCAGTCGCCGTTCTGAGTGCGTCTGCCCTACTGCTCACAGCCTGCGCGCCAGGCAACACCGCCACGGATACCTCAAGTTCCGGCGCCGCCGAGGAACTGCCCAGCACCGCTTGGGCCGCTGCCGACGCCGCCGATGTGCAGGATGGCGGCACCCTCAACCTTTCCATCGGCTCCATGCCGGTCAACTGGAACTCCTGGGAGGTCGACGGCAACGAGGTCGACAGCATCAACACGATTTCGCCGACAACCGGTGGACCCATCCGGATCGGCGAGGACGGCACTCCCGAGATCGACCCCGACTACGCAATCTCGGCCGAGGTCGTCAGCGAGGATCCCCAGGTTGTGGAGATCAAGCTGAATCCCGAAGCGGTCTGGGAAGACGGCACGCCGATCACCTATAAGGACTACGTCGCCACCTGGCAGGCCGTCAACGGCAGCAACGAGGCGTATCTGCCGGCATCCACGGCGATTTTCGAGGACATCACCGCCATCGAGTCAACCGGAACCGACTTCGACTTCACCATGACCTTCGACAAGATCACCGCCGACTGGCAGTCCATCCTCGTCGGAGCCCCCGGGGTCCTTCCGGCCGCCGCCGCAGCGACGCCCGAGACCTTCAACGCCGGCTACCTCGACTCCCCGGTGCCGTCGTCGGGCCCGTTCATGATCTCGGACATCGACACCTCCGGCCAGGTCG
>Ga0247807_10002355_pt1 | contig 10445 bp, 13 predicted proteins | sample UWRJL074202C1_FD_179931 | JGI IMG/M metagenome (GOLD analysis project Ga0247807, IMG submission 179931) | Plant litter microbial communities from Arlington Agricultural Research Station in Wisconsin, United States - UWRJ-L074-202C-1 | ecosystem: Environmental > Terrestrial > Plant litter >...
CAAACCTTCCATTCTCTTTCACTTGTTCAGATAACTCATTTACAAAACACTGTCTCATACGCTCTGCATGATCGATAGTCGTACAAAAAACAATGGCTTTTTGATACACATCCGTCTGTCTCATAAAGTCGGCGACACATTTTGCAACAGCCTTGTTGCGAGCATCTATAATAATTCTTCTGTCGAACATGTTTTCATTGTAGATTTCATCAGGAACAATATTTCCATCTACATCGGTAAAACCTTGTGCAGGTCTCCATTCATCATTATTAAATCTATATCTTATGACCTTATATGGAGCCAGAAAACCATCATCTATACCCTCTTTTAAAGAGTATGTGTATACAGGATCTCCGAAATAATCACCCGTACTGATGTCCGATGTTTCCTTTGGTGTGGCCGTTAAACCTATTTGAGTAGCACTACTGTAGTGCTCCAAAATCTCTCTCCAAGCACTGTCAGCATTTGAACTTCCCCTGTGACACTCATCTATTATAATCAAATCAAAAAAATCAGGAGAAAAATCTTGAAATAATTTTCTCTTTTCTTCTTCGGCTTCTATGTCATCCTCCTTTCTACTATCCCCTGTCAGACCTTGATATAATGCCACATAGACTTCATAGGCAGTATCAACAACACCGCTCTTAACTCTGGTCATTGAATTTCCAAAGTGTTTAAAATCACCTTGCATAGTTTGCTGTGCTAAAGCAGTTCTATCTACTAAAAATAATATTCTTTTCTTTTTTCTTGATTTCCATAAACGATAAATAATCTGAAATGCAGTATATGTTTTTCCCGTACCGGTAGCCATTACAAGTAAAATACGGTCTTTACCTTTTGCGACCGCCTCAACAACTTTATTAATAGCGTTTTCCTGATAGTATCGAGGACCCTTTCCGGACGGATCTGTAAAATAATCTTGCAGAAGAATATCTTTTTGCTCCTGATTACAATCTTTTGCTTCTATATACCTTCTCAGCAATTCTTCAGGATTAGGAAATTCGTCAATATTTAGAGTTACTTCAGTTCCTTTCAGAAAATCAAATTCCACATATTCTAATCCGTTAGTACTATAGGCAAAAGGAATATTTAAAATCTGAGCATACTGTTTAGCTTGTTCAAGACCAGCGCCTGCAGAATGTTTGGCATCTTTGGCCTCAACGATGGCTATCGGCAAATTGTTTTTATAATATAAAATGAAATCCGCTCGTTTTTTTTCTCCACGTGATATTGTCCTTCCATCAACCTTAATACGTCCTGCTGTAAATGTTTTTTGCTCTCTGATCTGTGAAAATTGATCCCATCCGGATTTCAATATTGAAGGTAATACATATTTAGAGCAAATGTCTTGTTCAGATAAATCTTGCATGATAGGTAGATGTTACCATAAAATATAGACAGTATAAAGAAAAATAAGGTTGCATTACCCCCTCAAATTCTCATCCAAAGTCTTCCCTTTTTCATCCTTCCACATGTCCCAGCCATTAGCTGGTCTACCTGAAGTCGTAGACGCGGCTGCAGAAGGGCTTTTAAACAAAGTATCCTTCGTATACACAAATGACTCACCATCTCCATTTTCAACAAACGTCCCATCTTCCAACAGCCTTTCTCTGGCTGCCTTTGACCATCCACCAAACGAAGGACTTACCCTTATTCTAGCAAGTGAACCCTTCAAAACATTCAAACTACCGTCAACCAATATCTGAGCTTTGGCATCTGAACCTTCTGTTTTTAGATAGTATAATTTTGTATCGGTGATGGATTCAGTCACTTTATCGAAAACTTGATATCCAAGTGCCGTTAAAATAAATTGAATATTTTCAAAATAATGTTCAGCTGTAACCTTTTCAAACTCTGACAAAGTATTTTCCGGAGTTGGTGCTTTGTTTTCAATTCCCATACGCCCGGCCTCACGTGCTGCAGCGGTAGACTTATATTCCAGATATTTAACAAACGCCTTATTTAAAGACCCGGTAAAAATAACCGCTTCATTCCAAAAAACTTTCTTTTGGTCATGATCATTTACTCTATTGTAAAAAACTTCAGACTCTCCAATATATACCAGTTCTTCTGAAGTTGACTCATTTTGACCGAATAAAAAATAAATTCCTGGTTGATTAATCTCATGCCTATTTTTAAGCTCTTTCAAGCTCTGTCTCGGTACAACAAAGCATTTTCCCGACCATCCAGCTAACTCAAGAATTTTCATACCGTTCGGATTCCCTTCAGGGATAAGCATTTGTAGGGCTTTTGATTTCATATTTTTACTATACCATACACTTTATTATTTCTTCTAAATATGAAAATGGATTGTGATATAATTTTCATATGAAAAACTTTCAAAAAGGTTCAATCACCCTCGCAGTATTAATTGTAATTTTGGGAGCAAGTTTGGCATTTTATTTTTACAATAATCCAATCCAAAATAGGCAAAAAATAACTCAATTAAAATTAACACCCACTCAACCAAAAACAATCCAGCCAACGTCAGCAAATCAAAAGATTATTACAAAAGCTGCTAAAACTAAAATAGACAAAGTTGGAACACCTTTCACATTGTGGAATGTAGAATATAAAGTTATATCAGCAACAAACCACAAACCAAAATATGATTTTAACAAAACAGCAGGTAAATATATTGCAGTCAAAATAGAGATTACTAATGTGGGAAAAACAGAAACGGGAGTGAGCAGGATTTATTTAAAAGATAATAAAGATAGGCAGTATGAAATGGCAATGCTTGGTTACCAACAACTAAGTGTGGACGATTACGGTGAACAAAAAATTAAACCAGGTATAACAAAAATTTACGGCGCAATCTTCGAAGTTGCAAAAGATTCTACGGGATTAAGTCTTGAATATCCTACAAAAGAAGGACCGATTGCTGCAAGTATAGACTTAGGGATATAAAGATTACTCCCCCACAAACCCAGCAACCTCATCCTCCAAATCACTCTCCGCCTGATCCAACTTCTCCTCAACCTTATCCAACTCATTCTCAATCTTTTTCTTCTCACCAGTAATAGCCACCTCTTCATCATCTTCCAATTCCTCAATATCCTCCTCAATCGCCTCAATCTTCTCCTTAATCTCATTCCCTTCAATCTCACTTTCCTCCACGGCCAAAAGCTCCTCTGCTAAATCATCAGCAGCGGTCTCTTGTTCATCGGTTGATTCACCGGTTACCAATTCATTACCTGTTATTTCGTCTGAATCTGAGAATGTTGTCATACCATCTAGTATATACCTTTTCTCTTGCCCACACCACCCCGGCAACACATGCACCTAACACATCACACAGCATATCCTTCTGCGCATCCCAGATATCCCCTTGAGACCCTAAAAATGCCGCTCCAGCTTCACCTCCTTCCTTTACTGCATAAATCCACTCAATCCATTCATAACAGGCGGCAACGAATGCGATAGCGAAAATTCCATACAATATAGTAACCAGTTTGGTCTTAATAATTCCCCGACTCCACACATATTCCATTATCGGCAAGGCATAAAATCCAACAGCAAAATGCCCAATGCGATCAAACATATTTCTCTCAAATCCAAAGAAATCAGTAAACCATTGGAACGGCACCCGCTCAAACGTATAGTGCCCGCCGATCGTATGCCAAAATGGCAAGATAAAAATTAATGCATACGTCAGATTAGAAAATCGAACTTTTCTATAATATAAAAACGTCATCACTCCAACGAGTAAAACTATTGGAATATTTTCTACCCACCATACGGCTCGAGAGTATGGATTAATTCCTAGTACTATAAATTCGATAATATAGATCGCCAATAATGCATGAGGAAAATATTTTTTCATATGATACTAGTATATCAACAAAGACTAGTTAATCACCATCACCCCACCACTCGTATATTGCCCGCCAGTATAATACCCATTATTCGCATACGTATTTCCACCATACTTCCCTCCATATGAGTTATCACCGATATACGAATACACATTAGGAATATATGAACCCGTAAAGCTCGGATAGCTCGAAATATCGTTATATCTCCCTGTATACACCGGCGCATAGTATTGATACGTAATGCTATTATACGGTGCAGTATAAAACCCTGGCTTATATCGAATAACCGGTCGAGATGAGTAATATCCATACGCCTGTGCAGAAAGTGGAGATAGGACCAAAATCATGAACACGGCAATTGCTGTAATTGTTTTCATATTCCCCATAGTACTGAAATATTGATATTTTTCAAGCTATTGACACCGTTTTGATTAATGGTAGTATTTCGCTTCATGGACCCTAGAAAAATACTGATTGACGCGGCGGCAGTGGCAAAAAACCTACATCTCAGAGACTTTCTTACTCGCGTAAGCCAAGGTATCAGCATCAAGAAAGCAGCATCGCTCGATGAGACCGGATGCAAATTTGTTAACGAGCAGATCCAGTGGTACGGCACAGTAGCCGGACCGAGAACAGGAGGATCAACCTGCGGACCGTATTCTGAAGCGGAACTTCAAGCATATGCCAGTTTCCTCCGCTGTCCCAATACGGTTAACTCATTCGTTACTGCCGTCAACAGCATTGAGTAGCATTAACAAAAAACAAAACCAGCCTCGGATCACTCCGAAGCTGGCTTTTTTACTGTTCCTATTCTGAAAGTTTCAGACCTAACCAAATCCCCACACAACTCCCAATGGCCGAGAACAAAATTCCCCACATCGTAAACCCACCGGCACCCCAAAGAGCCGGCACATAGCTCCCTGCATATCCGCCTACGATTGTACCAAACATTAATAACTTCTTACGGTCCATTATCTTCCGTTAGTGTCTGTTGGTAGCGTGATTTCTATATCAGAGTTATTCGCATCTTTTTGCAATTCTTGATTTCTCATGAATAGCCATGCTCCTCCGATTAGAAGTACTCCTATAATTATTCCTATGATTGTGTTATTCATATCTTTATTATACTCCTATCATCCAATATATGGAATAGTTTTACACCACGCTTATCCCCTTCATTCCCTTCACACCCTCAACCCCAAACAATTTTAAAATAGTCGGCGCAATATCTGCCAATGTTCCCATTGGTCGAACAATTTCCATATTCACATCTGTCACAATAAATGGCACCAGGTTTGTCGTATGCGCCACATGCATATTGCCAATATCATCAATCATAACCTCAGCATTTCCATGGTCTGCCGTAATAAGAGAAACTCCGCCCAAACTCTGAACAAAATCAGCCAGTCTCTTAGTCTCCTTATCCACTGTCTCGGCTGCCTTAATCACCGCTCCAATATTTCCGGTATGTCCCACCACATCAGTATTTGGAAAATTAACAATCACCACATCATGATCTTTGAAGGCTTCAATCGCAGCATCAACAATTTCTTTCGATTTCATCTCTGGTGCTTCATCGTGCGTTTTGATATCACTTCGTGAATCAATTTTCACCTGACTCTCACCTTCTTGGATAAGATCAGATTGCCCATTCATAAAAAATGTCACATGCGGAAATTTCTCAGACTCTGAAATATGAGCATGACGCACGCCGATCTTAGACAATTCTTTTCCAAGCGTTGTTTCAATTGATGCCGGCTTAAAAGCAACATCAGTTTTCAAATCCTCTCCGTATTGCGCCATAGACACAAAGTGCAGATTATACTCTTCCTGCTTATCCAAAATAGCTTTCGTTAATTGCTTCGCTCGGTCCGCTCTAAAGTTAAAGAAGAATATTCCATCATTTTTTCCGATAATATATTTCTTCGGATTTTCATGATCGTGAATACACAAATAATGCTCAAAATATTCATCAATCTTTCCTGTTGGATCTTTCTCGGCATATTCATTTCCGATAAAATCAGCGATTGTTTTTTCATGCAGATTCAATGTATTTCCTTCGGCATTAAAAAGAATATTTGTTACATGCTCAATACGCTCATGGTTGCCGGCTCTGTCCATTCCATAGTATCGTCCACCAAATGAACCGATAACTCCCATAACGTTTTTCTCCATCTCAGCTTCAAGCTCTTTGATGTACTTGATAGCCGTTCCCCCTGACACATCTCGTCCATCAGTAAAGATGTGGAAAATTAATTGATCCTGTCTAAGTCCTTGCTGTACGGCAAGTTTTATAAATGCATAGATATGCGTGTTGTGACTATGCACTCCACCGTCAGACAAAAGGCCAATCAAATGAACTTTAGAATTATGCATTTTGGCATGATTCACCAAGCGCAAAAAGGCCTCATTTTCAAAAAAGGTATTGTCATCAATAGACTTTTGTATCATCACCAAATCAGTGTCTATAGAGGCTCCAGCGCCTATTGTCGTATGACCTATCTCACTGTTACCCATCTGACCCGAAGGCAATCCTACGGCCAATCCAGAGGCTTCCAGGAAGGCGTGAGGGTAGGTTTTTAAAGCAAAATCGAAGAATGGCGTTTCCGCACTATGAATGGCGTTTTTTTCATTGGCCTCACCCATTCCCCATCCGTCCATTATTATTAGAGCTACTTTTTTATGCATATTTTTTTAGTCGTATTAAGTCTGTATTTAAATTGGTTACCTCTCGGTTTACTTGTGATAAATTCCGTTCAACTGCCGCCATCTTTAATTCGAGAGATGCGATATAGGCATTTTTCTTGGTAATGTCAGTCAGCAATTCTCGATCTTTTCTCTCTGATGCTTCTTTGTCTTGTTTTATTTTCTGAGCTTTATTTTTCAATTGTTGCAATTCAACTTCCATTGATTGAATCTTTTGCAGCAGTACTTTTTCTTCATCAGTTAAATGGGTTTTTTCAATCTCATATTTTTTCTCATCTCTTAGTGTCGATAGCGTATCAGTTTTATATTTTGCCAATTCATTTTCAAGTCTTCTCTTATCAAGTTCAAAACGCTGCTTGTCAGAATTGAACTTATCAAATTCTCGCTTCTTGGCATCATATTCCATTTTATATCGTTCCTTCTCTCGTCTCTCTTTTTCCTTTTTCAAATTTTCCATCTTCATCTTTTCAACAGAGTTTGCTTCAAAATTGTTTGAGGCAGTCGTTGATTTTCTTATTTGTCCATAGGGTTCAAACATTCGGAGCCGCTTCCCAGATTCGAACTGGGGACCTACTGTTTACAAAACAGTTGCTCTACCAACTGAGCTAAAACGGCAAATGGGTGGTGTGGAGAGATTTGACAGCCTTCAGTTGCCGGAAAATTTTGTCAGCGCTACCGACAGACCTCTCAGCTGATCAAAACAAATCTCATCCACACCAACACCAGTATACACTAATTACTTTCCAATTTCAAATCTTTTAAAACGTACTATCTCGATTCTTTCACCAAACTTTTGCATCGCAGTATCAAGCATCATTTGGATTGTCATTTCAGGGTTTTTGATGAACTCTTGATTTAGAAGCACTTGGTCTTTAAAATATGAATCCATTTTGCCTTGAATGATTTTCTCTTGAAGTTCAGCCGGTTTATCAGCAGCCTCTTGAGCAAACAATTCCTTTGCCTTTGCGGCGGCAGCCTCGTCGATGTCTGATGTTTTCAAGAAATCAGGGGCAGTAGCTGTGATTTGCATCGCAATATCTTTAGCTAACGTCTTGAACTCAGCATTGTTTGACACGAAGTCTGTTTCAGATGCAAGCTCAACTATTGATCCAACCAATCCGTTTGAGTGGATGTAGGCTTCTACGATTCCAGCTCCAAACTCTCTGTCCGCTTTCTTAGCTGCTTGTTCAGCACCTTTTTTCTTTAGGATAATGATGGCTTTAGCCTCGTCTCCTTCTGCCTCCTCCAACGCTTTTTTACATTGCATAACTGAGATTCCTGTCTTTTCTCTCAGCGCCTTGATTTGTTCTGATGTAATGTTCATGATTTTTATTTTGAAATTATTTTATAAATATCTGTCTATTATAGTCCGAATCCGCTAACTATCCAAGCAATTGATGCAGGATGTAATCAACTGATGATCGTGATGAGTCATTGGCTACGATTGGAAAATCGATAGTTGAAACCTTACAGTCTGTGTTTGCGATAGCAATTACAGGTATTCCAAGCATTCGTGCTTCTTCAACTGCGATAAATTCTTTCTTAGGATCCACAACTAGGAGAGCTGCAGGCAATGATGTAAGCTCTTTAACACCTGAGAATAGCTTATCAAGTCTTTCAACTTCTTTGTCCATCAAAGATTGCTCTTTCTTAGTATATTTTTTAAGTTCTCCTTTCTCTTTCATTGAGATCAAATCGATCATACGATTGATTCTCTTTCTGATGATTTCAAAGTTTGTAAATAGTCCTCCTACCCATCTTCCGGCAATGAATGGTGAATTGAATCTGATTGCAGAATCTTTTACAAGATCAACTACTTCACTTTTACTTGTAGCAAAAAGAATAACTTTGTTATTTGCCTTAAGATCAGCGATAAAAGCTTTAGCTTTTTCGATTTGTGAGGCAGTAACTTCCACGTTAATAATGTCTACTGTACCTTTTGTACCGTATACAAATTTCTTAACTGATGGATTGCGAGATGCACGTAGAGTTCCGTAATGAACGCCTGCTTCGAACATGTCTTTTATAGTATCGTTTTGTTGTGTCATATAGTGTATATGTATAGCATTTTTAGTACTACATGGCAAGGGTTAAATGTCAAAACCCCGGGCGTCTGGCGACGCCGGGGGTTGGGGTGGGGTTTGAGGGGTTTAGGCAGGCTCGACTTGCTTGAAATTGACAAACTCCCTCCATGTTTTAAAGCAATAATCGACTGATTCATCATATTTCCCTTTTTCCTCTTCCTTCATTTGGTGGGCACATAAGCCGATTTGAACAAATTGTACCAAAAACTGGGTTATGCCGAAGGTCGGTATTGCACCATAGAGCCAGATAGTCATCGGGTCCATATTGAACAGGCACCATTCATTTCCGTCAGGACCGCAGAGAAATACCAGAAATGGAGCAAGTTTTGGAAAACGCTCAAGGATGGAAAAATCAACAACGAAGACCGCCTTCTCGGCATTCCCCGTTGAGCGCACCCTGATAACCTGAGGCAGAACCTCATCCCTATACGACGTATCTACGAGAATGAAGTCAAAATCATGCTCATACGTTTCAGGGAATGTGTTAATCCCGTCCAATGCTTCAACCTGTTGAAACCAGGTTAGGAATTCGGTATTTCCATAAATCTCAAAACCAAGCAGGTGCAGACCGATGACAAGCTCGATAGTGGCATTGAAGTGATGGTCGACGCGATCAGGAAAAACCATGAATAAAGCTCTTTGTGTTTTCATTGTAAGTAGTAAAGGTTCGTGTTGGAATATAAGTATAGTTAAAAAAATAGATATGTAAATGAAAACCCTCGGCGTTTGGTGACGCCGGGGGTTGGGGCAAGTTCTACACTTTCGAAAGACCCTCTTCTTGTGTCGGCTCGGTAGAAAAAGTGACCGAATCAAAGGCTTCCATTGTTTGGTCAAATGAGTTCTGAAGGTTTTCCAAACCCTCAGCCAACCCAAGGCACATACTTGAGCTCCGATGAATGTGGTCCAGAATGTCCCCGGGCCGTTCGGCCATGATTCCTAAAACCAAATCAACCGAAGCGACGTCCAGGAATTCCTGCTGAATGAGCCTGGTATGCTCGAGAGAAAAATCTATCGCAGAATTGGCACACTCAATCCTCGTGAAATCACCAATGATGTAATCATATTCGATGATCTTGTGAGGCGGTTCGAGTCCACAAAGACCGTGACTATGCATAGTTTCCTGATATGGCTCATTGCCGTGCACGATCGAATGTGCCTCTAGCAATCCGAATGTAAGCCGAACCAGTATGGACACCAATTCAAAAGACTGGGTGTCATCTTCTGTCAGCAGAAACAAGACTCTCAAAGGTTGTGTGGTTTTCATAGGTATTTTGATTTAGTGTTCAGGCAGCACGCCTGTGCTTAAAATTGAGTATACCTAAATTTATGCAAATGAAAACCCCGGGCGTCTAGTGACGCCAAGGGCTGAAGAAAGGTCATCCTGGAACCTTATCAATCGTTTTGATAAGTTCCGAATATACACTTCCAGGTTTTTCGATGGCCAAATCAGCGATTCTATCAGTAAGAGGATGATACAGAAGAATTGACTTGAACGCCTGACTTGTGTCAGCAAGGTTCGCCCTTTCCCTTTCATCATGAACCGCCATTTCATGTGCCTTGATTGCCACATTTTTCTTGCGCTGTTTCAATGCTTCCAAAAATGGCAGTACAACATCTGCTCTTGCCGCATCGGCAGTGGCGAGGTCTTTCCTTTCATCGTGACGCCTCAGTCCTGATCCAATCAAAACGAGCCACAAGGCATGGGCCTCGTTTTGCAACGAAGACACATCGATGTCGATTGAATGGGCATTACCTTCACATCGGTACCATTTTTCGTTTTTAGAATAATCGCCGACTGTTATCAGGCTGTCAGCCCGGGTTGCCTCATCATTGCTTT
>Ga0247807_10002356_pt1 | contig 10439 bp, 7 predicted proteins | sample UWRJL074202C1_FD_179931 | JGI IMG/M metagenome (GOLD analysis project Ga0247807, IMG submission 179931) | Plant litter microbial communities from Arlington Agricultural Research Station in Wisconsin, United States - UWRJ-L074-202C-1 | ecosystem: Environmental > Terrestrial > Plant litter >...
CGCCTAGCCTGCACCGGAGCCGTCGCACCCGACGGCCGAGGGGGATCACATGTGGGCACATTTCCGTACCGTCGCTCTGTGGGCCGCGGCGGCGAGCGTCATCGCCCTCGCGGGCTGCGCGAGCCTAGCGCCGAGCGCGGGAATTGACGGCGCAAGCGACGACATAACGCTCGCGCAGTCGAAGTCGCCGGTGCAGCTATTGCGCAACGAGGCCGCGTCGCGCCTTCCGAGCATCGTGCTGCGGGATGTCGCGGAGACGACCGACACGTCGATCGCGTGCGGCACGGCCGACGCGGACCCCGAGGGCCGGGCGCGCTCGTGGACGTCTGGGCTGATGGTGCACGTCACCAACTCGCGGGCCGCGAGTGTGCCGATCGTCATCCGGGACCTGACCGCCTCGTTCCTCGAACAGGACTGGGTGGTGAGCGAGGAGGTCGAGGGGGCCGTGACGCTCACCAACGCGGGCTCCGCAGTGACCATCGAACTCGCCTCGATCGCCCGGGGCGAGGGGGAGAGCGCATCCATCAGCATCACCACGACCGGACCGTGTGTGCTCACCGACGGCGCGGGCTCCGACGAGGTCGAGGAGCTCGAAGGGGACCTGTGAGCCGGGCCTCGGACTGACCGGGTAGAGTTCTTGGTGGCCAAAGTCTCTCGATGTCGAACTATCTCGATGTCGAGACAGGATGCCTTCCCCAGCACAACCAACCGTGATTGAGAGAGCCACGTGGATCTTTTCGAGTACCAGGCCAGGGACCTCTTCGAGTCCTACGGAGTTCCTGTACTTGCCGGCCTGATCGCCGACACCCCCGAAGAAGCGAAGGCCGCAGCTGAGAAGCTCGGTGGAACAGTCGTCGTCAAGGCGCAGGTCAAGGTCGGTGGCCGCGGCAAGGCCGGCGGCGTGAAGGTCGTCCACAACCCGGACGACGCGTTCACCGCCGCGGAGGCCATCCTCGGCCTCGACATCAAGGGCCACGTGGTCAAGCGCGTGATGATCGCGGCGGGTGCCCGCATCGCGCAGGAGTTCTACTTCTCCGTGCTGCTCGACCGCTCGAACCGTTCCTTCCTCTCCATGACCTCGGTCGAGGGTGGAATGGAGATCGAGGAGCTCGCCGTCGAGCGCCCCGAGGCGCTCGCCCGCATCGAGGTGAACGCCCTCGAGGGCATCACCCTCGAGAAGGCGACCGAGATCGCCGTCGCGGCCAGCTTCCCCGAGGAGCTCGTCGGCAAGGTGGCCCCGGTCATCGTCAAGCTGTACGAGGTCTTCACGGGCGAGGACGCGACGCTCGTCGAGGTCAACCCGCTGGTGCTCACTGAGGACGGCGAGGTCGTTGCGCTCGACGGCAAGGTCACCCTCGACGAGAACGCCGGCTTCCGCCACGCGAACCACGAGGCGCTCGAGGACAAGGCCGGAGCCGACCCGCTCGAGGCCAAGGCCAAGGCGCTCGACCTCAACTACGTGAAGCTCGACGGCGAGGTGGGAATCATCGGCAACGGTGCCGGCCTCGTGATGTCGACCCTCGACGTCGTCTCCTACGCCGGAGAGCGTCACGGCGGCGTGAAGCCCGCCAACTTCCTCGACATCGGTGGTGGAGCCTCTGCCGAGGTCATGGCTGCGGGGCTCGACGTCATCCTGAACGACCCGCAGGTCAAGAGTGTCTTCGTCAACGTCTTCGGCGGCATCACCGCGTGTGACGCGGTTGCCAACGGCATCGTCGGCGCGCTCGCCACCCTGGGCGACACGGCGACCAAGCCGCTCGTCGTTCGTCTCGACGGCAACAACGTCGTCGAGGGTCGCCAGATCCTGGCCGACCGCAACCACCCGCTCGTCACCGTCGTCGACACCATGGACGAGGCCGCCGACAAGGCCGCCGAACTCGCCCACGCCGCAGCTTAAGGAATAGGGAAAACACCATGTCGATCTTCCTCGACGAGAACTCCATCATCATCGTCCAGGGCCTCACCGGCTCCGAGGGCACCAAGCACGCCGGCCGTATGCTCGCGAGCGGCTCGAAGATCGTCGGCGGGGTGAACCCGCGCAAGGCGGGAACGACCGTCGAGATCGAGGGCACCGAGCTGCCGATCTTCGGATCGGTCGCCGACGCCATGGCGGCAACCGGCGCCAACGTCTCCGTCATCTTCGTGCCGCCGGCCTTCGCCAAGGCCGCGGTGCTCGAGGCCGTCGACGCCGAGATCGCCCTCGCCATCGTCATCACCGAGGGCATCCCGATCCACGACTCCGCGGAGTTCTGGGCCTACGCCACCTCGAAGGGCAACACGACGCAGATCATCGGCCCGAACTGCCCCGGCATCATCAGCCCCGGCAAGTCGAACGCGGGCATCATCCCGTCGACGATCACCGAGGCCGGCCCGATCGGCCTCGTCTCGAAGTCGGGGACCCTGACCTACCAGATGATGTTCGAGCTGCGCGACCTGGGCTTCTCGACCGCCATCGGCATCGGCGGCGACCCCATCATCGGCACCACGCACATCGACGCCCTCAAGGCGTTCGAGGCCGACCCCGAGACCAAGGCGATCGTGATGATCGGTGAGATCGGTGGCGACGCCGAGGAGCGTGCGGCCGCGTTCATCCAGGCCAACGTCACCAAGCCGGTCGTCGCCTACGTCGCGGGCTTCACCGCCCCCGAGGGCAAGACCATGGGCCACGCCGGTGCCATCGTCTCCGACGGTGCCGGAACCGCGCAGGGCAAGAAGGAGGCCCTCGAGGCTGCGGGCGTTCGCGTCGGCAAGACCCCGAGCGAGACCGCCGCGATCATGCGCGAGGTCTTCGCATCGCTGTAACCCGTTTGTGAGCGAGGGGGGGAGGACTTCGGTCCTCCCTCTTTCTCGTTAACGGCAGAATGGGCGGATGACCCTGCGCCCGCTCCTCGCGTCAGCCCTCGCCCTCGCTCTCACGGTGACGCTGGCCGGGTGCGTGACGCCCGAAGCCGCGCCGGAGCCCGAGTTGAGTGACGATCTCGCGCCGTTCTTCGAGCAGGAGCCCGAGTGGACGGAGTGCGGGAACGGCGTCGACTGCACGACCATCACCGCTCCGCTCGACTGGGCGCACCCGGCGACCGGATCCATCGAGCTGGCGGTGTCGCGCGTCGCGGCAACGGGTACCGCCCAGGGCTCGCTGCTGGTGAACCCGGGCGGGCCGGGAGCGTCGGGATACGACTTCGTGCGCGACAGCATCCGGCAGGTGGCATCCGCCGACCTGATGGCGGAGTTCGACATGGTCGGCTGGGATCCGCGGGGCGTCGGCCGATCGAGTTCGGTGACCTGCCTCGACGGCGCAGCCAAGGACGAGCTGCTGTTCGGCCAGTGGGATAGCGCGTACACGAGCGAGGCGTGGGTCGACGAACTGGAGGCGGCCGAGGCCGACTACGCGGCCGCCTGCGCCCTGAACACCGGGCCGCTGCTCGAATTCGTCGACAGCGGCTCGACCGCACGCGACATGAACCTGTTGCGCGCGCTGCTCGGCGACGAGAAACTCAACTACCTCGGCTACTCCTACGGCACGTTCTTCGGCACGATGTTCGCGGAGCTGTTCCCCGAGCGGGTGGGGCGGCTCGTGCTGGACGGCGCCCTCGACCCCTCGGTCGGCGCGCTCGACTGGTTCAGCGTGCAGATGAAGGGCTTCGATGACGCCATGATCGCCTACCTCGAGTCGTGCGTGGGCCTCGGCGACTGCCCGCTCGGCCCCGACGCCGCAACCGCCCGCGCGACCTTCACGGGCCTCCTCGACACGATCGACGGCAGGGGTCTCGCCTCGGCCGACGGCCGCGCCCTCGACTCGGCGACCCTCGGATTCGCGGTCGCCGCCGCGCTCTACTCCGAGGGGAACTGGCCGGCCCTCACCGCGATGTTCCGCGAGGTGGCGGCGGGCGAGACCTCGATCGCGTTCCAGTTCGCCGACTCGTACTACGGGCGCAGCGGCACGGGCGAGTACGCGAACAACTCCTTCGACGTCTATACCGCGACCCTGTGCCTCGACGACGACTTCCAGGGCGATGAGTACACCGTGCGGTCGGGGCTCGATGTCATCGCGAAGGCGGCGCCGCTCGTCGGCGGCTACTTCGCGTTCGACGACTACGCGCACGTCGAGGCGGCCTGCACGGCCTGGCCCTACGCCCCGAAGAAGCAGCCGGCGATGTTCGACGCACCGGGTGCCGACCCGATCCTCGTGGTCGGTACGACGGGCGACCCGGCCACACCCTACGCGTGGGCGAAGTCGCTCGCGGGCCAGCTCGACAGCGGGGTGCTCGTGAGCTTCAACGGCGAGGGCCACACCGCCTACGGCCGCAGCAACGACTGCATCGTGGCGACGGTCGACGCGTACTTCCTGGCCGGCACCGTCCCGAAGGCCGACCCTAACTGCTGATGTACGCGTAGCGGAACTCGCCCGTGTACTCGAACCAGTCGCCGATCACGGGGGAGGAGAGCACGGCCGAGACGCGCTGGCCGTTCTCCACCGATTCCTCGACCAGCCGGATGCGGGCCAGCCGCGGCAGCGCGAGCCGAACCCGGCCCAGGTTCAGCCACAGCCTCTCCGTGTGCAGGCGCAGGGCGCCATCGACCACCTCGAGCTCGAGCTGCGCCTCGAGCTCGCCGCGGCGGCCGAGGAAGTCGTGCAGTCGGTCGTCGACGATACGCATCTCGTCCTGCATGACCCTGGGGCGAGAGGGGAAGTCGAAGGTGCGCCAGCCGCGCAGCGCGGCACCCGCGGGGGTGTTGGTGACGGTGAACGGAATCCCGTGCCCGAATTCGGGGAACAGGATGCGGCGCCAGGCGAGGACCACCAGTACCGGCCGCAGCCAGCGTCTACTCGACCCCGCGACCTCGTACCTGCCCGACCCGCGGCCGACCGTGCCCTCCGGCGGCCGGGCGAAGTAGTCGCGCAGGCCCGGCGAGAGCAGTTCGTAGTCGTCGCCGAGCGCCCGCTGCCACACGGACACTTCAGTCATGCGGACATCCTGTCATAGCCCACAATGGGGGGTTTAACCCTGAACACTTTCAATCGTTGCGTCCGTAGGGTGGGGTGAGGGGTGCTCCAGCCCCGAATCGCTCGCCGCTTACCCCGGCCTCTTCCTCACCCGAAGGATCCTGCATGCCCCGCACAGCCCCGACCCGTGGTACTCGTGCCTCACGAATCACCTCGGGCCTCCTGGCCCTTGCCCTCGCAGGCGGACTGACCCTCGCGACGGCCGCGCCCGCAATGGCGGCGCCGATTGTCGACCAGAGCAATACCGGGGCCAACCCCAGCCTCCTGTCGAACCCCTCGTACGAATTCGCCCAGTCGTTCACCGCCGGCATCACCGGTGATCTCACATCGGCAACATTCTCCACGCGTGGGGCCAGCACCGCCACAGCGCCGGCGCAGTTGGTGACTACTTCCGGTGGGGTGCCGACTTCCACGGTGATCGCGTCGGGCACGATGACGTCGAAGACGAGCACGGCCCTGACCTACACCTTCACCGCTCCCGCCAAGGTGGTTGCGGGCACCACGTACGCGCTCGCGCTCGGGTACGCGGGGAACATCGAGGCAAATCAGAGCATCTACAGCCGGGGCGCGGTGTTCGATCGAGACAGCGGAAGCTGGGTAGCCATCGGGGCATCCGACCTTCTGTTCACGACGAGAGTGGAACCCGAAGTCGTGAACCCGGTCACATCGCTGGTGGCGACCAGCGGCGATCGCGCCGTGACCCTTGCATGGACCGCGCCTGCCGCAGGAGGCACTCCGACGAGCTACTCGGTGCAGTACCGACCGAGCGGTACGGGCGTATGGCTGAGCGCCGGATCGGTGACCGCCACCAGCGCGAGCGTGACGGGCCTCACCGGAGGCACCCTCTACGACTTCCAGGTCATCGCCGTCGGCACCTACGTGTCCAGCACGCCGGAGACCACGACCGCTACTCCGTACGCCACCGCGACGGTTCCGCAGAACGTGACCTTCACCGCCGGAGACGAGTCCGCGACCGTGGCCTGGACCGCCCCGGCCGACGCGGGTACGAACCTGATCACGAAGTACGTTGTCGAGCTGACCGGCCCCTCGGGCACGGTTGCCAGCGATGTCACGGGCACCACCACGACCCTCACCGGTCTCAGCAACGGCACCTCCTACTCCGTGCGGGTCTTCGCCGTCACGGCGGACGGCAACGGTGCGAAGAGCGCCGTGCTCGCCACGATCCCGTCGGCGTTCGCCGAAGCTCCCGTGCTCGCGGTCACCGAGGGCAACGGGACGCTCGACCTCGAGTGGACCACGCCGACCAGTGACGGCAGCGCGATCACGCAGTACGAGGTCGAGTTCTCCAGCTCTACCGGCACGACGACCTCGACAACGCTTCCGACGGTTCGCGAGTTCGCGGCGACCGGCCTCACCAACGGCGATTTCTACAAGTCCCGTGTGCGCGCCTACAACTCGCGCGGCGCCGGAGCGTGGAGCGCGATGAACACCTCCGTGCCTCGCACCGTTCCCGGTGTGCCCGCGACGTTCGATGCCCTTCCCGGCACGGCGTCCGTGCAGCTGAGCTGGACCGCTCCCGCGTTCAACGGCGGCGCGACTATCGATAGCTACACGGTCGAGTACCGCGAGGTCGGCGCGGCCGCGTGGACTACCTCGTCCGCGACGGGAACCGCGACCGGCACCGAGCTCACCGGGCTCGACAACGGCGTCGCGTACGAGTTCCGCATCTCCGCGGTCAACGAGGCCGGATCGGGCGCTGCGACCGTCATCGAGTCCGCGACACCGTTCGCCGCGACCTTCACCTTCACCAAGGCAGACGGCACCCCACTTGCGGGCGAGCGCCTCCCGCGCGGCACCGAGGTCGTGCTGACCGGAACGGACCTTCCCGAGGGCGCCCAGGTGACCTTCGAGCTGCACAGTGCACCCGTGGTGCTGGGTACCGGAGTGGTCGCCGCGGACGGAACCGTGACCATCGCGGGGATCATCCCCGCCGATGCCGCTGCAGGCAACCACCAGCTGGTCGGAACCGTCACGAGCCAGGGCGTGACCGTCTCATCCTCCGTGGCTGTTGTGGTTCCGCTCCTCGTCATCGGCGGCCTGGTCGTCACCGGAACGGACGTGCTGTCGGGACTCAACCTCGCAGCCCTCCTGGTGCTCATCGGCGGCGCGCTGCTGATGGTCGCCCGCCGCCGCAGCAGCTCGAGCCTCGTCTAGGTGATCCGGGCGGGGCGCTCAGGCACCCCGCCCGGCAGCCTTCTCGAGGTCGCGTCGTGAGCGCAGCCCGAGCTTCGCGAGCGAGTTCGCGATGTGGTGCTCCACGGTCTTGACGGAGACGTGCATGGCCGCCGCGATCTCGCGGTTCAGCATGCCCTCCGAGGCGAGCAGAGAGGTGTCGTGCTCACGAGGCGTGAGAGTGTCCCAGCCCGTGAGGGCGGCGATGCCATCTTCGGATGCCTCCGCGGTCGGCAGGTACACGGTGGCACCCAGCCGGTTGAACAGCCGCGTGGCGTCGCGGGCGGCGGAAGCCGCTTCCTGCGCGTCGCCGTTCGCGGTGAGCGCGCCCGCCAGCGAGCGCAGCGTGAGCGCGTGCGGGAACGGGCTGGTCGACTCGTCGCCGGTCGCGAGTGCGCCGCGGTAGGCGATGATCGCCGCGTTCACGTCGCCCTGGGCCTCGGCGAGCAAGCCGTGCAGCCAGCCCGCATAGCCGAAGCTCTGCGCCCCGGTCTCGCTTTCCAGCAGTCGGATGACGGAACCTGCGCGCTCGTACGATCCGAGGGCGATGAGCGCCTCCGCATGCATTGCGCGCCAGCCCGTGTAACCGGTCGACGTGAGGCCGAGCGCCAGGGAGCCCTCGAGCATCGGGCTCAGGGCGTGCACAACGGCGTGCGGGTGACCGCCCGCTCGCTCGACGACGGCGGCGGCGATGGCGGCCGCAGCGGCGTGCTGAGGCAGGGGCCGCTCGACTCCGAGACGGCGGGCGATACGCACCGAGCGCTCGGCGAACTCGAGTTCGCCGGAATACGCGGACATCATGGCTATCGCGCTGTGGGCGAGGACGTCGTGGTTGCCGTTCCGACTCGCGGTCGTGTGCGCGAGCACGGCCTGCGCATCGAGCATGGCGTCGTCCCACTGTCCCAGCGCGTAGGCGATGTGCGAGCGCAGGGCGAGGCCGAGCGGGATGATGTGCAGCGCGTTGCTCGATCGAGCCGATTCGACCGCGCTGGTGACGGTGCGCAGCGCGCTCGCCATATCGCCGCGGTAGAACTCCCGCTGGCCGTAGATCGTGATTGCGTCGGCGCGCTCCGGGCGGGTCGCCGGCAGGGCGAGCACCGGGGCGAGGGCCACGTCGGAGTCGTCGACCGCGCCGGCGATCCAGAGGGAGAAGCCGAGGGTGATGCGCAGTCGCGCCTCCGCGGGCGCGGGAGGGGTGCCTTCCGGCCCGGCGGCACGGGCGAGCGCCGTCGCGCTGGTGCCGATCGCCGCAGGCAGGTCCACGGCGGCGAGCTGGAGACTCGCGAGCACCGCGGCGGTGAACAGTCCCCGGGTGCCGAGGGCGTCATCCTCATCGGAGTACTGCTCGATGGCGGCACTGACGAGCGCGAGCGATTCGGGGAAGTCGCCGAGCAGGTACCCGATGCCTCCGAGCACGACCTGGCGGGCGAGGCTCGGCGCGCAGCGCGCGACGCTCGGCGAGAGGGTGCTGGCGAGCTCGGCATCGTCCGAGTAGAACGCGAGGACACAGGCGTAGAGCAGGCGCCGCTCCCGCTCGGCCGACGAACGGGTCACTCCGCTCGCGCGACTGAACATGCGCGCGGCTTCGGGATAGTGCCCGCCCTGCTCGAGCACCACGCCGGCCTCCTCGAGTTCCGCGGCGAGCTCGTCATCGGTGTGCTCCGTTGCGGAGAGCAGGTGCTGCAGGCGGGTCGCACCCGTCATCGACTCGGCGATGGCCGAGTGGAAGGATCGGGCCCGGGCCGGCGGCAGCAGCCGCCGGATGCCCTCGCGAACCCGCGCCGAGCGGAGCGTGAGCTCACGCTGTCCCTCCTGGTTGAACACCTCGAGGTGCCCGGAGGCGACCGCATCGTCGAAGGACAGCTGTACCTTCGCGCGCATGGCGATCTCGACCACGGCGGAGATCGAGGTCGGCTGGCCGATGAGGGCCAGCAGTTCGAGCATGGTGCGACCCTCCTCGCTCACCTTCGCGAGATCGCGTTCGAGTGCCGGCTCGAAGTCTGCGGGCACGGGCAGCGACCGCGGCACCGAGACGTAGAGGCGCTGTCCGAGCTGCTCGAATGCGGTGACGAGGTGCTGCGGGTTTCCGTCGGTGAGCTCGCCGATGAGATGGGCTCGGGTGATCTCGAGGGCGGCGATGCCGCTCTCGCCCGCCAGTTCGATCACCTGCTGCGTGGCGAGCGGGCCGAGACTCAGCACGCGTCCCCGGTCCGGTCGGCTGCTGCCCGGGCGGAGGCGCTCGATCAGCGCGGACTCACCCGTTCGTCCCGCAACGATGACCAGCACGCGGGACTTGCGCAGGGCATCCAGCTGCTTGAAGGTCCTGGTGACGACGGCGGGCTCGAGCCACTGCGCATCGTCGATGACGACGAGAGTGGGTTCGATCGGAGCCTTCGGCACCGCGTCGGCCACCGTGAAATCGCGGAGCGAGGCGACGAGTTCGGCGATCAACCAGGACTTGCCGATGCCCGGCTCGCCCTCAAGGGTGACGACCGTCGCGTGACCCGCGCGTGCGCGATCGGCGGCTGCGGCCAAAGCCGTCCGCTCCCTCAAGCGATCTACCACGTTGTTCCCCCTGCGCCCTTCCTCGGGCGCCCGCACCAAGACTACCCAGTATCGAAAAACCTAGGGTTTTACCCTTAACGTCCGGTGTCGCGCGGCCATCAGACTCGTAGCGATCGATCTCGTAGGTCGCCTGGCCCGCCGCCGTGTCATCCCCCCGCACGTGTGGACCCGACGGGGCAGGCGACCTCGATGAAACCTAGGGTTTAACCCTTAACTCCGTGGCTTTCGCGCACACCAGACTGGGTGGACAACCCGATTCTCGTCTGATTCGTCGCCGCACTTCTGATCGTGTCGCGCCGAGGGGGCAGGCGAGAGAATCCAGGAGCTTTCCATGCCGCTGCGCGCACCCACACTCTCACGACCGACGCGACGCGGTCCGGTCGCCATGGCCGTCATCGCCGCCCTCATCGCCGCGCCCCTGGCGCTGGCCCCCGCTTCCTTCGCCGCGGCGGATGACGCAGTGGCCCCGGTCGAGTCGACCGTGGTCGAACCCGCTGCCGTCGAGCAGGCTCCGGTCGAAGCGGCGCCCGCGGAACCGGCTCCCGCTCTCGCGGAGCCCGCACCGGCGGAGAGCGTGGAACCGACGCCGGCGGCAGCCCCTGAGGAAGCACCCGTTGAGGAGCCCGCCGAGCTGCTTCCGGCAGAGGAACCCAGCGAGGAGGAAGCCCCCGAGGAG
>Ga0247807_10002357_pt1 | contig 10436 bp, 10 predicted proteins | sample UWRJL074202C1_FD_179931 | JGI IMG/M metagenome (GOLD analysis project Ga0247807, IMG submission 179931) | Plant litter microbial communities from Arlington Agricultural Research Station in Wisconsin, United States - UWRJ-L074-202C-1 | ecosystem: Environmental > Terrestrial > Plant litter >...
GGCGACCGTGGTGTCCAGCTCTTCAGGGGTGACGATGCGGTTGACGATTCCCCACTCGCGGGCCTGTTCGACGCCGAACGGGAGGCCCAGCAGTACGGACTCCTTCGTGCGATTGGGGCCGAGAAACCGGGTGAGCCGCTGTGTTCCTCCCCATCCTGGGATGAGCCCGAGCGAAATCTCGGGGAGACCGAACTTGCTGCGATTCGAGGCGACCACCAGATCGGCCGAGAGCACGATCTCGAATCCACCCCCCATGGCCACGCCATCTACCGCTGCGATCACGATGGCCTTGGATGCCGTGAGGGCGACGCACAGCGCCTTGGCGCGGGCAGTAAAGTCGGCGAGAGCATCGGGATCCTCGGCAGCGCGCTGATAACCGGCGATGTCGGCACCAGCACTGAAGAACCCGGGAACGCCCGAGAGCACGATGACCGATGTTCCATCGACAGCGGCTCCGGCAACGGCTGCCGACAATGCATCGATCATCTCGGAGCTGATCGCGTTGCGCTTCTCGGGACGCGCGAGAGCGAGGAACAGCACCGCGCCATCCCGCCTGGCCAGCACCGCGTCAGTCACGCGAGAGCCTTCGAGGCGATGAGGGTGTCTATCGCCTCGGCGTCGTATCCCAGCTCCGCGAGCACGTCGCGGGTCTGTTCGCCGAGCTGGGGCGGGGGAGTGCGGATCCCGGGACGACGACCGTCGTAGGTCACGGCGTGCTTAAGCACCCGGAGCTTGCCGGCCCGAGGATGCGTGTACTCGTCAAAACTGTCGTTGAAGAGAACCTGAGGATCGACGATGACATCGTCATAGCCTTGCACTGGAGCGAACCACATCTTCTCGGCGGTGAGATGTTCCTCCCAGTCCGCGGTGGAGCGGGTGAGCATGTGCTCGGCGATCCGCGCGTTGATTTGCTCTCGGAACTCGAACTCGTGCTCAGGGGTCACCGAGGAGAACCAGTCGTCCGCGAAAACCCGGGCGAGAGCGGCCGGCGTGGTCAGCGAGATGCAGAGGTGCCCGTCGATGGTGGCAAAGATGCCGTACGGCGCTTTGTAGTAGCCAGACGAGATTCCCGTCGCCGACCGGTGCGGCTCGAATCCGTTGAGTGCATAGGTCAGGGGCTCGATCTGCAGATCGAGAGCAGCATTCAGCAGGTTGCTCTCCACCTTCATCCCCACGCCGGTGCGCTCCCGCCCGTGCAGAGCGGCGAGGATCCCCATCGCCCCGAGAACCGCGGCATGCTGATCGACAACACACGCGCCAACGGGTGTCGGGTCCTGGCCGGCGCGACCCGTCGCCACCGCGAGCCCTGACATTGCCTGGAGCAGCACATCCTGTCCTGGTCGATCCTTGTACGGCCCGTCCGAGCCGTAGCCAGAGAGCGACGTGTAGATGAGTCGGGGATTGAGTTCGCGCAGGGACTCGTAGCTCAGACCAAGCCGGTCTAGCGTGCCCGGCCGGAAGCTCTCGATCAGCACGTCGGCATCCTTGAGCAGATCACGAAGAACGCTGGCGGCGTCTTCGTGCTTCAGGTCTACGACGACGCTGCGCACATTGCGGTTGCCCAGCGCGAAGAAGGGGCTCTCGCCGCCGATGAAGCGACCGGGCGCGCTCCAGCTACGCTCGAACGCTCCGCCATGAGGCTCGATCTTGATCACATCCGCCCCGAGGTCGGCGAGGATCTGGCTGGCCGATGGCCCCTGGAGGAAGTGGGTGAAGCTGATGACCCGAATACCGGAGAGCACTGGGTGTCCTTTCGAAGAGCTGCTGAAGAGAAGTCGATGGCTTAGAAGATGCCCGTGCGCACCTGGAACTTGCTCGGCTTGCCATATAGCGGCTTGTCGGCAGTAACCCAGTCGGCGACCCAACGGATCATGGTGTCGACGGTCACCGTCGGGTTGCCGAGCAAGGATGCGGCGGCATCGCAGTTCACGAAGAGCGCGTGATCGCTCTCTTCGCCCTCGAAGACGGGCTCGATTCCCATGATCTTGCCGAACTCGGTCGCGACGCGACGCACGCTGACGCACTCCGGCCCTCCGATGTTGATGGGAGTCGACGGGGTCTCGCAGTGCTTGAGCAGTCGGGCGAAGTGGTTGATCGCGTCACCCTGCCACTGGATATTGACATTGCCGGTCGCGAGCGGGATGGGGGTGCCGTTCTTCACCCAGCTCGCGATCTCCTGCAGCACTCCGTAACGCATGTCGATCGCGTACACGAACCGCACGATGCGCCCAGGGGTGTCGTGCACTCCCGAGAAGTACTGGAACGTGCGCTCACGCCCGACGACCGAGTTGGCGTATTCTCCTGGCCTGGCCAGGGGCTGCACATCCTCGGTGACACCCCCACGGCGAGGGTCTGACCACGGATAGACGTGAATGGTCGAGAGCGCAACGATTCGGCTGTCCCGATAGGCATCGGCGACATATGAGGGCACCAGGGTGTTCATGGCCCAGAGGAAGTCTTCACGACCGCGGAAGTCGAACTTGAGTCCCGCCATGTAGATGACGTTGGGGAGTTTGGGAAGCGCGTCGACTGCCGACTTGTCTAGGAGGTCGGCTTTGATCGTCTCGACACCGAACTCGTGGAGCCATTCCTCGGATCCTTCGTCGCTGAATCGCGCGACCCCGACTACCCGCTTGTCCGGCGCAGCACGCTTGATAAGCCGTGCGAGGTTCATCCCCATCTTGCCCGCGACGCCGAGGATGATGACATCACCCTCGATCTCTGAGAGATCGCGCACGGTCTCCGCCGTCGGGCGGCTCATGAACTCGTCTAGCGCTTCGACATCGGGGAACGATGCTGGCAGGTCGTCACGCGTCAATAGCGTTGTGTCTGTGGTCATAACTACGAGGGGTTTCCTTTGGTCGACGGTGATCAGGAGAGCCAGGTGGAAAGTCGGGAGGCGACAAATGTGTCGTCGTTGAGCTCGGGATGAGCGAGATAGACCCGGTCGATCTCTTCGAGTTGGCCGGGGGAGAGGGTCTCGTTGGGGTCGAGGCACCAGGTGCCCTCGAGCAGTCCCTGCCGACGCAGCACCTCCATACATCCAGGAATGCAACCAGCGAAGTCGTTGAGCGCGTCGTAGATTGCCTCATTGCAATCGGTGACGCGCGAATCCAGCCCGAGCAGCTCCTGGCTGATGGAACCGCCCTGGGCACCGCGGAGGGCAGCGAACTGCTCGACGGCAGCGGCCGTCCACACACTCCAGTGCCCGAGCAAACCCCCGCGGATGTACACGGTAACGAGCTCGTCGCCACGAGGGATCATGAACGGCTGAAGCAGATCGAGCACGATGTGGTCGTCATTGCCCGTGTAGAGGGTTATGCGGTGCTCGGCCCCTGCGGCGACAACGGCGCGCACGATATCGAGCGTGCGGTAGCGGTTGAATGGCGCGAGCTTGATGGCGATGACGTTCGGGATGCTGGCGAACTCGCGCCAGAAGTCGAATGAGAGATGGAATCCTCCGACCTCGGGAAGAAGGGCGAATCCGACGACAGGCATTTCGGCAGCGATGGCGCGGCAGTGAGCAAGAATGTCTCGCTCGTCACGGCCCCTCCATCCTGCAATGTTGAGGATGACGGCGTCGTAGCCGAGCGAGCGAGCGAGCGTCGTTTCTGTCAGAGCCTGTTCTGTTCCACCGATGACCCCAGCGATAAGGGAAACGGTGCGGTCGGTCCAGTCGGATACGGTCTCGGCCGAGATTCGCAGAACATCCTCAAAGATTCCGTGTTCACGAATCGCGAACTGGGTAGTGTGCACGCCCACGGCGAGCCCGCCTACACCAGCGTCGATGTAGTAGCGGCTGAGAGCGCGTTGGCGCACGACGTCGAGCTCTCGGTCGGCAGTCAGGGCCAGGGGATGTGCGGGGATCACGGTGCCGTCATGGATCACCTGCAGGGCGGGGGAAATTCCGGAAATCGTCATCATCGTCGAAGGCACTTTCTCTCTAGCCGTATGTGATTAGAGCACAGATCCGGAACTAGCGCAACCGATTGTGCAACTGGGTGAAACTCGACCACGGCAAGCGCGGGGGACATCAGTCCCGACCGACCTTGCGGTCGACGTGAGCGGCCATGAGAGCCCGCGCGTCATCGATATCCCCGCGAGTGAGAGCATCCAGAATGCGTCGATGCTCCTCGAGCAGGGCCATTGGATCTCCCGGGGCAATGCCGCACGATCCCCAGGCGTCGACCCAGAGCTCGTGAGCGGACTTCTGCAGCTCCGTGAGCAGAGGATTACCACTCAGGCGACCGAGCATTGACTCGAACCGCACATCGAGACTTCCGCTGTCGCGGTCCTCGACGTCGAGACCGTGTTCGATCGTGTCGAGAAGCGCTCCTATCGAGGAATAGTCAGCGTGCGCCCGGTGCACGAGGATCAACACTCGATCCTCGATGGATGCGCGCACCTCGACAAGATGATTCAGGAAGTCCTCATCGACGGGCACCAGCTCCTTGAGCCACCCCGTGATGGGGCTCGACTGCGGGTGCACCACGAAGCTTCCGGCGTTGCGCCTGATGTCGATTCGTCCCATGCTCTCGAGCGACCGCAGGGCCGCACGAAGCGACACCCGACTCACCCCGAAGCGCTCGGCAAGTTCACGCTCGGCCGGCAGGCGATCGCCCGGGCTCATCTCGGCGACCATGGCCTTGAGCTGGTCGAGCACGGCCTCGTACACATCGATGTGGGGGATTGGGACGATCCGAAAGGACTCGCGTTCGTTGTCAGTCATGGTTCACTCCAGGCCAGGGCAATTCGATTCACATGCCTCGGGCAGCGGCCTCGGCACTGAGTGGCTCCAGCGAGGCAATGTTAAGTTCGCCGGCGAGCCCGAACGGGGAAGAGAGCAGTGTGTCGAGCTGGATGACGCCATCCTCAATGCTCAGCCGCACCCTGCCATCGGCATGCATCTCGTAGACGTCCGGATGTGCCATCAGGGCAACATCCTCGATATCGGGCGCGAGAGGTGCCAGGCGCCCGAAGTAGTGATGACCGTTCCGTTCGATATGGGTGAGCCCCATAACGTGAGCGACGAGAAGATCCTGGGGGACAGTGAGTGGCGGGATCGTGGAGAGATCTTCCGCGGTGAGCACACTTCCCGCCCCGCGGGATCGCACGAGCGCTGCGTTAGCGAGGCCTCGAAAGACTCCCTTGCATCCCTTGTACGTGCCGCCCGCGTATCCGAGATCCATGGCTTGCCTCACGGCGGGAACCGCATAATCGGACTCGTCGATGATTACGGCGACGTCGTCGCGCAGCAAGCGCAGGGCTTCCGACGCCTCCGCACTCAGCGCGATCGAGCGATGGAAGGGTTGCTCAACGGCCACGAGCCGCTCGCGCAGGACTCGCGCGAGCCGCTCATCGCCCAGCAGGCCCCGCGTCCACTCGACAAGGTGCTCGGCAGTCTTCATCGATTCGTTGCCATCGATCGTGAGCGTCGGCTCGATGCCCGCGGCATCGATGATGTCGAGAACGCGGTTGAGACGAGGAATGTCATCCTCGAGCCTCCCGGCAGTTTTGATCTTGAAGTGGGTAACGCCGTAGCGCGCGATTACGGCCTCCAGACTCACCGGCAGGTCGTCATTAGGCGCGCTGTCGACCTCGTTGTCGGTGAGCGCATCCGACAGTCCCACGGTGTGGCGTACCGCGATAGTGGTGTCGGAACGTTCGGGGAATGACTCGTCGAGCGACTGCCCTCGAAGTTCGGGGTGGATGCGCGCGGCGTCAAACCCGAGAGCTCCCGACCGCAAAGCGCTGGCGAACGGCAGCCCGACCAATCGACAGGTCGCGTCGATAATGGCGCGCTCGACTATCGCACTTCCCAGACCGGCGAGGAGGCCGGGAATGTCTTCGCTTGCCGACCACTCGTCCTGCGCCGCCTGCAACTGCTCCCAGACGGCAAAGGCCGACGCACCGCTAAGGCCTTCGGCGGCCAGAACCGCGTGTTCGATCACCGCGACCATGTCGGTCACCTCGTCGGCAAAAAGGCTGTCAGGATCCTTCGTAAACCACTTGGGCGGCAGGTGCTCCGATGCCCAGCCACGTGTGGATGTCGCGCCATCGGTGAGAGTGACCTGAACGACGACATGGGGCGCGGCGACCATCTCCGCGATTCCATACCGGAAGGGGATTCGAGTCGCCACGTGCGTAACGCGCGCCTCGACAGCGACAATGGTGATCACGACAGCTCCGTTTTGGTATGTGGTCCTACCAAAACCCTAGCAGGAGGGGTAACCGACCAATAGGGCTAACTTCACTGCCGAGCGGAATCAGCTGACGCGAACCACTCGCGCTGCGGTGAGCTCGGCAAGTCGAGCCGGATCGATACCGAAAACGGTGGTCGAACTCGCCGCTGCCGCCCACACCTCGGGCAGCGCGAGAAGCGTCTCGTCCATAAAGGTTTTGATCGGTTCCGGATGTCCGAGCGGAGGAACACCACCAATACTCGAACCCGTGATCTTCTTCACCGTCTTCGCATCTGCCATCTCAACCGCTCGACCGACCTCGGCCGCGATCAGGTCGATGTCGACTCGGTTAGGACCGGACGCGAGCACGAGAACATGCTCGTCGCCCACAACGAAGAGGAGGCTCTTGACGATCGCGGCAACCGAGCATCCGATCGCCGCAGCGGCCTGTTGTGCGGTGTGGGTGCTCGCATCCATCTCCACCGGGTCGATGACGATCCCGCGCTCAGCCAGCTTGGCCGCGAATGCAATCGCCCGCCTATCGGTCATCGGACGCTCTCCGCAGTGTCTCGCCTTTCGAGCGGATTCTGCTCCTCGAGATCCTCGGTGCCGACCTCGACCGACTCGGTCTCGATCGGATCGTCGAAAGCGACAAGCCGGAACTCCCCATCGACATAGCGAAAGCTATGGATGGAGCCGTTCGTGATCGAAGGGTGCCGCGTATCCGGATCCACAGCGCCGAGCACCGAACGAATAACTCCGCCATGGCTCACCACGATGATGGACTGCTCCGCATGCTGCTCCGCGAGATCAATAAGAGCGGGGAGCACTCGCTCCACGACTGCCGTGCGGGTTTCTCGTCCCGGAACTGGACTCTCGCCGGGGAAGCGACGATTGAGCTCGGTGTCTTCCAAGCCCTCCGCCTCGCCGTAGTGACGCTCAACAAGCGCTTCGACAGCGACCGGAGTGTCCGCTCCGACCTCGCGAGCGATGATCGACGCCGTTTCGAAGGCCCGAGAGAGCGGGCTCGCGTAAACAGCATCCCACTGACGCCTGGCCAAGAGGAGTCCCGCGGCCCGCGCTTGCTCGCGACCCGTCTCGTTGAGGGGGATATCAGTGCTGCCCTGGATGCGGCGGGCACGGTTCCAGTCGGTCTCACCGTGGCGAACCAGATAAAGAAGCACGCGTTCCTTTCGAGGTTGTCAGGAACGCGCCGGACTCAGGGCCGCAGCCTCTCCAGAAGCGCGACGAGCGTCTCCGACGTTCCCGCTTCGATCTTAACGGTGGCCCGAGGATCGCCCTTGGTGGCGCCGCGATTGATGATGACGATCGGCAGACGTCGGCGGGACGCCCTGTCCAGCAAGCGGATCCCCGAGTTGACGATGAGGGAGGACCCCGCAATCACCAGGGCATCGGCGCTCTGGATGAGGGCGCTCGCCTCGGCGAACTTCTCCTGGGGAACAAACTCGCCGAAGAACACCACATCAGGCTTGAGCATCCCGCCGCAGACGGTGCAGTCCGGGATGACAAAGCGCGATGCGTCCCGAATCTCGACGTCGCCATCCGGGGAGAGTTCAACAGCTTCGGGGGTGTCGAGCCACGCGTTGTTTTCGGAGACCCGCGCCGCGATGCTCTGCCGTGCGAAGTACTGCCCGCACTGCAGACAGACGACCCTATCCATCGAGCCGTGCAGATCTACGACCTTGGTGGCCCCCGCGCGCACGTGGAGACCGTCGACATTCTGCGTGATGACACCCTGCGCGAGACCCGCGGTCTCCATGTCTGCGATTGCCCGGTGGCCCGCGTTGGGTGCGGCAGAGCTAAACCGCTTCCACCCCAAGTGGCTTCCGGCCCAGTAGCGCTTGCGATACTCTCCATCGCTCAGGAACTGGTGGAACGTCATGGGCGTGCGCACGGGTGCGCCTTCACCTCGGTAGTCCGGGATGCCCGAGTCGGTGCTGACACCTGCTCCCGTGAGCACAGCGATCGCGCGCCCGGTGAGCGCTTCGACGGCTGAATCGAGGCGTTCTGATTCGACCGGGGATGTCGTCGGCATTGCTTGCACCATCGACGCTCCTTTCCCGCACGGCTTACCTCAAGAGTAAACACCAGAGTTTTCCGATATGTTTCCGAATGCTGCCACAGAGCGCAGACTGGGCAACGCTTGCAGCGAACTACGGGAGAAACACGTGCACATTGTTCGTATCGAGGATCTATCCGACGAGCGACTCGGCGACTACGCCAACCTGACGGACGTGGCCCTGCGTCGCCGCACCGAGCCAGAGGGCGGACTGTACATCGCAGAATCTCCGAAGGTCATCTCTCGAGCGCTTGCTGCCGGCCATCGACCGCGCTCAGTGCTCGTGCTCGAGCAGTGGCTCGATGGCTTAGAACCGCTACTGGCGGACCACGACGTGCCTGTTTTTGTCGGCGAATCGGCGTTGCTCGAGAACCTCACTGGATTCAATCTTCATCGCGGAGCCCTCGCCGCGATGCACCGACCCGAGCTGGTTCCCGTTGAGGAGCTGCTGAAGGATGCTCGCCGTGTGGTGGTTCTCGAGGACATCGTCGATCACACCAACGTCGGCGCAATCTTCCGGTCGGTCGCGGGCCTCGGCGCCGACGCGGTGCTCGTCACCCCGCGCTGTGCGGACCCGCTGTATCGGCGCAGCGTGCGGGTGAGCATGGGCACCGTTCTTCAGGTTCCGTGGACGCGACTACCCGATTGGCCGCTCGGCGCCGAGCAACTCCGCGCCGCGGGATTCCACATCGCCGCCCTCGCGCTCTCGGACCGCGCGGAAAGCCTTGACGAGTTCGCCGCTCACGTGCCCGACCGGGTCGCCATCGTGCTCGGAACTGAGGGCGATGGACTGAGCGCCGCTGCAATCGACGCGGCAGATACTGTCGTGACGATTCCCATGATGCACGGTGTCGACTCGCTCAATGTGGCTTCGGCGAGCGCGGTCGCTCTCTACGCACTCAGGGTGCGCTGAGTTCCTGCCACATCTGCGCCTCGGTCGCAGCCACCTTCGCTGCATCCCTCTCTCCATCGCTGAGCAGCCAGGACACGGTGAACGCGCATCGCGCGAATGCCCACCGTGCGGCTCTCGCGGGGTCGCAATCGATGATGGATGCCGCGGCGGCGAGCCGCTCGGGTGCTCCCCGTACGTCACCTAGCTGCTCAGCGAACGGGAAGAGATCGAAGCACCTGTCTCCGATCATGGGTTTGGGGTCGATCACCATCCAGGTCTCGTCCGGCCCGGCCAGCACATTTCCCGGGTTGAAGTCGCCGTGGAGCAACGCGGACTCGTCGATCGTGCTGGCGAGTTCCGCCGCGGCATCCATTCCCTGATCGAGCAGCGCCGACACGTCGACACCGTGGAGCTCCGCGAGCAACCCCGCGTATCCCGCGCGCGCGGCCCTCGCGTTACCTACATAACGCTCGATGATGCCAGCGAGCGTCGGGATGCCAGGCGGGGGAGTGGTCGCGTGCAAGCGACCGAGAAGCCGAGCTCCAGCGTCGAGCGCCTCGTGAGGATCGGCGTGCGACAGTGAGGTTCCCGGCACAACCTCCTCGAGAAGCAGACTCCACGTCCACGGGTCTTGCCGCAGCACCGTGGGCGCAAGAGCAGTCGAGGCCCATACTTCCAGCGCCAACGCCTCGTGAGTCGCCTCGAAGTGAGGGAATCCGACCTTGAGTACCGCGGCGCTGCCGTCCCGCGTTGTCACGCGTAAGACTGCGGCCGCTTCGCCTCCGACGAAGGCCTCGCCCGCGGTCAGGTGCCACCGGTCGAGCATTGTGCGCACGAGTTCTGCAGCATCCGCATCCCAGTCCGATCGTGCGGGGTAGTTCGCGATGACGGAGTATTCGAACGGGACTGTCAGCACCCTCGTCACGATAGACGGCATTCGTGTTCCCTCGAAAGCGCCGCGCGGTTGTATGGTGTCGATACCCACACTGACGTTAGGTGAACGATGGCTGGCACTGACCCGAAAATGACGACCACCCAAGAGCCGCCGAGCAAGGGTCTTGCCACGGGCACGCTGGGACTTTTCGGTTCCACGGTGATCGGTCTCGCGTCAACCGCCCCGGTCTATTCGCTCGCCGCCACCCTCGGCTATGTCGTGCTCGCCGTGGGCGCTCAGGCACCCATCGCCTTCATCCTCGCGTTCGTGCCGATGTTCTTCGTGGCCTTTGCCTATCGCGAGCTCAATAGAGCGGTTCCCGACTGCGGAACCACCTTCACCTGGGCG
>Ga0247807_10002358_pt1 | contig 10434 bp, 9 predicted proteins | sample UWRJL074202C1_FD_179931 | JGI IMG/M metagenome (GOLD analysis project Ga0247807, IMG submission 179931) | Plant litter microbial communities from Arlington Agricultural Research Station in Wisconsin, United States - UWRJ-L074-202C-1 | ecosystem: Environmental > Terrestrial > Plant litter >...
CCGCCGCGTTGGTAGAAGCACCAGCATGGGTCCTCTCCGACGTGGTAGTCGAGATGAAGTCCGTGTTCATCGCACGATGTGCTCGGGTCTCGTCTCCAGACCAAGCGCAGCTGTTTCTGGAACACCTGCTGGACAGCGACAAGAAGGTGCGCTCGGCCACGCACAACATAACGGCGTGGCGGATCCGGGGCCAGAACGGGGTTGTTTTCCAGGACTGCGACGACGACGGAGAAACCGCGGCCGGCGGTCGCGTGCTGCACCTGCTCCAGCTGATGGACGTGTGGGACGTGATGGTGGTTGTCACTCGGTGGTATGGTGGCCACCAGCTGGGGCCGAAGCGGTTCAGCATTATCAATACCGTGGCTCGTGATGCCTGTGTCAAGGGGAACTTCCTGATAGAAGAGACAAACGGAAAGAAGAAGGGGAAGCATTGAGGACGTAATAAGGAGTAATGGCATCTGGCCTCTATATTAAAGGCTCCCCTCTACATCATGACGTTTCGGATTACACCCGAGACTTGTCAAGGTTACACCGTCTGGTGCTTATATCTTTCAGAGAGATATACTCTCTTCGATCTAGGCAAAGGCTGTCTCAAAAAGCGCCGATATGCGCGAGTTACAGTTCAATTAATCGGTATGGTTGCCTATCGACACAGAAATTTACAGCCACCAAAGCTGAAAATTGGAGCAGACCGATATCAGAGGAAATAATACCTTTGTGTCGTACCTATGGTGCATGGCATTGTCATGTAGGCAAGTGGACTGGATACGTGAGTACATATCTGGTTGATTACAGCCATTTTCTCTACCACAATACTCAAACAACGCAAGCTGTCTATAAATTCGAGATTGTACAGTATTTGATGGTAATTTGTAATTTCTAGATATACCTATCCTTATGAGAAGGCTAAGTGCAAATCTACTGAAAAATAACCTCAAAATAATTATGAACTCTTCCGTATCGAGCTACAACTTGACTATGTTTTGCTTCAATATTTTCTTAAGTGTATCGCGGTAGAATATACCAGCCACAACAGCTGCACTCGTGGTGACGAGCCCAGTCAGAATAGTCGTGTTGGAAACCTGCGTTTCCTCCACAACTCTCTTCCAACTTGTCGTCCCTTCTTGTATCACAGCCGCAGCTCCGAGACCGCCGATATCGAACTCATCCCATCGTATGGTAGATGTTCTTTTCTGGTAGGGGATCACTGCATCTGACCAATTATTGGTTATGAGGCCGGTATCGGTTTTGTCTATCCACGAGTTAGTTTTCCCGCATCTGAAATGCTGTTCTTAACTCCTGGGCCTATGGGCTGTCCCTAGACTTTGGAAATAGCTCCAGAAATACAGTTTTTCAGATACACCTGTTTTTGGATTGATTATAGAAGACGTCGGAGTTTGACTTACACCACGAATTACAGTTTGGATCAGCAAAGGCGGATTGCGATAACCGAGCTTGGATTTCGGCATTGTATTGCTTGACTCTCTGGGCCTTTGGTCGAATGGAAATGCTGGTGCCGGAATCCTTTGCATACTTGACTTTCTGTATCAACGCATTGATATAGCGAGCTTGCGCTTCGATCATGAGGATGATGCTATTGTGTCCAAGGTTTGTGTTTGGGCCTGCGGTCATTAGCTAGTCCTCAATACCATGATTCTACAGGTGTTACCGACCATAGAGCATGGCGAAGTTTGGAATTTCTGGAACCGTCATTCCCAAGTACGCAGTTGCTCCATTCGCCCAAATATCCTCAATGGACTGCCCGCCCGCTCCGTAAATCTTTATTGGAAACATGAACTGGGTCGTTTTGAACCCAGTAGCTAGGACAAGTACATCGAATTCATGTTTCACACCTCCCTCAACCGCAACGCCCTTGGGTGTTATCGACTCAATCTTGCTGGTCTCAAGAACAACATTATCCCTCGTGAAAGATGGATAATAATCGTCGCTAAGGATAACGCGCTTGCACCCAATGGCATAATGGGGCTGCAGCTGCTCGCGCAGCTTAGCATATTTCTCACCCGGTAGCTGATTATCTTTATGCGTATTCGCTGCAGTCATTAACATCGTGTTGAAGGCTGAGTCGGGGGTGAAGACGCAATCGAACCACGACTCTCTGAAATCCATCAGCGCTGCTCGGTATCTTCGTCGGATGAAAGGTACGTATTTGAACGCCGCCTGCTTGGTGGATGAGATTGGCTTGTCGTCTCTGGGAACGACCCAGTTGGGCGTGCGCTGGAAAATGGTTAGGCTTTTGCACACCTTCGCAATCTCAGGTATGATCTGGGCTGCGGTTGCACCGTTGCCGATGATTCCAATCTTCTTGTCGCGCAGATCGTGCTCCCAGTCCCACCGAGCCGAGTGTATGGTTTTGCCGGTGAATTTGTCGAGGCCGGTGATATCTGGGTATTTCGGGATGTTCAACTGCCCGACGCCCGACACCAGGAAATCTGAGGTTATGGTATAGGCAGCCCCGAACTCGGCATCTTTGGCACCTAGGCGGTTTACTTTCGTTTGCCATGTGTTGCTCTGCTCGTCCCATCTGGCTTCTTCCACCTCGGTGCTGAAGCGGATGTGTTTGTAGAGCTCGTACTTCTGCGCGATGTGGATGAGATACTCAAGAATCTCCTCCTGTCCGGGATATTCTTTGGTCCTGATGAGCACGGTTAGTACGGGGAAATGTAGGACACGTTCAGCGCTGGCACGCTTTCAAGCTTCAAAAAGTCTACGTACCAGGAAGGGTTCGGTTCAAAAGAAAGGGAGTATAGGTGACTCCAGACATCCTAAATCCGAGTTACTCAAATTGCTCTCCCAATGTATTGAGTTAGGCACATAACATACACAACAGCATCCTGGGTATCTCTGATCATTCCACGTCCCTCCTACCTGGTTCCCCTTCTCCACAATGATGAAGTTCCGGCCCTGTCCCTTCCGTATCATCTCAATGGCGGTTGTCATTCCAGACAATCCCGCTCCTATGATCAGCACGTCCGCCATATTTGTATTTCGCCCATATTCCAACGTCGGCATGGTATGGGGAGCCGACATTTCGAACGCAGTTTTCTTGTTTTTATGGGATCCTTTTGTATTCCTTTTATTCTTTGGGCTACATGACAAGGTTTCGCCGGAAATCTTAATAAACAAAGTTACACAACAGCTAGATGAACCGAGTTTGAAACCGAGAGTGAAAGGTAGTTAGTTGTTAACGTTATATGTGACAAAATCGTACCATCGATACCTTTGCTATCATATATGAGAGACCATCCATCCCAACCGTCCCCCTCCCTCCCCCACCAGGACCGAGGCTAGCTCGGATGTACAAACGGGAGGAGATGTATTGGTGGCAATGTACTACGTACGTACCGTCCCGGCTTGAATCGAGGATGTTGACTCCCCCATTAGAGTTTTACCCCACACTTTGTGCTCTTGAGATCGAGCCAACCCCACCTTGAAACATGCCCGGCAGGACAAAAATAGTGACGTGACATTGGGAGCATTTCTGATTCTCTCTCTCTCTATTGAATTCATTTTAGCTTTTTTTTTTGTATCTTAATTATAGATATAACTAGAAAGTAGTGGCACGAAAATGCTTGGTTGAGGATATGCTGACGGCGCTGCGTCGTTGATAGGGCGGGCATCTTTACCGAGATGGGATATAGTGGATAGATGGACGACTTGAGCTGGAAAGAAAAGCAGTCATTACTTTAGCTGACAGAGCGGCAATAATTGTCACTTATGACTACATGAAATAGAATAATATAAAGTGCATCCCTACGTGCCAGAAAATCCTACGTGCCGGAACAACCTCTTGGGTCGGGCTGCTCAAATCTTTACCACAGAAGCACATACTATTATAATTGGTTAGCAAGTTTTCTTTAGCCATTCCTCTACCAGGGTTCAGAATGAGAAAATACTAGAGCTGTAGTGAAGTTATCAACAGTCCTGTTGATGGCGTCAAACCCCCTTTCGGTTGTTCCTCCTTGCTCTATTATAAATATTGGCCTGTCTCTAAATTTAGGGCCATAGCACAAAGCTCTTATCAAAAGAATATAGCTCTAAAGTTCAAAGATATAGAGTATAAAGTAACCTTTTATACCGGATTTACCAGGATAAAGTAGCAAGACGTTCATAATACGCCAAGTCTCTTTATAAGCGAAGGAGGTCCTTATACAGTAAATTACCACCCCTTGCAATATCTTATCATGTGCAGTCAAACTTTCCAAGGCCGAAGAACCGTCGCAATAAAGCCAGTACGCTCTAGGGAACCAAATACTTAACTATGATAAGCGTAACGCTGGTCGTTAGACCCCGGGGCGTAAGACTTTGGTTGGTTGAGATCAAGCATGAAGTAGGGAAGCAAAGGTAAAGAATACGATTGCTACGGAAACTAAATAAGTTGAGCACGAAGCACTATCTAAGGAAACTACATTTATCATGTGTCCTAGGGTCTACTGTAGCCGGGGCCGGCCGAGCCAAAGACCCATTTGTCCCGTGATTTGTGACAATAACCTACAGAAGGCTAAATAATATTTATCGTTCGCTCCTCTATCCCATAGCTCTCGTACTGGGATTTCATCTGTTCCTTATCAGGGGGGTTGGTGTAATATTTCAATGAACTCTCTGGGTAGATCACGCCTACCCGCCGATAAAGCTCTACTCCATCAGGACCGAATCTCGGGTTTACGATACGTCTAAGGAGCATAGCAAATCCGAGGCCGTTCACGTTCTCAAGCGCCGAGTAGCCCTCCAAATCCCATTCTATGCGATCCTGGGTTGACCATTTATCGAAGATGACATGGCCGGCCTCGACTGGCTCTGTTTCCAAGCCCCAAATTATGGCAAATGTGTTTTGTATTATTTCCGACGCATAGGGCTGCCACCTAGAGGTACCCGTTCGCGTATGATACAGTGTAACGGTTTGGGATAGCCGGCCACTTACAGTAACATATGCTGAGGCTTGTCCAATGTCATCGGGGGCCAACTGGATCGACAAGACGCGGAACCGGGCCCATCTCTGGAACTTGACGGCCCCGGTAACTGATGCCCAGCTCCATGAGGGAGCAATTGCCTGTCGCGTGCTTCCTCGAGATGGTACGGGCCGAAGGCTCAAGACAGGGGGGATGACAAGCCAGGCAAGCTGTGTCTCGATCTCGGATCTCCAGATGCCGCATAGATACTTTGCCTCGTTAGCTGGAAATCGGTCGGTGACTTTTTGTGCGATGCCAGCGATTGCGTTCAGCCTGTCGGTTTGGAAACCGAGATCTCGATAAGTGAAAGACTCAACAGCATCGAGCCAGGCATCTCCCATATCCGTCTCTTCTAGCAGAAATTTACGCTTTAGTTTAATCAGATATCGGTCATCTCGCTCGACGTGAGACTTTGGTGTAGATGTGCATTCACAAGCCTCCATTTGAAGACATTGGAATGACAGCTCTGTCTGTCCGAAATGAAGGAGCCGTCGAGAGAGCAGGTTCTCTTGGAAGCACCACCCTCGATCGGCGAGATGGCTTTTAGGAACGAAGGTTACTCCATGATAGCCGTGAGACGTTTCGCCGTCAATGTATCTCACCCCAATTGTACTGGTGGGCTTGTTTAGGCCCGGGCCCGGAGCCGCCATCGGAGTCTTAGCTCGAAGAAGATCGCGAAGGGAGCCGTCAGACGCAAGAGAATGTATTAAAATACCCTCATCACGACCCTCGCCGATGCGGTGGCCCTTTGGGTCGATAATGTATTCATCACCTCGCCCAGTGAGCCGCTCGGCCGCGCTTCCGCATGAGTCGGCCGCGATCGTAAGGTAAGCGTTGTTATAGATCTCGGTCATCTTAGCCGACTCGCTGCTCCAGTCCTCCGCAGAGTCTTGGATAATACACAGCGCATCTATCCATAGATAGTTGAGACCAAGTTTCCGCGTAAACTTGATAGCATCTGTGAAGAGCGGCGGCAAAGAACTCTTCCAGTTCCCCTCTGTACGCTCCTGCAAGTTCTCCCATAGTGTCTTTGGTGGGTGTTTTTCCCGCGGACCCCAGCGCCAGGAAAGTGCTGCATAGTTAGCATGCTTCCCGTTGGAGATCATTAGTCGTGAAGAGTGTTCTTCGCCAACGAAGATAACCCTCGTAGGCAATGGAGGCGCATTGGGTGGACAACATATCGGATAATGATCCTTATCACACATTTCTAGCCAGTTCTTTACTCTCTTTACAGCAAGGTCTGAGGTGCGATACAAGACCGGCTCAGGACGGCAAGGAATCGCCTTCCAGATCGATGGCGTGTCTGGCTCAGATCAATCGTCAGAAATGAGTGTTGCGGCGCCGGACCGGTAGAGATAGATCACTTACCAGGAGGACTATATAACTCAAGATTTAAGAAAATTCCCGAGTCGTCATCCCATAGCGGCCTCTCATACTCCCGAACACCCCATTTCACACGCTTTACCCTCGCTAAGAGCGATTGCTCCGTAGGAACTTGAGGTAAATTTTTGTTGCCTTCAATGAGCTTGAGAGTCACGCGCGTCACGCCGTCGTAGATCATCTTGCAGGCGAGACATCGGCTTGCGGCGCTCAGGCGAAACTCTTCGTTGCCATTTATCTCGATAGTAAGTCCTTTGTCACGAAGTTTTGTGGCGTCGAGATTGAAACAGATGCAACATTCCGGGTTCACTGGCGGCACCATGGTGTGATCAGATTGATAGTAAAGTAGGACTTTAGACGTAAACCGAAGCAGCTTTTAGGGAACAAGGACTTAATGAATGCCTGTACTATTTGGCGACCTCGATAATTGGTTTATCAAATTATGCATCATGAGCTGTAATGTAATGAGACTAGCAGTTTTGAGATTAGGCTGAAAATCAAGAACCTATGTTAGATAGGTACATGAGGTAACTCAGCTGCGTCGGACTAGAAATCGGTGTAGGAGACGGGATGATTGGACGTGAGATGTTCCCTGTCGTCAGTTGGAATGTTGTGAGGCAGCAGGACATGGCCGACGGCCACTCGTTGGCCTTTCAGTTATGCCTAAGGCTTCAAGTTGGTTGGGAGTAGCCTCGGAATATAACTTATAAGAAAATATAAGAGATATTGAGGTTGGCACAGGTTTCAAGATGCTTGAAGTCGAAGTACATATCACTGTTTCCGGCACATAGGGGTTTCCGCTATATAGTGATGGACAGTAATATACGAGCGTCCTTATCTATTTATTAAAACCAAGGCTAGCTCGAATGTTTACAGGGAGAGATATTGTAAGAATGCATGAGAAACGAGATATCATGTTGAACCGAGGATGTGAACTCACTTATGGATTGTCAATTAATAAAAAAAGAAGCAAATTTTTGTTTGTTTGCACCCAGTGTAATTCATTGGAGCTATCTACATACGGGAATCTCCTTTTGGAAGAATTCGCCTGTCTAATTGCCGTATGTCCATGCCTTGAAAGCCCATCCCATCCATCGTCATATATCTCTCATCATCACTCCCTTGCCAAGGTAAAGCCCTCCTAAAAAGTTTGTGTACAAGAATGGTATATATCTCAGAACGCCGTCAAAATGCAAAGCCCAACCCTAATCGCTCAAAAATAAGAAGGTAATTGTTCAGTCCAGTGATCAATTATTCGCTCTTATTGCGGGATAGGGAAGTGTGCGTGGCGGGCGTGCAATGCGCGACGAGAGTGCTCGTGTGAGAAGCGGATTGCGCGCTTGGGCTTTGCGGCTTCGATGTTGATGGATCCTGAGCTACCAATGGAGCACTTGGTGCCACCGGCGACTTGTTGGACAACGCTCCATGATCCAGAGGCACAACGTTGGAACGAGGTGCCGCCGATGCAGTTCCACATTCCCTCGCTGGTGCAGGGACCGGTCAAGGCAGAGCCTGAACCGGCTGGGGTAGCTGGGGCTGCTGAAGGGTCTGCTGAGGGTGCGGCTGGTGGTGCGGCTGAGGGTGCAGCTATTGGTGCAGGTGAAGCGTCTGGGCTGGGAACAGCTGGTGCAGCGCTTGATTGAGCTGGGGCAGGTGCCTGGGGAGCAACGGTTGCGAAGACACCACCTGGGGGAGATACCTGGGCTGGTGGGCTGGAAGAGGCAACTGGAGAAGCACCAGAGCCAGATCCAGAGCCGGATCCAGACCCAGACCCAGAACCACTAGCACCGCACTTGGGACCAGTTGGGACACCAAGGGTATCGGCTTCGTTCGTCTCAACGGAAGAGCCTGGGTTGGGGAATTTAATGCTGCCTTGTCCTTCTCCGAGAGTGCAGTCTGAAGTTGGGATGTTGGCCACAAACATATCTGGAAGTGCGTCGAATGCAGCTGTGTCACGTTGTACCAGTTGTGTAGCATTGTTGGCAAGGAACTCCTCGTCATCGCTTCGCTTGGATGAGCCACTGGTGATTTCGATCGGGGCACAGTTCATGTAGTACTCTCGGTTGCCGGTCTTGTTGATCCAGGTCCAAGCCAAAACAGCTTTGCCAGTTGGAACATCCTTAGGCATGGTGAATTTGAAGTTACCTGGGGTGATCGCGCTTGCGCTGTCGCCCAAGTTACCGTTGCTGAAGAAAGGACATCCACCCTGGATCGAGTGAATTACCTTCCACTTGGAGTCTTTGGTTGGTGCGGTGTCGTAGGTGATAGAGATTTGGCAGGATCCACCGCTGTCTGTGAAGAAGTTAGTAAGAGAAAGTCTGAATCGAAGGAGAAAGACGTACGAGTAGCTCCTCCCATAAATTGGAGAGGTTGTAGGGAACCAAGGGGCATGTTTGTAGCAGTTCCGCCTTCGAAGGTTGCAGGTCCAGTCGACTTGCAGGGGAAGTTGCTTCCGTCAGCGGCGAGTGGACCATTGCCAGCTTGACTTTGGGAAGGGAACGGCTTGGGTAGGTTCAACAACATGTGGCCGTCAACGACCATGGTGGCGAGTCCGAGGACTGCGAGTATCGGAGTGTTGAGCATCATATTTGCTGTGGATTGTTTTGTGTGAAGTATGCTTTTGTCTTTTTGAAAAGAAGGTGTTTGGTAATTGTGGTGGTGCGTTTGAAGGTATCTCGTACTGGAGGAAAAAGTTAGTGGTAGGTCTGTTATTGTACTGGAAACTTTTATTGTTCGAGACGATCATAGTGTTCAATGGACAATGGTCGAGCGCTAAATGTGCTTTTCGCAAAGAAATATTCACACGGCGCTATTGTGAATAAACGTGGTATTTGTGTTCTTGGCGATCAATTGTCGAAGCCATCGTACCAAGATCCACGCGGTAAACAGGAATAAAAGCTCTTTGAATACATACCCAAAAATAGACGGATGGATAAAGAGTCGTGATTTTTTACGGGTCAAAAGATCGTGACAATGAGTGTTGTTCAAATACTGTTGAGATTTGAAAGGACTGTGGAATTGTCTTATATTGCTCCAGGCAGGTGAAGACAAAGAATGGAATAAATCAAAGGCTGGCCTTAAAAAAATGCAAGTGCTCGACGATGGTGAAGGGCAAGAAGGTCTCGAGGGGGTCGAGATGTCTTATATCAAGTGCCACTCGGACATCGAGAGGATCAAGCCACCGCTATTGCACATTCGGGGCGGCAATCCGTAGGGGGCGGATCTACTGCAAGGTACCAGTCTTGGAAACCCCCTTTGGAATGCTGCTCTACTGAATGGATCGCACCCCCATCTCCAACTCTCTTTTCATCCCTGCACTTACTACGCTGGACGAGGAACGACGAATAGATTCACCTGCGCGTACGAGTTCTGGCGCTGAAAGAGCGTGACAGCCGGTGCAGTCATGAGAATGTGCGTTCCATCATGGTGAATCACCGATTTACAGAATCCCCTATTCACTGCTACCCAGTCGACTTTGCCTGCAGCCGACAGAAATGTTTCGACTGTTCGTGATCGGTGAGGTTGCGTAAACCAATAGTAGCCAGTATATAGACTTCAATTAAGCAGTGGATGTTTGACATGTAGCATCTTGGCAGGCTGATAGCCAGTGATTTGACCTCGCACCTCAGCTGTGCAGCATCCTCAGCCATTCAAATGTATATTTAACTGGATGCCAAGTTCCTAACCACGCGACATGGTTCATCCTAAGGTCAACTTGCTATGGCGGCGGCCGTTGTTTAAGAGACTCGCGGGCGGGTTATTGGTCGCCCCAAGAGCACATCAGCCGGTGATGGACGATTCCCCTGAAACAAGCGACGTCTCACAACTCTCAATTAGGCAAAGACTTTGGGACGCTTCAGTTGGGTTTATGTTAACCATACGATCTCTTTCACGAGTCTCTGATGGAACGAAGGATAGGGGAAATGTGATTGTTTAGCGTGCGATTGTCTACCGTCGCTCGGAATTCAATATCATCGAGTCTCGCGCATGGGTGAGTCGTCTCGGAGCTCGCCCTGGAGAGAAGAGTCAGTCAGTGCGATGATTTCATCGGAGCCACTACTTGCTTGCAACTTCATGCGATGAAGAT
>Ga0247807_10002360_pt1 | contig 10433 bp, 10 predicted proteins | sample UWRJL074202C1_FD_179931 | JGI IMG/M metagenome (GOLD analysis project Ga0247807, IMG submission 179931) | Plant litter microbial communities from Arlington Agricultural Research Station in Wisconsin, United States - UWRJ-L074-202C-1 | ecosystem: Environmental > Terrestrial > Plant litter >...
CTTCTAGGAGCTTTCTTCTAGGAGCGGATTCCTTCTTGACGCTTTCTCTTCTCGAAACCACGTGCTTCTGAATCCAGGTCGTGACAAACAGCTCGAGATTTCAGCTTTTTAGATATATCTAGTTTAAATCAGCTTTTTAGCTAGTATAAATATAATTATCTGTTATTTTAGAATAGTAAAGTACTAGCTCAGCGGGAGAAGAGGAATCATTGATTAATTAGAAGAGCTTCACAGAAGCTCTTCCAAAGCTCTATTAAGGTGCTAGATTAGACTAACTACATTTGGACTGAAGCTCCGCTTTAGTCCAACTACACGAGCTCCATATAGTAAAGTCAGGGGCTCGGTAAGCCAGCCAATTCCGTTTCCTAACTTAACACTCCCACTCTGGCTTGACGAGCTTTATATACTGCCATTAGATGCTTTGTTAGTCGTACAAAATCCATCTTCCATGATTATTGCAAGAGCTCCACTCTCACTAGTATTATGATCGTTGACTAGTATAGGCAATCATTCTATTCCAAGTTGTAATTGAGAACTTCTTAACTTTACTGTTCAAGCCTTAATATGTGCTCCCACTTGCTCCAAGCTTCATAAAGGCAAATTCTCTTTGTATCTGCTCCATGTTTGGTTGCGAGTATAATACAGACTTTTTACAAGTTCTCTTAGGCTGAATATTGTAGTCGGGAGTTCTTATTTCTATTAAGCCAGCTGTTGTAAAAGTACAAACTGTGCAAAATCTCCCCTTGCAATTAATTGATTGTATATATAAAAGTAAATAAACGTATTAAGCAAGTAAGTCACACTTGTCGTCGCTAGTAGCCTGTGTATTAGTAAGGTTATTCTCAACTTCCCTTTCTCCTTCTCTTCTTTTCCTTCTTCTAACAAACAACAATCATAGCTCTCTCCCCCGCCCCTCCAACTGCTGCGCGTCAGGTAGACTGAGCGTTGCAATTGCACTGTATTATGCTCTAACAATATATATATAGCAAAAAAACCAGCGCAAGTATATATGCAAAAAGAAGAAGCAAGCTGCTGCTTGCAGAGCTGCTGCTGCCGCTGCTGCTATTGCAGCTGATAGAGATATTGAAAAGGAGAGTAAGTTGCTCGTTACAGCCTTGTATATAGTGCGCTACTAACATTGTCTTAGAGAAGGAAACTTTTGAAGGGTTTCCTGATAGTATGTTTTTATTGCAATAGTCGCAATATTGCTGCTATATTAATATTGCCTAAATGACAAGGAGGGCTGGCAGGGCTTCTCCGGTAATAATGAGGAGGAGTGTGATGACTGTGAGTATGGTATTCCAGAGCTATACTGAGGCTAATATATATATAGCAGCCTTCTCAATTGCAGGCAATCTGCTTCAATTAAAGCTGGATAAAAAGAAGAAGAATGTCGAGTGTAAATTGCACTCTTCGTTTTAGTTTTCTTGTCAGATTATGCTAACTCGATGCTAGCTACAGACTCTGACACTCTTCTGGTGCCTCGCATCCTTGCTGCTCGCCGCAATGCGGCTTGTGATGCTCGTGCTGCTGCACGGGAGCAGCGTTGTAATGCTCCCTCTGCTCCGGCAGTAAGTGCCAGCAGGGCACATTTGGTTGCTTTGGCTCGGGTTCCCGATCCAAGAGCAAGAGCTGGCTCCCGGGAGACTCCCTGCCTGGAGTGCGTTCGCAGCGCCCTCAAGAGAATGTCAACCGGCGAGTGCTTTGACACTGCTGGTCGTGGTGCTCGGTGTTTGCGCTGCTCTCACAGGCATAAGTGCGAATCTGTTCCGGAGCACCTTCAGTTGCTCGCTCGGCGCCTTATGGGTGCATTGGTAAATCGCGTCTCTAAAGGCAAGATTTCCAACCTCCGCTCGGCAATGAGAGTCATGCTCAAGCTGGAGAAGGAGGAAAAGGAGGAGGAGGAAGAGGAGGATGAGGAATAGAGGCGGGTCGTTAGGCTTCGGAACCCTGGGCAGGAGCCCCTAAAGTTACCGTATAGTGTTCGTATTTGTAGTGGATGCTTGGGAACGTTACCCATAGGCTTTGGAACTCGTAAGTACCAGCTTGGGAACGTTACCCTTCATAGGCTTTGGAACCTGTAAGTACCAGCTTGGAAATATTACTCTTTATGATGTAATAAGAGCTTGAGAACGTTACCCAATGGGCTTCGGAACCCGTAAGATCCTCTAATATATAATATTCTGTAATCTTTTCTGCACTCTATTTATATAATTGTGATACTTGTAATTGAGATAGAATAAAGAAAAATTATAGATGAAAATTTCTCTAGTCCAGCTAGAAGATAGAGTATATTAAATATGGTTTTCAAGCACTGCTTGTAATAACAGAATTGAAGAATTGAAAGCTTCCCTCCAGGTTGAAAATCAATTTAATTTTGACATCTCAGATATCATTTCTATTTGAGATTTGAATTTCTCAAATCCTTTTCCTACTAATAGTTTCGAAAGACTGTCGGCGGCCATTTCTGCAGTTGGCACATATATAACTGATGCTCGTTTTCGTTCTTGCAAGTCTCTAATCAAATAATATAAAATATCGATATGTTTAAATCTCTCTGTCAAGTGTGGATTCTTTGCTAAAGCAATTGCCCCTTGATTATCGCTTCGAATATCAACAGTTTAATAATTTCGAGCAATATAATAGCCAATACCAAGATCTCTCAGAATTTGAGCTATCCATTGTCCCTATTTTGCAGTAAAACTCATTGCAACATATTCTACTTCAGTAATTGCTATTGCAACAGAAACTTGTTTCTTGCTTGCCCAGAAAACAGGTCCTCCACCGAGCAGACCAATAAATACTGTAATGCTCTTTCGGTCAGACTTGTCTGTAGTATAGTCTGCATCTGAATATACTACAAAATTTCCTTTAGGTCCAAAAGAAATTCTAGTTGAGATTGAGCTTTTAAAATATCTTAATATACAACAGACAGCACGTTCATAATGCTCGCATAGATCTTGCATATATTGACTTAGTCTCCCAAAAGCAAATGCGATGTCTGGTCTAGTATAGACCATAATATACATTACAGATCCTATTACTTCTCTATACCAAGTTGCATCAATCCGATTGTCAGTAGAAATACCTGGACAAAGATCTTCATAACTGTCAATAGGGGAGCTTATTGGCTTGTAAACTCCATTAGGAAAACCGAATTTAGTTAGAAATTTGTTAATATATTATTCTTAATCAAGCTCGAAAGTCTTGCTAGTGCGGTTCCTAGTGATTCGAATACCTAGAATCTTGCTAATATTGCCCAAGTCTTTTGTATTAAATCTCGCACTCAGCTTTTGAAAAAACCAATTTAATTCTTAAGCTTATATCGCTGCTGCCGCAAGATCGTCAACATATATCAATAGTCGAATTTCTCGTATAGAATGCACAAACAGATATAAGTCTGCTTTTGATTGCTGAAACCCCCATTAGAGCAGTTCTCCTTTTATTAGCAAGTTCCAGTCTCTTGCAGATTGTTTTAGTCCGTACAAGCTGCGCATCAGACGCATAGCTGTGCCGCTCTTGTTTGTTTTCACCCTCTGTGGGATCTTCATTCAAAGCTCCTCACTCAGCTTAGATTCGGTAAAGGCGTTCTTTATATCAAATTGTCAGTATTTCAAATTTTCACATACTACCATTGCGAAAAATGCTCGCAAAGTGGCCATTCTGACAGTAGGAGCAAATATTTCAGTATAATTCACTCTGTATTGTTGCGAGAACCCGCACGCTACAAGTCTAGCTTTAAAGCGCTCTAATAACCCGTCGGGATTGAATTTGATTGTAAATACTCATTTAGATAAAATGAGATTGACATTGGATATTGATACACTCTCCTTCCAAGTTTTATTTGACATAAGTTGAATAAGTTCTAGTCCAATAGCAGCTCTCTACTGTAAGCTGTAAGTTGGATGATTTACCGCTTTCTTATAGCTTGTTGAAATTGAAATATCATATTTTGCAGCTAATCCGATTATGGCCGCTTTCTCTGTCTTGCTCATTTCTTTATTATCGCTAAACCAGTCCAATACAGCAAGCATAACTTTAATTCTCTTTGCTTTATACTCCTTATCTGGATCTATATTTGAATAGTTGAGATTTAATAGGCATTTTGACAGATTTGGCGCGTCTGGCAACTTTGTATAGTGATCTTCTTTCTCTAGTATATCTTGAGGCTTTGAATTTTATTTCTCCAAATCTTTTTTTAATATAGAATTATTCTTTGTTGATTGACTTAAAATAATTACTAAGAATATAAAGTGTTTCAGCTGCTCTTTCTGTTTTGGCGTAATAAGTAAGACAGTTTCTTTATCTATTTCTGTTAAAGCGTTACTCTTATAGCTTATATGCTCATAGCAAATAGAGTCAATAGTTAAAGCTTGGGAGATGTATTTGTCGTGCTCTTTTTTCTATCTCATAGATCTTCCTCGCTTATTTCTAACAATAAGCTTATTGAAGATGCCTTCAGACTTTTCAAAGGTTCTATCAGTAAATTCTATTCATAGTTGATAATTGTTAATAGAGCTTTCTGGTATATCTTCAAAAAAGCGTATATTGCTAGAAATTATAGTCCGATAAAGATCTGGTGCATATATTCTATAGTGTGCAGTAATCTTAGTATCATATTTCATAAATATACCTTCTCTCTCTGTAGGCATAAGCTTGTCTTGTCTGTCAGGTAAGGATTCTTTTGCTATATAAGCGATTACTTTGCAGCTCTATATTTTAATATAGTTATATATTCTTAGTACTCTGCCACAATATATTTCCTCAGGTGAGATTTGATATTCGATTTTCAATAGCTTTTCTGAGCTCTTATCTTCAACCTTTTCAGTTACTTTTGGTCCTTTTCTCATATATGCTCTGATATAGGCTTGTACTTCTGCTGCTTTGCACCAAAATTCGACTGAGAGCTCTGCATTATCAATCATAGCGCGCATATTGTATTCTGTAGTTTGAATAGATCGTTCGGCAGGCCCGTTTTGTACAGAAGTATAGAATTCAGTTGTCTGAACTTCAATTCCATCTCTCTCATTCTATAGCTGAAGCATTTCAAGAATTTCGGAAGCGTTATCAGTTCGAGCAGTATGCACATATCTCCCGATTGCCAATTCTTATTTTCTTTTCCATTGTATTAACTTCGGAAATACTTCCTTACAATCTTTAAGCAGGATAGTCCAGATTTTCCGTGTCCAATTGTCAATAATCTCTCCGAAATAGCGATAACCCCGATATAATATTGAAAATGGTTCTGCTATATCAAAGCTTATTAATGCAAGCGGCTCTTAAGCATATATAGCGAGCTTCTTTGATTGTCTTTTGTGGATCTTTTGCCTGCTATATATTTTATATATAGAAATCTGGTCTGAAATTGTAATCTTCTTAATTTTGCTTATTGTATAAAGTAGAGATATAGCTTTTGGTTCAGTATAGCAAAATCGTCGGTGATAGTAAATATAACAAGCCAGTTCTCTTTGAATACAATGCTCCTTTAGTATAAACTGATTTCTGTTTTCTGATATATCTACTATACTTGGTTTACGCGTTTGACAAGTGAGCTTGTTCTGCTCTCTATATGGTAATTCCCTTATATAGTCATTGTAACGTTCGATAACCGGCTCCATATCCTCGTCTGACAAAGAACTCCCTTTGTCCTCTAAAATATCATACATATTGTTAGAGCTTGATATTGCTGGGTGTGCAGTTTCCATTTGCTCGGTCTCAGAAATATCTATTCTTATTTGCATAAGTAGGTCAGATTTGGGATTTGTATCGTATTTCTCTCTATATAAAGAAGCTTTATAGAATATAGTGCCATATGCTTCTTTAGATATTCGCAATATAATATAAAGACCGCCTTTCTGTTTAGCTTCTATTATATGCTTTTGATCTGCTCGTCTTGAAAAGATTATGCAGTCATTGTCAAATTGGCCTATATATTCTGAACTAGCTAATTTCCTTGCAGATACAAGTATATACCTCAACTCTGGAACGAGCAGAGTGTCGCTAAGGAATATATGCCGATTGCCTCCAGGGCTAATCGTTGCAATACTAATATAACTAGACCAGATCCTTCTACTTTCAACTCTGATGCTTCTTTTGCAAGAAACTAAGAAACTAATAAAGAGAGATCTTTGGTCAGTTATATATAATATATATCCAGTATCAGCAGCTGCAAGAACTATAGAGATCTCACTATACTTTTTTCAACTTATTCCAGCAAACTCTTCACTCTTATTATTGCTGCTTGCATCTGTAAGATATGCTTTACTCTCAAACGTGACTGATTTCTCGGCATTCTTTCTTTTGTAGGCTTTAGGGCGTTGGGAAGACAATTGTCTAGCATATAAGCTTGATTTATATGGCAAGAGTGAGCGCATCTTGCTGTCAGGCCGCGCTCGATTATAAAAAGATAGCTTATTGCCTCGAATTATTGCTGGTTGATATATTCTTTTCTCCTCATCGCTCTCAGCGCCCTGCAATTTAATTCGGTAAGCTTTGGCGGCTTTAAAACCAACCGTTGCAAATATGCATATAACGCTAATATGCTTTCCGGAGCCGCACTTGAAGCATTGTGATGCTCGTTTTTCATATCCCAATTGTTTAGCATATACTGCAAATGACACTTCAGTAGAGTAATACCCGGCCGAGCCGTTATAAAGAGAGTGCCCACTTTCTGAGTCGTCTGACTCTTGACGATAGATTGGTGCTGCTAAGAAGCTCCTTTCTTTTCTAGACCGGCTGTTGACAAGTTCCTATTTGTTATCAAGCTTTTGGAGCATAGCAAGCTCTATAGTACTGCTTGTAAATCCGTCGATTAAGGTCTTATATATTTCGAATAGCACCAATTCTCTAAGAAAGGTGTTTGTAGTAAATTCATTGTCAAATGTTGACCCTCCCATTTGCCTGTGAGCATCACAGCGTACAATATAGAGCTTTAGCCAGTTGTCACTTGGTGAAATCTTAAAGTTCATTTTCTATCCGGTGAAGTCAAGCACAGCTTGGGCATTCAATTGGTGCGTGACAGTATAATATTTGATATAAAGCAGATCCAGTGCCTGTTTCGGCCCGTTGCATGCTTCAATTTGTAATTGATCAATTATACTCAACTTTTGATCTAAATAAAGCATAAAGCTGGCAGATGCCCTGCTTTATTCTTTTACCTTTATTGGATTTGTCCACCATTTTCGAACGGGTTCTGACAAGGTTTGCGTATATACTTATAATATATTAAGCTCTATCTTCGCTGCTGCTCGTTCATCTTCGGTCATTGTGCTGAAACTAGTCAGTGTATCTGTTATTAAGAACTGCACATTCATCTCTATAGCGATCCTTTTGATATTGCGAAACTATTTCTCTTTATTCTTTGCATTTAGCACATCGACGGCTTTCCATAGCCTTCCTCCTTGGTTTCCCCTGTCTATTTCCATTATATATTCGTTTGATTTGTAATGTGAGGAAGGAGAATGCTCAGCGGGTTTCGAGCATGGTGTAGATATTGTGATGCTTGTTTCTTGAAATTTTATTTTTCAATTTCCGAGCTTCGTATTGCGTGTTACAAATTGCGAATTGCATATTGCGTGTCTCTTCTCTTATAGGCTAACACGGGCTCATAACCTTTTAGAATAGTAAAGTACTAGCTCAGCGGGAGAAGAGAAATCATTGATTAATTAGAAGAGCTTTACAAAAGCTCTTCCAAAGCTCTACTAAGATGCTAGATTAGACTAACTACATTTGGACTGAAGCTCCGCTTTAGTCCAACTATACGAGCTCCATATAGTAAAGTCAGGGGCTCGGTAAGCCAGCCAATTCCGTTTCCTAACTTAACAGAATAGATAGTATGTTAAAGCTTAGGTTTCAGGTGTTAAATATCTTCTACATTTTAACCACAATTAGGTTCGAGGCTTTAGGCATTTATATCATAGCAACAACTTTAAGGCGATTATATACTAAATCGTATTTTTAATACCAAATTCAAATATCTTATGAAATACTTATATTAATTGCACCACCTGTCGCGGAGCTAGTATCTGCTGTTAAATTTCAAATTTTAAAAAGTTCAAACAATGTAAATAATTATAGACAGAAGAATATAAATCTTACAGAAATTCAACTATTTGGCTGATATCTTATTGCACGTCAAAAGATGTAATTGGGGATTTTGATAACAGGCTTTGGTAGAGGTATGATTGAACTATCATTTGGTCTAATATCTCGCTAAATATAGTGCAATAAAATTTTGAAACCGTCTTTTGGCGAATGCGACGTCATGTGATCTATCCTTGCTATGGTAGAGTAGGGGGTATTTACTCACAAGGCTACATGAATATCTTACTTGTTCACGTCACTAGATGCTAGTGTAGAAATGCCTTGTGGTGATCTTCGTAGTGGAGCCAATCATCTCGATAATATCATTATTCTTATATCACCATCATGTGTAAGCGATGCCTTTGTACAGTTGGATATAGTGTCGTCATCATTCTCGGTTATTTGGTAGCAAGTATATATAAAAGAAATTATGGTAGAACCTCAACTATTAGGTATTCCCAGAATCAAGATGTCAGATAACAAAAGTCAAGCAAGTGGAGACTTGGCAACAGGAGCTTCAGTTGCCCCTAGTGGAGGAGTAGGAATGGAAAAGACTCCAGCAAGCTCTGATACTCCAAATAACACCTCTGGCTCAACAGTATGTGTAAGAGTGGTTTTGTTTTGACTTAGTATGACATACATCACTGTGTAATGGCTAATTAGCACTTTACAGGCCAGCTTCACGGCAAAGTCTAGCACCAAGGAGTCTTTAGTGCCCGATTTTGCGAAGCAAAAGCCTGGCGGAAATGAAAATATTCTAGGCGATATGCGTGATGAGTAAACCACTCTTTACATTCTCTTGAATCTAGTGCTAACATTGGTAGAATATCTCGAGGCTTAGGATTAAAGTAAAAGAAGAAACTAGTATAAGATCAGATTTTAGAGTTCTTTTGCTTAATAGAGCTGCTTCTCGATAGCTCTTTATCAAAGAAACTGCATTCAATTTCTCATTTCAGGCACCTAACGTACTTCTGTTAGAGAAAGATGTGTCACTTGCCATCCCTTGATTTTCTGTCGTTAACATAGAAATTCGCCTGCTAAAATACCCATGTGATACAAGGCTTTGTGACTGATATAAATATTAACATCTATTTAAAGGTACACCAGTTGAGGCTGTTAGATGCGGCCGGATAATAAACGAATGATATGGATGTGGTTCAGACAACTGGACCTACTGGACCTTATGGCTGGGAGGTTTTATTCTTATTCTTTACGGGCAGGCAGCACTCGTATATTTGATTTGAAATGTCTCAAGGCGAAATAAAAACGCCTAGTCCTGGCTTTCCTTAATTTGTATTAATTGTCTTGGGAAGGAACTCAGTCACTACTAGCTTAGTGTATTAAATGGATGATAGTTTTCTTGTTAAACTCAGCAATCAATAACAAGTATATAATCTTGACTGATTGTCTTTATTCTAAATTATTTGTGCTACTAGCAATTCAAGAGTTACATTCATATAACTTATCAATTTCTTCCTGGTATATCTTCAAGTTTGGTAATCTCGCCACGCTTCCTTTCTGTGTCCGCATTAGTGGCTTTTCCGGTTTGGTAAACACAATTAGTTCCGGGGAGATATGGACAGAAGCGTGGCATAAGGAGTTTGCATTTGCAAGATATGGCAATAAGCTTTGTCGAAGATCTTCATGATTGCTGCCATCCACCGCATCAATAAGGAGGATAGGGTTAAGTCTGCCGTGACCTCCAACCAAAGCCACCTGCACAAGACCATGTTTCTCAATTTCCTTCTCCACTGTTGCAGCATACAAGCCGTCCCCATGCGCGAGATATACGTAGTCATCGGTTCTCCCCACGATCTTCCATAGTCCTTTGCGCGAGGGATGCTCCATCCACAAATCGTTTGTCTCGAATCGATCAAGGTCTGGATACAAGAAGAATATCTGCTGCATAGCCGCATCTTCATGTCTACGGACGAAAACTAACTCGTGAAGTTCACCACCGGGACGTGGCTCGAACTCGGCTCCAGCGTGGCTGTTAAAAGCGACGTAGTCCCAATCTTGTTTATCCTCGCGAAGCTTTAAGAAATAGCCTCCAACTTCGGTACTGCCGATAGAAGGTATTAGCCGAACATATGAAGCAAGTTTCATGCCGTTGGTGACCCCTAGAGGCGCGCCGACGTAGTGAATATATTGAAGATTTCGTAACGCCGCCAAGCCGGTAGAGTTTTGACACAGTGCACTGTTTATGAATAATAATACTATCAGCTCTTATCACCTCACAAGAAAGGAAAGCTTCCGTTTTTTCCCGAAGAGACCAGACTTAGCCTTTGAGCATACGTACTCAATAGAAACGGGAGCAAGCAGGGCGCCGTCGACGTTCCCAAATTACAAGA
>Ga0247807_10002362_pt1 | contig 10422 bp, 10 predicted proteins | sample UWRJL074202C1_FD_179931 | JGI IMG/M metagenome (GOLD analysis project Ga0247807, IMG submission 179931) | Plant litter microbial communities from Arlington Agricultural Research Station in Wisconsin, United States - UWRJ-L074-202C-1 | ecosystem: Environmental > Terrestrial > Plant litter >...
CTAGGTCGTCCACACTCTTCGGTAATTCGTTCCCGTTGTAAAGCCAATAGTGTTGTACGATAAAGATTATATCGAAGAAAACGCTGATATTGCCCAGCGCGAGTTTCACAGGATTTCCGGTGACCCCTGACCAATCTCCTTGTAGGTAACTGTCAACAAAGAGCTGTGATACCGAGAGAATACCACCAGTAAAGTCTAGCAATATTTGGTGTATCGACCATCCATGTGTCGACTGATTGTTGTAGTTTGTGGCCAGCTGCGGCATGTATTTGACGAGTGTGATGAAGAGCTTCACGTAGGAAATAGCGTAAATCTAAGAAACAGAAGATTAGAAAAGCGTTTTCAAAGGCCTTCTAAAGTAACTTACCACATCGATCCAAGCCCAGCCATCTGCTGGGTCGGGATCATGTCTGATTGCAACAATAAAAACCACTATCAATACTCCAATAACGCTCCCAATCTGCACTCCCCAAACGCCCTTGCTAATCCTTGCGCCGGCAGACTTCTTGCCTCTCTTTTCGAAGCCCCATAACTCCGGTATAAATTGTGATACAATGATCAAGCAGATGACCACGGCATGGCCCGCGAAGTAGATATCATTCAGCGCAACCGTAGGCGTCAGGCCATGGTTTCTAGCAGCATATTCTCTGCGGATCTGAGGCGAAAAGCGAAAGGCGACATTCGAAACGAAGTACGCGGCGAAACCAAGGACGTTGATAGCTGGGAAATCGATGGTTGTGCCGGTGGTAGACTTGCGACGGAAGTTGAGGATTGGTTGAGGGTAGAAGGACATGGACCAGCAGATGGTGTATACCCAGCCGAAAACAAAAGAAATTACTTCAAGAAAAGAGGCCGCCATGTTGGGCAGCGATTTGATATAGTCAAGTCATGACAGTGTAAAATTGGAAGAAGTTCTGGTTTATGAAGTGAGGTTTGTCCTTGCCTTGTCTGCGGCGCACCAATAAGCGAGTCAAGAATGTGAATCGTGATCCTGGTTCCACATTGCGAACTCCGTCTACTCCGTCAGATACTATACCAGTGTACATACCCCTCATTCATATCAGCAAAGTCAACCTAACGTTATTTGACACATAACTTTCGTACGAGCAGTACAAACATACAAAATGCACAGCTTCATGGACTTGCCTGGAGAAATCCGCAATAAAATATACCTTGAATTACTTACTATCCCTGACCTCTCGACCCCGCGACGCCTTGGCGACCCCCCTCTACATCCTCGTATTCTCGAAGTCAGCAAGAAAATCCACAGCGAATCCAAACAATTCCTCTATGGCAGGAATACCTACCTAGCCCATCCAAACCTCCTGACCGGCCTTCCAAGACTGCGACTCTACTATGATACTATTAGATGTAAACACCTGATAGACTTGATCAGCCGATACCATATCCGCGTGCGCCTTGATTGCGACCCCAACTTCTCTGCTGAGAAGGCGTCAGATGCGTTTAGCGGTGTCGAGGATCTAACCATAGAGGTCTTTCAGGCGCAGTTTGGGGGTTCGGACTACACAGTGTTGAAATTATTCGAGGCGATACGTGGAGTGAAGAAGGTCAAGATATATGGAAGTATTGTTGCATTTCCGGAATATGTTAGTTGGCTGAGAGATGTCATGATGACGCCGAAAGATGGAATCATTACCCCTTATGAGATACCATCTCTTCAAGAAGCAAAAGACTTGATCGTGGAAGCATAGCTCTTTAGGCATGTTTTTCAAGATCAAATCAACCGTGTTTCAATAGTTAAAGAGTATACAATTTTTGATAGATGTTCTCCTTTGTAAATTAAATGCTGCATTCTTTGGGGTTAAGTTAATCTTAAGCTTGGTCTACATTTGTTTTCTTTGTTTCTAACTGCTAACAATATCCATCCTATCTTGCGTTTCTGCGTTCTAGAAACTATTCTCTGCTCGCTTATAGTATTAGCCAAGTATATAACGTGCAACTCTCATCGACATTTCCTAAAGTGTTCGTTATCGGAATTTACATGATCAATCTATTTATCATGTCCGCATATCAGAATATACGCGTGAAGCGTGTTCGTGGTCAACCCCATGAAAGAGCAAGCACCTGCTTCTTCCAATCATTTGATCAATCTCATCACTCTTTGTATCCATATATCTACACACGAACTAGAACTTTCAATAAAGAATTATCTGTGTGTTACCTTTCCTAGTTATTCATTCCATATGTACTTACTTACTTTAGCCATGTTGCCTCTGGTCTTCTTTAACCTTGCTGTATACCAAGCAAAATAGTCACAAAAAGCATACTACAATTGGCATAAACCCGGAAGTATCTTGATAAGATACTAGCTGACAAAGCTCCAAAAAATATGGACGTTCATAGTGAATTGCGTAATTACAACCCCTCTGAACGTATGATATCATGAGTGCTTAGTTATTTCCGGTCTGAGAGAATTCCACTAAGTCAAGATCCACGAAAGATAGATCTTCTCCCATTGGCACTTCTTCTAAAGGAATGAGTAAATCGTGCCCAGAAGCAAAGTAGTTCTAGTGATAATAGATCCGTCGATATAAAATCTTGAGGATCATTTAATTGAATAAGACTAGACAGGAGATGCGAGTTATTGTAGAGATAACCGAGGTGGCCTGTGCTGCGATTAGGGGCTCGCTTAGCTGGGTGCTAGAGAGAGAAGTATCTCCAGCTCATCGTCATTACGAGACATATACATTATCAAAACATCATGGAGATTTCAATTGCTTTGCTGGTGTCGACTGTAGCTCTAATTTCGGGCTTTCGCCTGATATATAATGTCATTTTTCATCTCTTGAGGGAGTTTCCTGGGCCTGTGTTTGCGAGAGCGACCACTTGGTGGAGAACTTACATTGATATGGTCAAGAAAGAGTCAATCACTGATATTTTAGTTAGACTTCACAAGAGATATGGTCAGTCCCTTGATGAAGCCTAAAAAATATTCCCATGATAGATGAGCTATTTTTGGAGATGTTGTTAGAATTGGTCCGAATGAAGTAATGTCCATTTGAGCGATGGCATATCTTGAACACAAAAGTAATTTCCCTAGCTTCATTTTGCGAGCCCAACGGCACATCACAAGATCTACAATTCGTCCAATCGGTGGAATAAAGAAAGATTGTTGTACGAATCATTAGGATCGGATCACACCTCAATGGGCATTCTCAAAACTCAGAGGCTAAGCCACGCAGAGACGTTCTGCAACTTCTATTCGCCCGCCGTGCAACCACTAATGCCCAGGATATTGTGAGTGAGAATGTGAGTAGCAACAATAAATCTTCAAGCAAAATAGAAACATTGACCGCCGCAGATGGAATGTCTTGCGGAAGCAATGACGAAAAACCATGAGGATGGTAAATCAGCAGATCTGTTGTATGCCTTCCAGAGCTACGCGCTCGATAATGTCACCACGTTCTGTTGGGACTCCTCGATGAATGCCATTGTAGCACCAAACTTCTCTTCTCCCATTATCATAGCACTAAACACCTCCGTGCTCGGCCATCAATTATTCAAGAATTTCGCTCCCATCCGTAAAATAAAACTGGGTCTACCAACATGGTTAGCCACCAAATCATCCCCCGAAATGGCGGGTGTGAGGCACTTACAAAAGACTTCCTGGAAAATTGTATAAAATGTTTTAGCAGATCCGAGTATTCTCAATGACACAAAACATCCGACAATCTACAGTCGATTTTTGGATCCGTCGGCGTACAAGAATATCCCAATGCCAGATGAGGAGGCTTTGTTTGAGGAAGGCCAGCTGATGGATTTTGCTGAGAGTCTAACCGTTGGCGACACTCTCATGCTAAGTCACTTCCACATCCTTGAACAACCGGATCTGTATCAACGACTCAAGCGCGAATTTCTTACCGTATGGTCGGACTTTGACAACCTACCGAACCTAGAAGTGCTTGAGACACTACCTCTTCCGACAGCAACCATCAAGGAGTCATTAAGAGTAGCACTAGGAGCATACTCCTCCCTTATTTGAGTTGCACCAGATGGTGATGCTACCATAGCCAACTACATGATTCCTGGAGGTACAGCTGTCGGCATGGTCTCGTTTTTCCTACACAATTCTGAAGATATCTTCGAGAAGCCGGAGCTTTTCAATCCTAATCGATGGCTGGGAAGCAACGCAAAGGTCTAGAGCAACACTCAGTGTCTTTTGGCAAGGGTCCAAGAAGTTGCTTGGGTGTCAATCTTACGTGGTGCGAGTTATATATTGCCTTCGCGACAACGTTGAGAAGATTTGATATGAAACTTGATGGAACTACAGCCGAAGACCTAGTGTGGAGGGACTGCTTTACTCCTTTTTACTACAAAGGTCATGTGAATGCTTGGTGCAAGCACGTATCAACATAAAATATAGCATTATAGACAGTCCACATTATAAACGGAGAGGAATGATCTAGCAGTCAAAGTGATTTATATGTATTTTATTTTACTAAATTAAGTTACATTTACTGAACGGGTTGGTAAAATGTATGTAATATCTGGGATAGAATATGATATGCTCGTTGGCGTCGGAGTAAACGTAGTGGCAAATCTCATACTTGAAGTGGATGAGATCAGAGTTGCCACTGAAGTAAGACTGAGATTCGTAGGGGTGGGTGCCATAATAGAGCTGGTCAAAGATAACCAACTATTCGAGGAAGTGCTGGTATGACCAATTTCGTAATATTCCTTGACCCAGGACTTCATCTGATCTATTTCTTGAACTCGTAATGCTAAAATTTCAGGTGTCGGATCATTCATGTACAAATCTTGACAGTGAATACCGTCCTTCCCAACGAAAATTGGCATTTCAGTGGTACTTTCTTTTGGGCCACCAGGTCGAAATTCGGATGATACCCCTGCACTTCGCCATGGATCGAATTCTCTGCCGAAAATAGTCAATACCGTTGGTTACATATTATTTCATATTAGACTTACCCAATAGAGAATAACACTCGTGTAGTGTTCATAATATCCCAACCCATGTATTTAAGATTGTGCTCTTCAGCTGTTCGGTGAAATTGAGCGTCAGGGAATGTGAAGTTGCACTGTCGTTGAAAATAGTCTGTGGTAATTAGACGTGACTTGATCGTTGGTTGGCCAACCGGTGCTCCTCTGTATTCAGATTAGCTAGTAAAGTATAAGCATTTTAATTTAGTCAGCTCACGTTGGCCACCAACCGAATCCTTCATTGCATAACATCCAAGCCCATTGCCTACCTCCCAGAGAATCTGGATCAAGAGTTGTGTCTGTGTAGGCCTTGCTCTTGGGATTATATGTATCGTAACAACTCAGTGAATCACAAGCTACTTTGTGTCAGCATTATCACGCCGTCTTCTATTCCAAACGTGACGGTCACTCACCGTAATGCATATTAACAAAGGTAGAATAACCAGGTAAAGGCCCCAGGCTAACAGAATCTCCAGAAGGCTAAATCAATTATTAACCATTTCATTAATGAAATAGCAAACTTACCACAATTGCATCACAAAACGGCTGGAAGTTTGGTTCTCCGGCTTGCCAAAGCTCTAGTGGCATTGAAATAGCGCTTCCATAATCAGCTGTATTCCGGGAAATATGGTGGCAAACTCACCTAGCGAAATCTGAGTCGTGTCTAACTATACCCATGCCAAACATCTGCTTCAGTGAGCTCTTGTCACCGCTTGTCCCGGCTGTCAAAACTCGGTCAACATAGTCTACAAGTGATTCAAGTATCGATCTGCAAATGGATGGCATTCCTTTTTGAATTGGATAGAAATATTGCCACTGAAAGCTATCAGCTTGAAATTGATCATGACAAGTCTAGTTTACTAACAAAGTCTGTGATTGCTTGTAAAGGTGCACTCGACGAATGATAAGCCCAAAATGTTCCAGGAGCAGAGATCTCTGTCCAAGCAACGAGAGATCCAGCGTAGGAACCCCCAACAAAGATCCACGGGGCCTTGTCGGCATTGCTACGCCCGGATGTGTCAAATGTTAAGTTAGCGTTTCGAGCAAAGTTGACCATGTCTTGGACTGACTGCTCAACGTTCAGGTACTGTAAGTTCTCCGGCGAAAGCTCGGTGTATGGAGATGATTTTCCCCTGCGCCCATAATTAGCAGTGGCCTTGCAAATATGAGTGAGACAGCTCTAATGGCTCCTAGTCCTAGAACTTGATGCGTATTAAACGTTGCATAAATTATTGTTTGTGGTGTCACACACTATAAACTGCAGAGAAACTTGCCAATATCGATGTTCTATGACAATCAAGGCACCCCCTAAAGATTCCGCATATTGTCCAGTGAGTGCCTTGTTTGTTAAATAGAATGTGAAATCTCCGTTTGCTCCAATGGCAGCTACTTCTCCAGGAGTAAATAAAACTACCTACACAGAGTCAGTGCGGCAAACTAGTCATTGTGAGGTACATACAGGAGATCCAGGCCCATTCCAGAATTCAGTATTGACCCAATACCGCTGCTTGAAGGTTCCGAGTGAAGGACTATCATGATCAATAAATTGATCGAATATTTCCGAACTAGACGATGAAGACGATGTCTGCACCTTTTTCAGGCTCGTCCTGGATCGTTGTGGTGGAAGATTCACAATACACGAAACAAAAGACGAAAGAAATATCAATACCAATACAATACCCTCCATAGCGCCAATAAGATGAGAAAACACTCACAAATTTAACTTTATAACTTAGCCAAGCCCGATTATTTATCTATGGCCGGGGTCTTGAACAAGTGAGGCCACGGAGGGTGAGGCTAAAAATAAACTTTAGCCTCAATATATCATGTATATCCGACACGACAACACGGTTCATAAACTAACCTTACCAGACTTCTTATTGCTGAACATCTGACTCAAATAGCAAGCTAAAAGTCCTTGTCTCAAGCCACACAGGTGAGGGGAATCAAAAGGATTTAATTTTGCGTGTGCTTCATTTGAGGCTTACACGCAAGAGCCATGTCCTGGGGATTTCTGGTCGCTTGGGTGCATAAGCGCATGGCAGTTAATATATTCGCAATTAAAAGAACTTCAATTAGTGGCCTATAGCATATTCTCCAGTCTATTTTTGGGGTGTTTAGATATCGAGTTTGAAAAAGCAGACGCTAAGTATAGATATTTAACGTTACCAAAGAAGTCATAAAGTAGATGTGGATATGGGAGAAGTTGCTAAGCGCAGACAATTCAGAAGCTGAGGATTGTTTGAGTGATTGATTATATTGGATGACTAGGAGTTTTCAAAGATGATTTGGAAGCGTGACCACGATGTCCCGACGCCTATTAAGCTCCGAATGACTTTAGAGCATTTGAATTATAATGCTTTTTTCCAGCTTCTAGGCGCCCTGCATTTTAACCGCATCAAGCTAACATCATATGATTTAGGTAAATCGGTAGCTTTAGTGTGGAGCAGTGATTCGCCATTTATCTGGCAAAGTTTCAGCAGGTTTGATAACTAGCGACTATCTAACCACGTGTTTAGCGCTAAGGCTCCGCAAATTAGGATCTAATCTATCTAGTAATTAGCTCAGGTCGTATTATAGTATAGGATAGGAGGAATATAGTCAATTGGAAAACAACGAAAAGCAAGATTGATACATGTTCCATGCTATAAATTTAAGAAATTGAGAAGCAGCAAAATCATAGAACTAACCTGGTGGGTGTATGTGGCAATGAGTCGCCAGGCCGCCCAATTCTCACGCACTCTCCTTCTAAAACTTTACTCTATTGCGAATAGAGCTCCTAGGTTTTCAATATCCCCTTGAACACCAATTATGTGCCTCGCCGATGAACAGTGAGTACATGTACTACTTCCATCTGCATTTTGTGCCTTCTCATTCTGATTTGTCTGCTAATTCGTCTTCTACCATTTTGTCTTCCACATTTTCTGTTTCTTCCTTCTCCACCACCTTCGCAGGTGTTATATCCTCCACTGTAGCTGTTTTACCTGCACGAAGCAAAGCGGCAACTTGACGTGCTTTCTTCCGGCGGTCATTTCGGGAAGCATTTTTGGAAATCGCCTTCTGTGAAGTCGATCGAACTTGCTCCTGCTTTGGCTTCTTCTTGGGCTTAGTAGCCTCCCTAAAGGCGGCAGTTTGAGGTTTGGCAGCGTTGCCAGCAATCTGGTTTTGTCTACTTGGGTGAATTTCTGACATATTGTCGCTTGTTGTGATTCTATTGGAAGAGGGGACTTGGGCTTCAGGTGTTTGCTAGGAAGTTCGTTTGTGTGTGAAGAACCGGCTTTTATTTTTATTTTTTTTGGAGGAGATGGCGGGGAATGGCAGAATTTCATGTTGGCACGAGCGCCCTTAAGCTAAGCTACTTTTGGACATCTACAACCTCACCCCATGAGTGAGATGCAACTGATAAATATTCAGAAATATGTGAATACTGAAATGTTTTAGTTATATCTTCTATCCTTTAACTTCCTCATGTTGGTCCTCGGAAAAGTCATTTTGTGAGCGAGTCACTAGGTGTAACGTGAAGTCCTAGTATACGATTGATTGCGTCCTCAAAAACAACGACGTAATTGACTTTTTGCAAAGTCATATCTTCCCTCCGCTCCGGAGGTATCCCCTTTTGGCAAGATTTCCCTCAACTATCTATCGATTTCTCTCAGCTTACAGGCAACTCATTGCTTAATGGTGCCTCAAGTCAACTACCCGTGGCAGATGCTGCCGACAAGTCGTTGCGGTGAAAGGCTCTAGACACGCCTCTCTGTTTATCCTCCCTGCAAATCCACCAATTCGGTTCATATGATTGGCACGTTATAATACACTCCTGTGATACGTCAATCCGAATAGCATGAATATGCTAATGGGAATCATTTCATTGGCTCTCCATTTCTTTTTGTCTCTGTCTGTATAAGTGATGTGGGTCAGAATTGGTTTGGACGAATACGTCAACCTCAAACGAATGTGAGTAAACGTCACTGAGTTGCCATCTACCACGGACCCCTCCATCAATGGTCTTAAATACCGCTACTGCTCTTTATACTTTCCAGTCTCTTCTCTCTTTTTTGTCCAGTATTACAATTGTAATTCGTCCAGTACCACCACACAAAACTAGTCAATATGCAGTCCGTTCTTGGGGGTACAGTCCAGAAAGCTGGAGAAGCACTCTCCGGCGGAGTGTCAAGCAACAAGAAAGTTGACGACATGAAACGTGACTACCGCAATATAGACTCTACCCAGCCCTTAACATCAGACTTCGGTGTGAAGCAAACTAGCCATGATATATGGTTGTCCGCTTCCACAGGTGACCGACAAGGGCCTCAGCTTTTGGAAGATAACTTTTCCAGAGAGAAGGTTAGCTATATCTCTTCATGAATCCATGACATTCTAACACATGACAGATCATGAAATTTGATCATGAACGCATTCCCGAGCGAGTAGTACATGCTCGAGGAACTGGTGCTTTGGGAACATTCAAACTTTATGAGAGCGCTGAAGATGTTACGAACGCTGGCGTTTTAACCGATACTTCACGCACGACGCCTGTCTTCGTCCGATTTTCTACCGTTCTTGGATCCCGAGGATCTGCCGATACCGTTCGAGATGTTCGAGGTTTTGCTGTCAAGTTCTACACCGATGAGGGCAACTGGGATATCGTTGGAAATGATATCCCTGTGTTCTTTGTTCAGGATGCCCTTAAATTTCCTGATGTTATCCACGCAGGCAGTGAGTTGACTCGTTGAAAAGGTCTAAACTGTACTGATAATCTCTAGAGCCGGAGCCCGACACTGAGGTTCCCCAAGCTCAGTCTGCCCACAACAACTTCTGGGATTTCCAGTTCTTGCACACTGAGGCAACACATATGTTTATGTGGGCCATGAGTGACCGTGGTGTTCCCAGATCATATCGTATGATGCAAGGTTTCGGTGTTAACACATTCACCTTGACCAACGCTGAGGGGGTTCGCTCATTTGTCAAATTTCACTTCACGCCAACGCTTGGAGTGCATTCTCTCGTCTGGGACGAAGCACTGAAGCTTGCTGGACAAGACCCTGACTTTCATCGCAAAGATTTAATAACAGCTATCGATATGGGCGTTTTCCCAACCTGGAAATTCGGTATTCAGGTCTGCCCCGAGGATCGACAAGATGAATTTGATTTCGACATTCTTGATGCTACCAAGGTCTGGCCCGAGGAAATTTTCCCAGTCAGATACATTGGAGAATTACAGCTTAACAAGAACGTGGAGGAATTCTTCCCTCAGACTGAGCAAGTTGCATTTTGCACGGCTCACGTGGTTCCAGGTACGCAATGGTGTTCATGTTTTGAACAGGATTTCTTACTAACTTTTCTTTAGGTATTGGGTTCTCAGATGACCCTCTCCTCCAAGGTAGAAATTTCTCATACTTTGATACTCAGCTGTCCCGTCTCGGTGTCAATTGGCAAGAACTTCCAATCAACCGACCTACATGC
>Ga0247807_10002365_pt1 | contig 10419 bp, 9 predicted proteins | sample UWRJL074202C1_FD_179931 | JGI IMG/M metagenome (GOLD analysis project Ga0247807, IMG submission 179931) | Plant litter microbial communities from Arlington Agricultural Research Station in Wisconsin, United States - UWRJ-L074-202C-1 | ecosystem: Environmental > Terrestrial > Plant litter >...
TCTTTTGTATATTGATCATTGCGTCGGAAACGTAGGATGGAACAGAATGAACGAGGCTGTGAAATGGTATGAAGATGTAATGGGCTTCAGAAATATCCTTTCATTTGATGATAAACAGATCAACACAGAATACTCTGCTCTAATGAGTAAAGTGATGAGCAACAAAAATGGCTATGTAAAATTCCCGATCAATGAGCCTGCTGAAGGTAAAAAGAAATCACAGATTGAGGAATACCTGGAGTTTTATAATGGTGAAGGCGTACAGCATATTGCTGTAGCTACTCATGATATTATTCAAACTGTAAGAGAAATGAAAGCACGTGGAGTAGAGTTTTTGAGTCCGCCGCCAAAGGCTTATTATGACACTTTACTGGAACGTGTTGGTAAAATTGATGAAAATATTGCGCCTTTACAAGAACTAGGAATCCTGGTCGATCATGATGAAGAAGGTTATTTACTTCAGATTTTCACTAAACCTGTTCAGGACCGTCCAACTTTATTTTTTGAAATTATTCAAAGAAAAGGTGCACAATCTTTTGGGGCAGGGAATTTTAAGGCGCTGTTTGAATCATTAGAACGTGAGCAGGAGTTAAGAGGAAATCTATAGGAATGAATTTTCAATCATTTCTCTGAAAAAATGTGCTGTGTTCTGGCTGTATCATCTTGTCTGAGGGGGTAAGAAATACTATGCCATCGCATAAGCACATTTTTTTTTTAAAAAAACTTTACCGGCACATAGGGGTTTATACTCATTCATGTGTCTTACTATATTAACTGTATAGGTTTACCCGTCTACGGGCTGACTAATACTTAAAATACTTAATAGTGTAATAGCTATATGGTGTGTTATTTAGTTAATTATGTGGTGTGTTTAGCTAAATTGTTTGCAAGAACCAGGTATACCCCGTGGGAAGGCTTTTGAGCCTCCCGCGGGATCTGCCTGTTAAAAAGTTACATCAGTCTGTATATTTTCTATCAGTCGACCCGTTTTCTAATCTTTCATTCAGAAAATTTAAGTACTTTCGGGTTTTACCGGCAACAAGAGAGGCATGTTTAATTATACTATCCAGAGAGTTCATATTTTCACCATACATTTCCGGGAAGCATTTAAACTGTTTCAAAAGAATGACCCATTAAGACTTGCTGGAGCAACGGCCTTTTTCGCTAATTTTGCACTGCCCCCGATCTTATTAATCTTAATCAGACTGTTCGGCTTTTTTATAGACCGGAAAACTTTAGTAAAACGAATCTTTGAGCGTCTGGGAACTTTACTGGATGACAGCAGTACACAACAGATCAGGCAAACCTTAAGAAATATCAGGGGTATGGACCACCAATGGTATGCTACTTTTATAAGCTTTGTCTTTTTTCTTTTTGTAGCAACCACACTTTTTGCTGTAATCAAGAACTCTATGGATCAGATATGGTCTATAGGAATGAAAGAGCACACCAGCTTTCTGTTTAAATTAAAAATAAGAGCCCGCTCTATGGTCATTATCCTGCTTGCAGGTATACTTTTTTTTGTAGGATTACTCACAGACAGTTTCCAGGCCTTGATAAGCGTTTATCTTAATACTGCAGCTCCTGTTTTTGCACGTATATTTTTAATTATCCTCAATCAGCTTTTGTTTATTGCTATTGTCACGATCTGGTTCAGCGTACTATTCAGATTTTTAACCAGTGGAAGACCAACCTGGAAATCATCTATCAGAGGTGGTATCTTAACAGGAATACTTTTTACACTTGGAAAATATATCCTGCGTATTGCATTACCAATGAGTAATATAGGTAATATTTATGGTGCTTCAGGATCTATAGTACTAATTATGCTTTTTGTATTTTACTCTTCATTTATATTTTATTTCGGAGCTTGTTTTGTAAAAGTATTAAGCGATGCCAAAGAAACTCCGATCCGCCCGATTAAAGGAGCGTTTAATTATGAAATCAAAGAGATTTTAAAAACATCCTAAGTAAGCTCCTGTAAAGCAGTCCGCTCAAACCCTTGCATTTCAAACACTGCTAATTTGTTCAAAAGGTTATAATGAAGCGTACCAAAAAAATTAATTATTCCATCTTTATTTTTGCCTTCAATACAAATACTTTCTTTGCTGACCTCAGGGTGTTGTAAAAACTGTACAGCTATTACCTCTTCGTCCTTGATTTTAATATCGGCGATATCAATAGCATACTCTTTCATCAGCAATAAAAAGCTTGTTCCATTCAATAATAATTCTTTGATATTCATAACTGCAGGGTTTAAGGTTACGGGAGTTTAGTACCGCAAATTTAAAGCCAAAAATAAAGGGATAAGCCTATACAGCTCACCCCTTTACACAATATTTTGTCCAAAGATTTTAGAACAGTTTAAGCGCAAGGCCTAAAGTGAATAAGTTTAATCTCTGACCATCGTAATTTTGTTTTCCTAATTTTGAAATACCAGCTTCATATCTAAGGTCTACACCTAATTTACCTAAGTCTAAACCTGCACCAAACTGCCATGCAACTGCCTGATTTTTGAAATTACCCTTAAAGGCGCTGCCTGCTGCATCACCTAAAGACTGTTTATCATCTAAAATAAATGAAATTACAGGCCCTGTATTCAAACGTACTCCAATACCCGCAGCACCGATTTTAGTTCCAATTAACAGAGGTACATCAAGACTTGTGAATTTAACTTTATTTTCCTGACCAACACTTCCGGCTTCATTGCTCGTCATTGTAGTGTTTTTTCCTGACAAATAAAGTTCCGGTTGAAAATGTATACCTGCTGCACCAATTCTTGCCCACACACCCGCATAATAACCAGCTGAGTTATCACTGCTAAATGTACTATGACTGCTTAATTTAGAAAGATTCGCTCCTCCTTTAACACCAAACTGAAAAGATGGTAATATCTGGCCGAAGGCAACTGCACTAAAGCAGACAAACAATGAGAATAGGATTATTTTTTTCATAAGTTTTTATTTGTTTATTTTAAATAATAATAACGGACAATAAGTTTTTATATGCAGTAAAATTAGGAATATTTTTTTTGCAAACTAAATTACGTCAATTTAAATTAATCGGGCCTTATTTCATAGATTTGTTCATGCCCTCTAACCTATGCAACAATCAGTATTCTAATGGATTTTGATTTTAACCTCTATGCATTAAGCCTGATTATTTCTGGCCTTGTCACATTGCTTCTTTCAGGTTATATATTGATTAATGAGAAAGGAACAGTCCGCTGGGTCGGATACCTGATGTTATCAAATTCTATCTGGGCTCTTGCCTATGGCTTTGAACTGGCCAGCAGAACACTGGAAGAAATGAAGTTCCTGGTCAATATCGAATATATAGGGATTGTTGCCGTTCCACTTTTCTGGTTCTTTTTCTGTATGGATCTGGCCGGAAAAGAAGCATGGTTAAAGAAAACAGGGAATCAGTTACTGGTTACTGCTGTGCCAATATTGTCGTTAGCCTTAGTATGGACCAATGATTTCCACCATTTACATTATAAAATGGTGAATGTTGATCATAGTGGCAGCTTTCCTATGCTTAAAATCATTCCTGGAATAGCCTTTTATTTTTTCGTCTGTTATTTCTATACCAAGCTGATCATTGGGAATTATTTTTTAATCAGAAAATTCAGAGACTCTGACAGAGTTTATAAGAAACAAAACAAGGTGATTCTGACCGCAGCAATGATTCCATGGCTGGCAAATTTCTCCTATCTGATTGGCTTAAGGCCTATTCCTAATCTGGATATTACCCCTTTCGCCTTTCAAATTTCCACGACCCTGATATTTATAGCTATCTATAGATTTAAACTATTGAATGTTCTGCCTGTTGCAAGAGAAAAAGTTCTGGAACTGATGCAGGATGGATTTATTGTATTAGATCACCGTAACCGGATTATAGATTATAATTCCGCCTTTAAAAAATATATCAGTGTGCATCACTCCAATAAAATTATTGGTAAAGATATTAATGACTTATTACAATATCAGCCAGAGCTCCTGGACCTGCTTAATCAGCAGGAATCCGGGAAAGTGGAGTTGCTTGTACATACGGCCAATGGAGTATTTGATATGGAAGCCGATATATGCTTTTTAAATGAAAACAAGTTAAACCGTAACGCAACAATTATTAAGCTGCAGGATTTAACAAATGTCAGACAAGAAGCACTTAAATCTCAACGTCAGGCAGAAGAACTGCAAAAGCTGAATCAGCTAAAAGACAGAATATTCTCTATTATGGCACACGATCTGAGAGGTCCGCTTTTAAATCTTGCAGAAGTATTAAAAATGACATCAGATAATACTATAAGTGCTGAAGAATTTAAAGAACTTTCTCCTACCCTGACCAAAGATATTTCTTATACAACTGATCTGTTAGAAAATATTTTACACTGGTCAAGAAGCCAGCTTAAAGGATATGGGATCAACAAAGATTTTTTTGATCTGAAAACACTGATTAATTCAGAAGTAAATTACCATCTTAAAGCAGCGTCCGGAAAAAAAATAGTAATTATTCAAAAGCTGGATGATAACCTGACGGCCTATGCCGATTTACTGATGATGCAGATTGTAATCAGAAACCTGATTATTAATGCGATCAAATTCTGTCACGAAAACTGCCTGATTAATATTTCTGCTTCTTATATAAATCCTGATTACATAGCTCTGCGTATTCAGGACAATGGCGTTGGTATCGCCCTGGAGAATATTCAAAAGATTTTTAAAGGTGAGAATTTTTCCAGCAGAGGGACACAAAACGAAAAAGGTACTGGAATTGGTTTAATGGTATGCTGGGATTTCATGGCCAGAAATGAAGGTAGCATCCATATCGAAAGTGAACTTGGCAAAGGAACTGCTTTCGAGTTACAAATCCCAAGAAATCCTGCGTAATATACCTGATTCAGACCTAAAAAAAATGGACTGTCGTTTTAGAAACAGTCCATTTTTTTTTAACAATTGATTGATTAATCTTTAACCTTTTATTGCGTCATCGATAATCTGCTGTTCCTTAAGCGCATCAACATTATTTTTATTTCCGAAGTTTTGAGTTTTATCAGCAAAATAAGCTAGTATCCCAACAATAGTATCTAAATTATCTGCTACACGCTGATGCATCTCTGGTAAATCTTTATCTAGTTTTTTATCGCTCAGCTCAATGTTGTCTACTTCAATTTTTCCTATTTTTTGAATAATTGCTTGTTGCGAGTGTTGTAAGTCTTCTAATTCTCTTACAATTTTCTCCATTAATTCAAACTTTTTTAAAGTATCCATATGATTATATTTTTATATTCTTCTGTAAATATTTACAATCAATATTAACCAATTACCTTGCCATAGATTTAATTTACCAGCTTAATACACCGTATTTATTCAAATAAGCTACTAAAAATGAATATAAAAACATTGAATTCATCTCAATAAATAGCTTAGGACTATTTATTTATTAAGCGTGCAACATATTTACCAATAATATCAAATTCAAGATTTACTGTGTCTCCTACACTTACTTCCTGCAAATTTGTATGCTCGAAAGTGTATGGAATGATGAACACAGAAAATTCATCGTCAGCAGAATTCACAACCGTAAGACTGATTCCATTAATACAAACAGATCCTTTCTCCACTGTTACATTACCTTTACTACTGTCATATTTAAAACGATACTCCCAGCTGCCATCTAATTCCTGTCTTAAAATACATATTCCTGTCTGGTCTACATGTCCCTGAACAATATGTCCGTCAAGACGGCCATTCATCTGCATACAACGTTCCAGATTTACTTTCCTACCCAGATCTAAATGCTGCAGATTACTTTTCTCCAGGGTCTCCTGAATAGCTGTAACTGTATGTGCCGTATCATTCAATGCAACAACAGTTAAACATACACCGTTATGTGATACACTCTGATCAATTTTCAATTCGTTACTAAGTGCAGATTCAATTGTAAAATGGAGGTTTGTTCCTTCTGTTTTGATTTCTTTAACTGTACCTAGTGTTTCAATAATGCCTGTAAACATAAATTTTTAATATTTTGTCCGGTTTTTAAGCCAGTTGCCGGATGCTCCTTCCGCGGTTTCAATCACAACAGAACTCTTTTTCTTCTTTAATCTTTTTAATGCAACAATCGCTGCAATAAGAGCCTCATCTTCCTCTGTATTTTCGCCATTTTCAGGATTGAAGTATTTCCCTACAAAATGAGTATCAAAATTTCCGGAAGTAAAAGCCTCATGCTCCATGACAAATTTACCAAAGTTCAAAGTAGTTTGAATGCCTGTAATGTCATATTCTGAAATTGCCCTGCGCATTCTGGAAATTGCCTCTTCTCTGTTTGCCCCAAAAGTAATCAGCTTGGCAATCATAGGATCGTAATATACAGGAATTTCCATTCCCTGCTCAAATCCATCATCTACTCTGACCCCATTTCCTTTTGGTGTACGATAAGTTTTTAATACGCCAATATCAGGCAGGAAATTATGCTTTGGATCTTCTGCATAAACTCTTAATTCTATCGCATGTCCATTAATTCTTAAATCTTCCTGACTGTAGCCTAATTTTTCACCCCGGGCTATTTTAATCTGTTCTTTAACCAGATCAAGACCAGTAATCAATTCTGTTACCGGATGTTCTACCTGTAACCTGGTATTCATCTCCAGAAAAAAGAAATCCAGATTCTCATCTAAAATAAACTCAACAGTACCTGCTCCCGTATAATTCACAGATCTGGCTACATCCACAGCACATTTGCCCATCTTTTCCCTGATTTCAGGACTGAGTACGCTGGATGGGGCTTCTTCAATCACTTTTTGGTGTCTTCTTTGAATAGAACATTCTCTTTCAAAAAGATGGACTATATTTCCGTGATTATCACCCAGAACCTGTATTTCAATATGTCTGGGTGAGGAAACATATCTTTCAATAAAAACAGCACCGTCACCGAATGCTGATTTAGCTTCACTTACTGCCAGTTGCATCTGCTCTTCAAAAACAGCCAGTTCTTCAACAATCCGCATTCCTTTTCCACCGCCACCTGCAGCAGCTTTGATCAGAATTGGAAAACCGACTTCCTGAGCTCTGCGCTTAGCCTCCTCTATATCAGTAATCGCTTCTTCGGTACCGGGAACCATAGGAATATTATATTTCAGCGCCGCAGCTTTCGCGGATAATTTATTTCCCATAATAGCCATTGCTTCTGGTGATGGCCCGATTAAAACCAGTCCCGCATCCTTTACCATTCTGGCAAACTCTGCATTCTCTGATAAAAATCCGTATCCCGGATGGATAGCTTCTGCTCCTGTCAGGAAACAAGCATCTATAATCTTCTGTCCAACTAAATAAGACTGACTAGCCGGAGCAGGCCCGATAAAAACAGCTTCATCTGCATAACGCACATGCAAGGCTTCTCTATCCGCTTCTGAATATACAGCTACAGTCAAAATCCCCATCTCTTTTGCAGAGCGCATAATACGCAATGCAATCTCTCCCCTGTTAGCTATTAAAATCTTCTTCATATGACTCTTTTTAGAGATTTTGTAATGGTTTACAGTTCTTTAATAATTTGAATAGCCTGTGCAATCTGATCAGCATCCGTATTCAGGTGTGTAACAAATCTTATCGTATCAGGACCGGTAATACCGCATAAAACCCCTCTTTCATTTAAGCTATTCAATACACCGGCAGCAGTATAACCTGCTGCGACTTTAAAAATCACAATATTTGTTTCTGCAGGAATCACAGAGTCTACAAAATCAGCTTTCTCCAAAGCTTCAGCCAGAAGCCGGGCATGGGTATGGTCATCAGCAAGTCTGCTTACCTGATGATCCAATGCATAAATACCAGCCGCCGCCAGAAAACCAGATTGACGCATGCCACCACCAAAGGCTTTACGAATCTTTTTTGCTTTATGAATCGTTTCCTCAGACGCCAGCAGTACAGACCCTACAGGTGCTCCCAGCCCTTTAGAAAGACAGATGGAGATACCGTCAAAATACTGACCATAATTTACAGCAGCGTCACCGGTTTTTACCAGTGCATTAAAAATTCTTGCCCCATCAAGGTGAAGTTTCAGACCTCTGCTTTTACACAATTCTGCTATTGGTGCAATTTGATCCAGTTTATAACAAACCCCTCCCCCTTTATTGACCGTATTTTCCAGCACAACCAAGCTGGAATTGGGATAATGAATATTGTCTTCATTAATTTCCGGCGCGATCATTTCCGGAGTCAGGATTCCTCTTGGCCCGTTAAGAAGCCTTACGGACGCTGATGAATGAAAAGCAATTCCACCACCTTCGTAGCGGTAAACATGTGACGTCTGATCACAAATTACTTCATCCATAGGCTGGGTAAAACATTTAATAGCGATCTGATTAGTCATTGTCCCCGAAGGACAGAATAATCCTGCCTCCATATTAAAAAACCGGGATAGTTTACTTTCCAGTTCCGCAACAGTTTCATCCTCTCCATATACATCGTCACCAACTTTTGCTGTCATCATTGCAGCAATCATACCCTGAGTGGGCATCGTTACTGTATCACTTCTAAAATCTATTTTTTTCTGCATGGGATAGTTCAGGATAACACACCTTATTATTTTATATGCTTCCTTTAATGGTCAATGGTGAAATTATCACAATTACAGCTTACATCAAAGTATTTTTATTCGTGTGTTCGGGAAATACAACATAAAATTCTTTATTTGCTCTTTATGAGTGTTTTAAAATTGAATGATTGGATATTTTAAAAGAATATTATGACATTTACAGACCGCAATAAAATATTAAAATTTGGAATTTAAAATAACTAGTGTAATTTTATCTTAGTGTTAATTTAACAATATCTTAATTATAAAGGCTTACAGCCTGAATATTTGCGGTTTACGTATAAACGTAAGAAGATGATATTTGAGTTGATGAAGATAAAAACAGGTAAATACAGAGAATAATAACAAAACTAAAAAAATAAATACAAGGATAAACACCGGTATCAGATAAATAAAAACTGAGCAGGTAAAAAAACCATAAACAGACCATTAAAAAAGACCGAAAATGGAAAAAAACAAGTTGTCAGGAATATTTACTTTTACCCCAAAAAAAACAAATTAAGATGATAGTTATTGCAGATGGTGGTTCAACCAAAACCAATTGGTGCTTAATTAATGAAGCTGGTAGAAAAATTCATTTTAATACTGAAGGTTACAATCCGTATTTTTCGCGTACAGATTACATTGTTGAATCTTTAAAAAAGTCTTTACCAGATCATTTAGAGGCAGATAAACTAACAGAAGTATATTATTATGGCGCAGGTTGTTCAACTGACGCGAATAAAAAAATTGTATCTGATGCAATGGGACAGGTTTTCCCAAATGCGATCATCTTTATAGGACATGATCTGCTGGCTTCCTGCAGAGCATTATTAGGTGATGAGCCTGGTTTTGCTGCAATCTTAGGAACAGGTACCAATTCATGTCTTTATGATGGAAGTGACATCTCTTTAAACATTGATTCTTTAGGTTATTTCCTTGGAGATGAAGGTAGCGGTTGCTATATCGGTAAACGTATCCTTGGTGATTACATGAAAGGTTACATGCCTAAAGGGTTGAGAGAAAGTTTTTATGACAACTTCGCTTTGACGAACGAAGATATCTTTGATCATATTTACAACAAACCTCTTCCAAATCGTTTTTGTGCAGGATTTAGTAAATTCCTATATGATTTCAAAGATAACTACGAGGATTATGCATTCTCTACAGTTGAATTTGCTTTTACAGCATTCTTTGAAAACCTGGTTATCCATTACCCTAACTATAAAGAATATAGTTTAAACTGTGTAGGTTCTGTAGGTTATAGCTTCAGAGATATTTTAAGTATTGTTGCTGACAGATATGAAATGGGCGTAGGTAAAATTATCCGTTCTCCTATAGATGATCTTGTAGATTACCATATGCAGCCAGCAAGAAGTTTGAGATAGAAAACAAGTAAATAAAAAATCCCGGTTATGAATAACCGGGATTTTTTATTTAAAATACTATTACATAGATCAGAGAAATTTAAAAAGAGATTTCTTTTCCAAATAGCTTTCCATATTTTCTCTTATCAAAACGGTAAAGGGTAGCTGCGCGAAATGAAACTCCTTTTTGCTTCTCATTCAGATCTTTTAATACGTTAAAGCTTAACATCTTTTTCCTGAAATTCCGCTTATCAAGTTTTTTACCCAGGATAACCTCATATACATTCTGCAATTGCGTTAATGTGAATTTTTCAGGGAGTAATTCAAAAGCTATAGGCTGATGCTTAATTCTTCTTTTAATTTTTTCCAGTCCCTGATCAAATATTTTCTGATGGTCAAACGCCAGCGGAGGCAATTCCTGAACATTGATCCAGTGCGCTTGTTTAGCATAATTGCTGATCGGTTTCAGAGCTTT
>Ga0247807_10002366_pt1 | contig 10417 bp, 9 predicted proteins | sample UWRJL074202C1_FD_179931 | JGI IMG/M metagenome (GOLD analysis project Ga0247807, IMG submission 179931) | Plant litter microbial communities from Arlington Agricultural Research Station in Wisconsin, United States - UWRJ-L074-202C-1 | ecosystem: Environmental > Terrestrial > Plant litter >...
GAAGCGTTGAAGTTTCCAATCCGAATTTTCTCATCCGGCGCTACAAATTCGATCCGAGGTGCTGCGTTGCTCGCTGGTGGTGAAATTGGCCAGACGGGATGCATTGTTGTGGATATTGGAGGCACAACGACGGATGTGGGCTACCTGCTTAAGAATGGCTACCCACGCCTGGCAAAGAGCTACACGGACTTGGCAGGGGTGAAAATCAACCTTGAGATGCCATCTGTAGAGAGCATTGGTCTTGGTGGCGGATCTTTGGTACGCGTCACTTCGCAAGGCAAGGTCACAGTAGGTCCCGAGAGTGTTGGCCATGATATATCAACCAAGGCACTTTCATTTGGCGGAGATATCACAACTGCAACGGATGTTGCAGCAGCCGCAGGGATAAATATCGGCACCACAGATGTCAAGCTGGACGATTCTATGCTACTACCAGCAAAGACAACAATCAAACGAATGCTGGAATCAGCCATCGATCGCACAAAATTCTCTCCAGAGCCGTGCACTGTGATTCTGGTAGGAGGAGGCTCAATTCTCTGTCCTGAAAGTCTAGATGGCGTCAGCAAGATTATCGTTCCAGAACACGCTGGCGTTGCGAATGCCATTGGTGCTGCGATGGCCAAGATTTCAGGTCGCGCGGAATTCGTCACCAAGACGCAGGATATCAGCGCTGAGATTGCGAAAGCAAAAGTATTAGCTATTGATGACGCGGTTTCCAGAGGTGGGGATCGAAATGCAGTACTGGTGCTCAATGAGCAGGCGACTGGAGTGCCATATTCTGATGGTGAGACTAGTATTCTCGTCGAAGTTGTTTGTACTGCGGATCATAGTAGGGTTCACAAACAGATGCTTGAGACGGTGGGAAAAGAGCCGATGGATGAACATGAAATGTACGAGGAGAAGAAATTACATCAGGTTCTCGCAAGTGAGGGTGTCAACACCGAAGAGAAAGTAGATCTGGTGGGTTATACGCCATCCATTGATATAGATGGACTATGGGAAGTCTCTAAAACAGATCTAGACTTCCTCTCCATTGGATGTTACGTACTCGGTTGTGGCGGTGGAGGCTCACCTTACGGGGTATATCTGGAATTGATGCAATTGATGGCAGAAGGCAAGACAATCAAGATCCGTAGTATGGAAAGTTTAACGGCCAACGACATGCTCCCACCCATCGCCGCAGTAGGCGCCCCAGCTGTCAGCAACGAGCGTCCAGGTGGAGATCTGATGCTTCATGCACTTGCAGAAATGACGAAACACACTTCCATCACGTACACCTCAATGCTAGCCACCGAGATTGGAGGGAGCAATGGTTTACAACCTCTAGAATGGGGAAGTTCGAAGTATTATAACATCCCGACAGTTGACGGGGACCTGATGGGTAAGCCTTACTCTGCCTTCGTCGGGCTTTTCATTCATTGGGTTAGAAATGACTGACACAAATTATAGGAAGAGCGTTCCCTAGTTTCGAAATGTGCTCTCCATACATAACAGCAAACTCAATCAACGATCTCCTTCCCGTGACACTATGTAGCGGTACTGGAAATAACACCTTTATTCCAGCTACACATGTGGACGAACAGTCTGCCATATTCGCTATTCAGACAGCTGTGTTCAGTATGGGGTGAGCAGCCCTCTTCTTCGTACACTTCTCTCAATTAACATCTTTCGAGTGTGGCTGCAGGTGGTGTCTCCTCACCTATGAGTGGTCCTCGCGTCCAAAACACCGGAATCCCTAATACCTACTCCCTAGCCTGGCGTCTAGGTCGAGCCGTATCTATCGCCCAGCAAACCACATCTCTCTCCTCTGTCCCTGAGAGAATTATTGCCGAGTGTGGCGGTGCGAAGTCAGCAAGACGTGTATTCACAGGCAAGATCCGGAGCGTAGAGAGCAGTCTTACAACTACGGCACATAGCGTAGGAAGGGTAATCATTGAACGTCTCAGGGATGGTGAGATAGAAGATGCAGGCGACAGGAATGCGGGTATGGAATGGGAGGAAGTTCATATTCCGTTCATGAATGAGAACTTAGCCGTCCTGGGTCGAGATGACAAAGGGGAGGAAACGGTACGTCCATTCCCTTTGTGGGATTATTTTCCTCTTTTTGACTCGGTCATAACGCTGACGAGACAGGTTCTGGCAACCGTTCCGGATCTGATATTCCTCTTGGATGTAAGTACCGGCGAGGCAGTTGGGACGCAGGAATATAGGTAAGTCTTATCAATTCACCAAATCTCCTTCTGACAAATTCCTCACGGCTCCACGTCATGTCACATGCGACATAATGAATTTGAGCTAACAAGATCGAAATCAGATACGGTCTCAAAGTTACAGTCATGATTGTAGCCCCACATCCAGTCTGGATCACCAAACGCGGCCTTGAAGTTGTAGGACCGCAGAAGTTCCATCTTCCGTACAATTACACCTCCAATCTCGTATATACAAAGCCGAGAAGTGTGATTGAAGAATTTCGGACGAGTGGTAGTTAGTTTTAAGGTCTCAAACATCATCCCAAGGATGAAGTACCCAAATCAGAAGCAATGGTCAAGGCTCGAAAGCATCAATTGCCTTATAAGTTGTGAAATTATATGATAGTAGTGAAGGTGTTAATATTTGAAACCTTATATTTCTGTCAATATCCTGCTTCTGGCCGCCATGATGATCCATATTTTAAATCAAGCGTGAAATCATCTCACATCGGCACAAGCCCAGAAAGTTTCCCTTTTCAGTTGACTAAAACACGTAAATACAATTCTAAAGTTTGGTACCTCTCGCGTCTACGCTTAAGCCTGCTACAGATTATCTTTGTCAATCAAGTGAAAAGGCCTGGAGCAGGTCTGGTGGTACTCGATTCCCACTAGATTTGTTGGTGTCGGTGCGTGGTACCTTTCCAAATTCGTGTTAGAGCAACACAAACAACAACAACTTATAGCATCACGAAATAAGGAAGAGTAACCACAACAGAGCCTTCTTGAGTATAGCGAGTACTTGATATTCAAAACCAAAAGAATAAACAGCTACTGCTAAACAGCTACGGCTAAACAGCTACCGCGTTCGTATCAGCCAGACCCTATTAAGGGTGCAGGTTTATGATGATTAATCCAATAGCTTATTTCCACAAAATTTGCCACAAATTAATTTCCAGTGTCATACAGCACGTTAGAGCCGCAACGGAGTCCTGCGAGCTATATGACAAAAAGACGTAAAATCCACAGCACCTATTGTGTATTTTGCACCGAAAAGTCTTGATTGAAGTAAGGAACGGAAAGTCTTCTCCTGGCACTGGCTTTATCCAAGCTTATCTAAAGTAGGGTATTGTAGAAATTCCATTCGGAAAGAATGTTCTTGGTCCGAATTCGTTCATGTTTTTTTTTGCGTAGAAATATGTAGCTCTCGCGAGCTACGGTTACACAGATTGAAAATGCATAATATAGACTATTTACTAGTTTAGAGACTGTATGAATAACATATAGACTTAGGCAAGACCTTACGTAATAACAATGCTAAGTGCGAAAGAAGTTTGTGCTACATGGCATCTTGTCTGGTTCAATTTTTGTGCGACGTTGCAGCTATGCGTCAGATACCAAGGAAAACGGCTTGGGTGTTGACCATCGGAGTAGTCTGGCGATTGCTGGCCAGCAAGACACAAGCTCCAAAAGAATAGAAGATATAATTGCAAGAAGAATTCCGTACACTTGTTTGTGGCGCCAACGTATTTCAGGCTCGTCCGTATCATGAAAAGCCCAAGAGTCATAATTGCAACACCAAGATTTGAGTCAGTAAACCTGCAATATTATCAGACAACTTGTTTATGTTCAAACCCGCCACCAAATCGCTTGCAGAAGCCTACTACTCCTACCCCTTCACTTACGCTTGAGACCATATGAACGGGATCGGAGGAGGCGGTAGATAGTTTGCATAGAAATATATACGAAGCTTGGGGTTCGAATTGAATCCGTTCACCCCTCCGTCCTCCCACAAAGCTTTTCGTGATATGTCGGGGTATCCATGTAGAAATAAAAGAAGACTTAGCACCACGAGTGCTGCCTCGAAAATGGTAGTAATCGGAAACTTTGAGGACGCCATGCTGTGTATGAGTAGCAGCAGCTAAAATAAAACAATCAACTTTCACATCAGCAAGATCCGCTTAGGTCAATTAATAATGCGCCGAGGGTGATGCAGGACAAAACAAGACTTATTACAGGTGATCGACATATTATTGTGGAGATCAATTAATTATTCCTGATTCATGGTACTGTCAGTTGGTGGAAGGATTGGTTCGAGAGAACGTTTGCGCAGGTTTGAGGGCGATCACGATACTCACCATCAAGATGATTGGCAAGCTTTGTTTTGGACCGCTAGTCAAAAGCACGTGTTCCTAAGCTATACCTCTCTCATATGATCTAAGTCTCCACTATGAGCACGTTTTATTATCGTTGCTATAGACTATTTATGGCCAATTACCTCAATTTATGAATGAAAAAGATCTGTCACATCGAACCTCCTTGTAAAGCTAGGAAGATTAAATTCAATTCAATTTTTTCAACTCGTCTGCATCACACGTTTCGACAACTTTTAGTGAATCAAGGAAGATGTCCGCTAAGGTCTCTCTGCCGAAATTGCCCTACAGCCATGATGTAGGTTCTGATCTGGATTTCTGAATCATCAAATCCTCTTACTGTACCTAATGTATTTCAGGCACTCGCTCCATATATCTCAGAGCAAATTATGAAAATCCATCATTTGAAGCACCATCAAGCATATGTTGACAATCTTAATGCCACCCTTCAAATCCAGTCAAGCTTTGTTGCATCCAAGAACATTGTTGACCAGGTTCATATCCAGACCGCAATCCGCTTTAATGCTGGAGGTCACATTAACCACAGTTTGTTTTGGGAGAACCTGACGCCACCATCTGCTGAAGGTCAGCTTCCAGCTTTGGGCAATTCAAAACTGCGTGAAGCTCTACAAAATCGCTGGGGCTCTGTGGAAGCTTTCAAATCCAAATTTGAGGCAAACTTGCTCGCAATACAAGGAAGTGGATGGGGTTGGCTGGTACAGGATATTGAAAGCGGAGGGCTTGAGATAATGGCGACCAAAGACCAAGATGTCGTGCCAAAGCTCAAAAAGCCGCTTCTGGGTGTTGATATGTGGGAACATGCATATTATCTACAATATTTAAATAACAAGAAGGAGTATGTTACCGGTATTTGGAACGTGGTCAATTGGAATGTGGTAGACGCACGCTTGGCCGCTTCCAATATTCAAGTCTTTGGAGACCTCGCTGGACTAGCTGCTAGTTCTAGTTCAATGTAATGAATATAAAGGAACGTAAAAGCAGAACTATTTTAGTTGTACGGTGCCGAGTTAGCATGTTATATTCCGAAACACGTTAACCGAAACGTTAGTTTATTTAGCATTCGCAAATGAAAATTAATCTTTGACGACTAGCTCTTTGAAAGCACAATAGCTGACTCAGCTCAAACTTGGTAGAATTATTGCTTACTAAGATTTCTCGTCACTGCATTTTCAAACAAGGGTACATAAACAATTAAAGTCACGCCATGTGTGGACTTTGCACTGACAGAAAAAACACCTCCTCACATCTACCAGACCTCCATCACAAGAGACCATAGCAGACTTCGAGAAGTAAAGTATCGAGTATGCATCGTCTTATCATGTCAATCGGGTGTGCTCTTCAGATCGTTTTGGGTCAAGCGAACATCAACCCAGCACTCCGAAATATATTTACATTCCCGAACAATACGTTTGTGGAGAATATCGCTGTCCGCGCGAATGGTCACCTTATTGTCGCATCCCCAAGCGTGCCTACGCTGTTTATTATCGATCCAACTGTCTCCTCTCCCACCGCTTCTGTAGCACATAGCTTCCCGGTTGGAACTGGGCCTTGGGGAATCACCGAGCTAAAAAATGACATATTCGTCGTTGTAACAGGCAGTATGTGAGACTTATTATATCTATGGACGAACGGGTGATATGATATTCTTTTATCCAAACTAACTGAGGGAAATAGTATGGGACTTTGCCAGCACTCGTGCAGCCCTTGGTTCGCTTACTATCTGGACTTTGAATTTTGGTACTTCGCCTGTTACGGTTCAAAACATTACCAGCATTTCTAATTCCACAATTTTTAATGGCATTACTCCAGTTCCAGGCTCGACAAAGCTGATTCTTGCAGCTGATTCAGCAAGTGGTGCGGTCTGGCGAGTAAACATAAACTCCGGCGCCTATGACATTGCCTTCTCTGATCCTTTGTTCGCAAACACTGCTACAGGAACTCTAGGAATCAATGGTATTCGTAGTAGAGAAGGTTATCTATATTTTACCAACTCTGCACAGGGAATATTTGGCCGCGTTCCTATTGATAATGAGGGAAGTAAGATTGGAGCTGTGGAGATAATTGCAACTGTCCCAAGTGGAGTGGTCTATGACGATTTTGCTTTAGATACTAGCGGAAAGACTTGGATTGCGAGCCATCCGAATGAGGTAGTTATGGTACAACCAGATGGTAGCCAGCAAGTCATTACTGATACCACGTTATTATTAAATCCCACCAACTCTGTGTTTGGGAGGGGAAACTGGAAGGAGAGCCAGACTTTGTATGTGACTAATGGTGGTTGGTTTGTTGGCAATGATCTGGTGAACGGAAGCGTCGTTGCGGTTGATTTGTGACCACAACATGCTGGGACGTGTGATAGTCTATCGAGGTAGTCATTTTGCTGCTTCAGATCATAATTACTGTCGATTAGAATTGGTAAAATCGAGGTATCCGCTAAAAGATCTGTCGTATAAAGGAGATGCTTTAGACAATAGTGGAAAATATGAAACATGCTACTTGGTACTGACATCCTGCAACTAACATCACTGCAAATAGCTTCGAGGATATTTTGAAGAAATTGGAAAGGTTTGGCTTTCAGAAAGCGCAAGCTCTTATTGAATGTTTGTTACTGTAGGTCTTCCAGCACTACTTTTCCAACTAAATTTTAGCTACGTCACATCACATTCCACTATGTTCCATTGGTTTATTAGGGTACCAAACCGTTGATTCTGGATCTTCCCAGTCCTCGGAAAAACAGTAGGACTCAAAGCAAGTTGAAATCGCACCCTCGGTATCAAAGAACATGAACTCGCAAGTCCCCCTTTTCCCATGCCAAACTCCCGACTGAGCCAACCCAAACCCCCTCTTCTCGAACTCAGCCCTTCGTTCCTTAGGCGGGACATGATTACAGTCAAAAGCAACATGATGAATGCCCTCCCCATGCGCATCTAAAAACTCTTTCATGATAGAGTCTCCTGAGATTGGTTCCATAAGCTCCCATACTATAGATCCTTGCGTTGCAAAGCATACTGTGAGCTCGAAAGATGCTTGCTTTCCTCGGAACGTCTGGTTGGTAACGCTTGATGAGTTGAACGTGTGGATTTGAAAAGGTCCAATGCCTAGTCGCGAAAGGCCATCGATGGTTTTCTTGTGGTCTCGTGTTATGATGCAAATTTCTTGTACGTTTCCTAGGAATGGACCTGCGACTTTTGTTTCTTGAACCGCTGCAACATGGGTAGCATTTGACATTTTGGTCCGAAGAACTGAGCCTTGAGTGTTGGGGAACGCTGTAGCTTTGGTTAGTATAGCAAATATGGAGTAGTATTTAGCAACTAGGTTATCAAAATGGATGAATTGACAGATTGAAAAAGGATTTTGGGAAAGATCATTTTAGATATTGAAAAGGCGGTGATAGGTGGGGTATACTCGGCAACTTTATCGTCTTACATAAACGAAGGAGTGTGATGACGACCCAAAAACATCCGAAAAGCTTTTTGATTTGAAAGCATTCTGAAACCTCTCTGATGCATGGAATGAACATACGATGGAGTTTCTTTCTGATGTAAGGAGACGTAAGTGGCATATTGGATCTCTACATTTTCTGAATATAGAGCCATCTATATTGTATATTCTCAGGAAGTATAAAGCGTGACGGACTAGGCACTGTGCGGAAGTTTAAACTTCACTAAAAAAGCCAAGAATCAGAGGCACCGAGCTGAACTCAAACTAGTAGGTATCTATATCAATATCATTTTGGGATTTTCCTTTTTTCTTAATGGTTTCAGCGAAATTTGACTAAATAAATGGGACTTGGCTTTCACAAAGAAGATGATAGCTAATATCTAATTCCCAAACGATGGTGATTTAATTTTTCCTAGAGAATAAATAAACAACTTCTAAACTAAACCCCCGAAAATATTTAAACCCCCTCTCTTCAGAAACAGATTCAACCCCTGATCGCCAACTCAAGTTGTCAAATTGCCTTTGGATAAGTCGAACGTTTCAATTTATCCAAGGTTTCCAATAAGGCAGTTGATGTCAGAGACATTTCCAGTTGACTTCAAACAGTCCTCAACAAGAGCTTTGTGCGCTTATTGGGTAGCCTGGCGCATCGTAACAACGGCATGGAAAGAGAATCCCTGAGCTGAACAATTGTTCACCTCCAAAATGATCCCGTGCTCGCCAACGTGCTCTCTGAGACATCTGTCGAATTTGCCACACAGTTTATTTACCTCTGCATTCTCAAGAGTGAGAACGGTAAGCCCGAACTTTTTGTGGCCGATGTTGTTGTTTGGCACATTGGAGGTATGAAATAAAGGCCAAGAACGATGAGTTTAAGTCTTCAAATCCATATTTCAGCGTTGTTTGTATACTTTTCTTAATATTACGATTAGGGCACAGCACCGAATCGTTAAAAGTTAAATATATGTTACCAATCTTGACATCTATTACTAACCGCGTAAACTTGTAACAACTCCTTCTGTTCATGTTCTTTTTCTTATTTAATCATTTAGTACAGTGAGCGTAGAAACCTTGAATCAAAACTCAATGCTAGCACTATTAAATCGAATTGAATCAATCTACTAAGAATTAATATAATAAATTATTTAATATACTAATAGATACATGAGTGTGTCTCGCAGGTGCGGCCGCGAGACCTCGCATTCTCTCAGCTTCACGATTCGGAGCTGTTGCAAGATTAGTAATATTTGGCATTTTGGTCCTAGGACTGAGATTTGAGATATGAATAGGGTACTATTTTGCGTCAGTTCAGGACAGGGCTGAGATACGCTTCGGTACTGGTACGCCGAAGTATGTGAATGTATAGATTGCAATATAGATTGCATGATTTTGAATGAAAACAGAAGTTTTATAGTAAATTACATGTAGATACTGAAAGCGTGTTTCTAAGTAGTAAATCGTCAGCTACCCTTTCGTCTTACATCAATGAAGGAGTATGATAATGAATCGAGGATGTCCGAAGCTTCTAGAAAACTGGCTTCGGCAAACGCAAATACGGTAACTTTGCTTTCCGAAATAAGGTAGAAATTACTGCTTGAAAAAGCTCTGCTACTTGATGATATGAAACTGTAGAATCAACTTATCCCCTTTGGGACCCGTGATGAACCCATCACCCTGTTCAGTGCCTTCATCATCCACAATGCTGCTTGTAAAACTCGAATACGTAGCAGCTACTATAAACTTTATCACTGAGAAATGTTATCTTTCCAAATTCGAGACCAGCAGACTTGCGTACTTACACTGCATAGCAAAATTACTTCCAATGCACATCCTCCCTCCACTTCCAAATGCCCAAAACCAGCGTTCCTTATTATCAATTCCTTTCCACTGCTTTGAGTTTGAGCTATTTTCGAGCCAGCGCTCTGGATGCCACCCTTCTGGGTCTGGAAATGCATCTGGATTCCGGTGAAGGTTCCAGGCATATGCACTCACGCGGATATGTTCCGGTATGTCAATGTACTTTCCCAGCTTGCTCTTGCTTCGAGGAGGCGTAATACGAGGTTGACCTCCAGGAACAGCGGGATGCAGACGCAAGGTTTCCATAACGATGGCATGGAGTAGTGGTAGTTCGTCTACGTCTTTCGCTGATGGGATATCTTCACTCATAAGGTTGGTTATTGGAGGCCATGAAAGATGTAGAAGTTCCTCCCTAAGCTGATTTTGCATCTTGAAATTCTGGGAAAGCTCCCAATACATGTAAAGAAGCGTAATTCCGAAGGTTTTATGGGTAGCAATGAGCTGATCTAGGAGTTCACTGGCAATTTCCAATTGCTGTTTGGACCGGGGAATACTCAATATCTTACCGACCTTCGTTCCCTCGTGTCTGGACGCTGCATGATTTCTATCTTAAACTATACAGCCCTGACCCCTAGATTCCGACCCCTCTATCGTGATCACATCACATACCCCGACAGATTGATACCTGTCTAGATTGATACCCATCTCACTCTTCTTCATCAATTGAGCTCTGAAAAGAATCTCTGGTTTCTTGACTTTCTCGCGGACGGCTATGGTCTTTATTTTCATCACATATAACATGGGCAACAACGACGGGCA
>Ga0247807_10002367_pt1 | contig 10414 bp, 10 predicted proteins | sample UWRJL074202C1_FD_179931 | JGI IMG/M metagenome (GOLD analysis project Ga0247807, IMG submission 179931) | Plant litter microbial communities from Arlington Agricultural Research Station in Wisconsin, United States - UWRJ-L074-202C-1 | ecosystem: Environmental > Terrestrial > Plant litter >...
AGCGATATGATTTTTGGTTTTACATCACGAGCTGCGCTGGGCTTCTCGGTCTAAGGCGCGCTTCCTAGCTAACCGTTCATCAGAGAGCTTTTGAGTCGACCGACATGGTTTCTGATGCTTGGAATCTGACGGCTCAGGGAGGGTTGAGAGATTGACCATGCTTCTGGATCTAATGCTCAAATAGGCTTTGAAACAGTGGTCAACTGTCAGATGGAGAGTTCAAAGGCAGGGTAAGTACGAGGCGAAACAGGGGGACCAGCTATGGCATGTATAGCTACGAGCAGCGTAGTGTGCAGAGAGTAATACGGTAGGGGAGGCTTGCTTATCCTTCCCCGTCATGTTGGTAGGCTCATGGTTCGGAGATGGAGCTGAATAGCCATGGAACTTGAGTCGTATGGTGAACTGTGCCGCTTATTCGGGGTATGCTCTTTACCCCGCTGTGCTTTCTCCACATTCTCTCTAGGACGAGTTAAGCCTTTTTCATGCTTGGCGTGCTATGGTTTGTTTTTGCGGAGACGAACATGTCGAGGTGGACGCGGCCGGAGTCCACAATTTCCCCAGAAAGTCGGCATGACGACTGTTTTGGGCGGACAGCAATACCAATTGATACTGAACGATCGCGTATTTGCGATGTTCCGAGAACTCACTCTGTTCAGTAGCATACAGCCTGACTCGGGATGGAGTAGGTGTGAAGGCCATGTTCGACTGTCCTTGCTAGTGTCTATCTGAATACTGAGTCGGTGGTAATAGAGAGCAGATTCAAGTATTCTTACTGTATACTATCATTCTCTACCCCTTCGGAAAATCTAGGTTACCATGAGCGAAGGATGGTGAACATGTCAATAAATCGCATTCATTGGACAAACTACTCGGTTTCACGGATCATCAGCGCTTGATTCTCCCTTCTGAATCTAATTAGCATATCTCTTAGAATATGCAAAACCATTATCTCGAAGCTGCTCCCGTGAGAAAGTCCTACTTCCCATCTTATCATGCATGTTTGCTTATTTTTCGGTCTCAGTAGACTCGCGGTCCTTGGAATATCTAGCACGTCTGGTACTAACATTTTGTTCAATCTTCTTGGACCTCTCGCCACCACACTTTTCCAATGCCCTTGATGGTTTTACGGCTTCTCATAGTACCAGTGCCACTGATACGTTTGAGGGATTTGCTGGCGTTCTTTCCCATACCAATCACCGCATCACCTGCTCCAAGACCAATATCCTTGACTACCTTCAGATCACCCTTGCGGAAGCACTTCACTACATTACATGCAATCCAGACGGCATCATCCAATCTCTGAGACAAGGTAGGAGCAGGACGCTCGGGATGAGTTGTTTTCAGTTTCGGAATAAATTCCGTGTAGCTATTTGCCATTTCGGTATACCCTTCGGTTTCTGGAGTGCCGGCAGAGACAGTATTGGTCATGAGGCGTTGAATCTTTTCTGAGATAGAATTTTCGTACTCGATCATAATACTATTTGCGACTTCTATTGCGAGGGATGTTACAATTTTTCCTGGGGAGATGTTAGTTAATGCGTTACATCTTCCGTGAACGAATTGCTTTTACTCTTGCACACTCCATTAAGTGTCTCCTCTTTTGATACGGTGGCTGAAGTCCTGCAAGTTGAAGAGGTATGATCTTGTCCAGTATATCTGCCCACTCTCTCGACTGTCGAATGATGGTTATTTTGATTCTTCTTATTCACTAGAAAGACTGGTCTGGGTTGAAACTTTGGCTGATTCTCTTGGGTAATCAGGATCACTGGATCGAAGGTGAGCACACGCCGCCGGATCTCGTTCATCTCTATGCATTTGGTTAATTGAAATTTGAGCACATGTTGCCTCTGAATAAACATACCCTCGTCACTGCGGTAAAGATCTCCTGCCCTGAGAAAAGGACGTTCACGGACTAGAGAATGTCAGTACACACACGGAAGATAATAAGTCAAAGCGTATTTACGAAGCTCTGAGTCTCGTCTATTGATCTTCTTGTTTCTTTTGTCCTGATTTTCCATGTCTGCAATATGCGCGAATTGTGTAATGCCAGCTATGTTGTTGTGATTGCTAACAGGAGCCAGCATCTTAATTATCAAAGAGCCTGTCAAACGCGAAGATTAAATTTATAGATTCAATTTTGCAGCCGATTTAAACACAAGAGATTGGCTGGAGGCGGAACTTTTATTCGGTTTTGGCTGTGGCTCGCTGACTGAGAAGATATTAGTGAATGTGAGGTGCGGCAGAAGTCTTACTGATTGCTCTACCAGGAAAATATCGACGCTGTATAATAGCAACCATGATTCATCATAATATAGTTAGTAAACACAGCCTATGATCTCAGCTTGCAACCTTTGCATAAAATTCCTTCTTCGCTTACAGATTACATACCACTATGCTTTTTCATCACTAAGATATACGAGGAAGAGATCTTCCTAGAAAAGACTTACTATTAACAGCCACTCGCACTTTTCATTGACTGTAATGTCTGGTGTTGGCTAGATATATGGCATTTGAGAAGAAATAGCATTGAAAGTCGTCTTTACTATCTGATTCTTCCAATGCCTCAAACTCTGGCTCTAATGCTCCTTGTACCTTCTCTATTAATGATTTATGGACAGCTTGCATGTACTGCTCCGCAAATGGCACATTTTTAGCCTCCCGATTCAGAATCTGCAGTCTGAGATCTCTAAATGTAACCAAATAAGTACATGCTCATCCAGATATGGTCTGTTATATCAAGATCATTAAACTGGTCACCAAAGTTCACAGATCAAAACAGACTTTGTTTTACATGCAAAGACCTCCTTTGAGTTCCGAATTAAGCGAGGCTCGGTTACGTGCTACACCGGTACAATGAGGGCAAGGAGTTATTTGTACCTCGAGAGTTAAGATTCGTTTTCAAGCTATATATGTATAATTCTCTCTAGACAACACGCAAATCAGCGCTGGGTTTCGTGCTACGATAGGACCTAATGATGAATAATAGAAAAACACAGGCTAGTCAACCATATGGGGTCTAAGTAACACATCCAACAAGCCAAGGTTCAGCTCTTGTACCTTGGCCCTGACCAATACATAAACTAGTGAGGACATCGGAAAGCACTAGAGAGGGCTTATAGCAGCAGCAGCAGCATGTATTCTAACTTATGTCGACTGGCACATTGTATACTTACACTGTTGCGTTACCCATGGCGCGTACTAAGACTTCTATTCTTGTCTGTATAGATTGTAAAAGTTAAAGTTAAGTAGAATGAATAGTCATAATTAGGAGCTCGATTGTAGCAGCAGAAATATACCAGGGAACGCCATTAGGATTTAGACAATAGCACAATCCCAATGAAGGTTTCAAGGCAACGTGCTTTGAAACGAATCGAACAACTTAGCCAGGTATCAAAACTAGCAAAAATTGCAAGGAAAGGCGAGCTTAACAAGTGCTAGCAGGAAGCCGGGCACGAATCGTGGGCAGAATGAAAACGTATCAAGCAAGGCTTATTAGGCGACAAGAGCCTGTAATAGATCCAGGGATATTGCTGAATGATTCTTAAACTTGAAAATAGATATCAGGGATTGGCTGTGTGAAAGCTAACCGTATTAAAGAGTTCTTTTAAGAGAAGAGAGTCTGCTTGGCCAGGAGCAAGTCCACTGTGCTATGTGACTAGGTGGAAGGCGTGCTGAAAAACATCACAAAAGGATATTGGCGACATCATCCAAAAACATAGTTCATAGCATATCCTTCACGCTACGATTTTGCATCGAGACACTCGTGGTTCTATATTTAGAAAATTCCTTATCCACACCTGATCACCCAAATTTGGTCATTTCTTATCATTTCATTTGTACCCTCGCAGCACGCAAAATCCGTGGTGAAACAGCATCGCAAGACAGAGGAAAAGGGAGGAACAGCCCGTAAATTCCCGGGACTGGCTTTGTCTATAAACGCATCGCTTGCAAATCGAACCCAATCAGACTAGACCATCGTATAGAGAGAGCGCAGACACGATCGTCTCATCCCGCTTACTACCTTCCTTGAATTCTTCCATGTCCAAGCTACCGTTCTCGTCCTTGTCCATCATACTGAATATTTTCTTAACTCTTTTCTCGGGTGTATCTTCATCTGCCGGAAGTTTGACCATGGACCCGACCTGCAAAGATTGTTAGCATATAATAAATTAAAAGTTCGAAATCTAGGAACGAAGCAAAGGGATTCGGTTCATATGAAAGGGATCTGTAGGAAAAGTAAGCAAGCAACTCATACCATCTTGTAAATAGCCTCAACAATAGCTAGCATCTCATCATAACTGATCTTGCCATCACCATCAATATCATAGAGTTGGAATGCCCAATCGAGCTTATCTTCCATTTTACCTCTGCTTGTCACGCTGAGTGCGCAGATAAACTCTTTGAAATCGATGGAGCCTGATTTGTCGCTGTCGAAGACATTAAAAACGTAGTCTGCGAACGAAGATGGATCACCAAATGGAAAAAACTGGCGGTAGATTTTTTGAAATTCCTCTTTGGTAAGCATGCCAGAGGGACAATCCTTCAAGAAACCTGACACAAGTCAGAAATTGTTACAGTAGATGATTGTGGAAAGCGTACCCTTGTACCATTGCTGCAGTTCTTTCTTATCAAAATGGGTGGATCGTTGAAGTTCACTGAGCTGCTCCTGAGAGAGCTTGGATTGACTAACGTGATTTGTTAGTTTAGTATCGAGGAATGTTGTGAACTTTCGAACAGTGGGAAGATGAAGACAAGTTAGGTACGAAATCAGCTGAACGGCTTGCGCGAGGATTCAACGCATATTTAACCCTCTGAGCATTGCTGATTCTTGAAAAAAAAAATAGCAGTCATGCTCTAGATTCCACGATAATCATTGATAAATACCAAAGCCGTGCGGATGTTCGCAGGCTAATGGATCAGTTCAAGGGGAGAACTATTACGAGACTCGCTCATTTGAGAATTGGCGACGCAAATACAGAGAACTCGAGATATTGAAGATCATGATAACGTCCAGCACCAAACAATTATGTAGTGTGAGGTCTGGCCGTTTCAACCTCATATGCCGCATGTTCCACCTTACAAAAACAAACTCCAATTTTAAGCCCGGACGTTTGGTCGCGAGGAAAATAGCGGTATGCCTTGTAGAAGGTGTGATCTAGCAGTAAGGCTCCAATCCAATACTGGACAGCAAGGCCCAAGCCCTTACCGAAAGGTCCTCCGACGGATAGGGCAGGCAATGTTTCTCCTTGAATGACACCTTTGATACTCCGCGGAAAAAGTTGCATTGTAAGGAACTGTATCTACTCACGACTTGCCCATTGTAACTTTCTCCCACTATAGTCGTCAAGAATATCGAGATTATGCAACGAGTTGAACTAGCGTCCGGAAGCGCCAGGCTGGCTAAAGGCTGCTATGGTGCTGCATGGGACAAGTTAGTTGATGATGCCCTAAAAGCGCATAAGAAGATTGGCACACCCTCTTGATCGGCAAGAAATGAGGTAGCTGTGTAATACTGTTTTATCGATCTGTTATTGCTGTAGATTCGTTGGTAGCCAACTATGTGGAGCGACTGGTTTCGTAATGTAAGGCCGGCGCAAGCCTTTGCGGCAGAGTCACAGCTGACTTTCGAACCGATCGTACCTAGTACGATAGAAGGTCAAAATGTTGTTCGGTTATTCCTGTGGTGCAGAGGTGGAATGGTAAATCGGTGTAGGATGATGTCGTCGTTGTGAGGTTGAGCGACGGATGAGGATGCTCGATAATGGCCCAGCTCGGAGGGGTAAATTTTGGGCGACCGTATTGAGGCTGTGCTTTAGACTTGGCTGGCGACGCTTGTCACAGCCAAACGACATACCAGTCTGGGTAATAATAAAGAGAACCAACTTGGAACTGTCCACCTGGACGAATGAAATCAGGGTGATTCTTAATCGCGACACCAATACTGAAACTGAGGTTGAAGTTGCAGTTATAGTTGAAGTCAAGATTACACCCCAATACTACAGAGCAGGGAGGTCTTTGCTTATGTCCGCCTTTGCGATGTACGCCATGGCGCTTACATGGCTCGCGGTAGAGCATTCCAGGACGACAAGTAGCACTAATTTAGCCTCGACTGTACCTGCGCAGTTCCGGTATCTTGGGAATGGGCAAATACATCTATGGCCATAGCGTGTCTATGCGTCAAGTATTTCCCCATAGGAAATGCTCACCTGTTGGATTTCGTCACTCTACAACTCCACATGACTTGGCAATCTCTTATACTCTAGGAACGGAGACCCTTTCCTTGATGAGGTAGAGGGTTCTGTGTAGCCTACTGAAACTTGATAACAGGATTCCTTTCTTCTGGGCAAAAGCCTAGGTCAAAAGTCTGCAGGTAAAGGACATCCATGCGAGTGGTTCACGTTTAAAGAGTCGTACACTTAAGTCGAACAAAGTATTTACATTCCTGACGTTCAAACATATGGGGTCGGAAATTTTATAAACAACCACTGGGAAACAAAAGCTATTATTATATTGTGCCAGGATGCTCAAGACAATGAAGGTAGGTTCCCATCAACAAACCCTAAGTAACAAATCCATATTCAAGACACCAGGAACGCGAGAGAATCAATTTAAGATTCAACAGCTGGTTGACATATAATCAGCAGCATCGCTACACAAAGGGAAGATCTTTCGGGTAGCCTCTCGAGTTACACGATGCAAATCTCCACGCTCCCGAATGCTTTGGTATGTAAATCCAATGGAATATTTCCAAGGCAAACCAAGGCATTGGAGGCCAGATGTGAAGTGGACGTTCGAAAGTGACGTCCATGTTGCATATGGCGAAAGGAATTTCGTACTCCTGACGACGATTTAGTAACGAAACAAGAAGAGGTTCAGATTATACTAACCTTGTCGCCTGCTTTCACTGCTTTTTCTTGCATCTTTTTATTCCAGTACGGCCAATCAATCTTTTCGGCAAATTGCTCTAGATCCAAGAGAGTGGATATTTCTTCGGTCAAGTGGCTTGTGAAGACTTCCCCAAAAGAATCTATAATTGCCTGGACTTTCAAGCCGTCAAATGGTATCTCTCCAGCCCGAATAGCTTTAACATAATCATCGAACGCAGTCAACCCAGGTCCGAAGAGTTTGTGTTGATCTACATTCTTTTCCATATATCCATCTATTCCAATGTCCTTTTCCAATAATGGGAAAGCCACAGACTCCTCATTATCGTGGTGCATGTGGACTAGTAGAGACCATGAGTACATGTATGTCAGGAAGTCGCTGATATCCTTTTCCTCTTTGATCTTTGGAGCTTGAAGATAGACACTGTTAAGCCCTCGGATGATCATATTATGGACTAAAGCCATCTCATTTGCAGCCGCAAATGCACCCGTCTCCTTTTTGGCATGCTTGTCCTAAATCATATTAGATTGCGTTTACAAAGTTTTCTGGAAAAGCTAAACGAACGCGAGATTCACTCGCAATTTTTCGAGGAGTTTCCAATAGTTTAAATGGAGCGTCAGCCCATGGCCTTCCTGGAGCGATCTTGGCTTGCTGATTTCCCATTGTGATCTTACTTGGCTAGAAAGAGAAGGCCGGGATGATGAGATTTAGAGAGGACCTATTTGGAAACAAGAGGGGATTTTAATCATATATGCACCTGGAAAATCCCACAGAGAATCTTCCGAGACTGGACAAAGATCCCATTAACCATAAACTCAATAAATAACTAGATACAAAGCCTCCCCCAAAAGCTTAAACAATATTGTATATGGCGAATTAAGCTAGTGCTTACTACGCACTACCAGCATGCTTCGTATAGCACCGTATTTTTCAAGGGGCTTTCACTCGAAGCTGTATGGCCCCCATTTGGACCAACAGGAACAAATATAGAGCTCTGATTACTAGAACTAGAACTACTGGCTAGTTGACAATGCGAGATTTGTTAGTGGTTCAGCCTCAAGAATATCATTAGCGAGTCGCCTATTCGGAGTGGCTTAAAGCGTGAGCTTCACGTCATCATCTTAGTCAGATTTCGAGTGCTGAACGGCGTCTTTAACATTTTAAAATGAAATGGAATCGAAGTTCTACAAAATGAGGACAAGGCTACTTCACGTGATCAGGCCAAGGCTAGTCTACCTTCCTATTCAACCAGGTTGACAACCTTCATATATACACCTATGAGACTGCATAGCCATGGATAAATTGATAGACAGTAGATTTGAGCGCGTTGAGAATGCCCTCGCGAAACTGATACAGTCGATTGCTTCATACAACCCTTCGACTACTCTGGCAACGGATTTGGTCACAGCGGACGACGAGCTAACCCTTGGCCTCCAAACATGTCAGCCCTGCTTCTTCAGACCCCTAATTACCTACCAACTGACTTTCCTATAGTATCAACCCATCAAGCAAACTATGCTAAAATATTATCTCTGCGGGAGGAGGTCATCAAGCTGGACTCTACCATTCGTGATGCGGCTTCTCTTCTCATCAACACACGCCGGGCCCTTCTCGACACCCCTGCCACCACCTTTTCCGAAGATTCAAATCGGGTATCGTACTCAGAGCTCCTTTCGTATGCCCGCCGCATAAGTAAATTCACCCTCCCACCCAACAATATCCACGGGGGAGTACCAACTTCGGAAGTCGCAGAACAAGATGCAAGCCAAGATACTCATACACCAAAAGATGGAAAATCCGGGCCGCCTACGAATGGAGTCTCTACGCCAGCAGCTGTTACCAATGGCACGGACAAAGATATACAAATGACTGGAACCGGACTTGCCGTCACCGCCGATACTGGAAATTCCTTCCAAGCGCAGCTTTCGCAAAATTCAAAAGCTAGCATGCCCGAACACCTTATTCAATTCCTTAATTATACTGGTTCTGACCATTTCGTACCTTGGCCCACGGACGACGAGATTAGACGAGGAGCATTGGGTAAAATAAAGCTATTGCATGATCAAGGTATTGATCCTGCTACATTTGATCCAGCTGAAAGCGAAGCTCTAGAAGAACAGCGGAAAAAGATGATAGAAGAAGAGGATGAGGCGAGAGTGGAGAAGCAAAGAGTGGATGAAGAGACGAGGAACCAAGATAATGAGAGAAGGGCTATGGCAAGAGCTCAAGCTGCTGGACAACCCAGCGGAGCGCCAGAGAAGCAGAAAGTGTTCCAGTTGGAGACTTTTGATGATGATGAGGATGAATCTGACTAACCAGATGGGGAACCAGTTGCAGGTTTATTAAACCCGTTCCCGCTGAGTAGAAAAGGCTATCTACAGTCTGTATAATGAATGCAGCAACTCAATAGATCACCAGGTTTAGTTCCTTAACTAATACTCCAAGGATGTTGTAAACCGTTTCATTGCTACACAATACCTTCAATTAAACCAATCAAATCATCTTGGTCTATGTCAATATTCTATCCTCGGTTGTACTAACAAATAATTCATCTCTTCTAGAGAGAGAGACTCTGCTAGAGAGAGGCTTGCTCTTGCGTTCGGCCAATAGAGGCGTGTATTGAGGAAGATTTCACCATTGTCAAGTCGTTATTCAGCTTCGAAGCCTACAAATTCCTCATATACAATATGGTTTTTAAGTATCAATTTGTCTATCAACCGGTGACCAGCAGACGCCGTGCTCCTATTATGATACATTATAATATAACACCATCGCAGTCTTTCTTTTAATGTACTCTCAGCTAATCAACTAACGACTTTAATCGATCTTGATAGACCCATAAATCTTCTGCACAAATCCCCAACTGGCGAAAAAACCAATGGATCCTATAGCATAGTTAGCAAATAATCTTGGGCGTGACATGTGAGCAACATATGAGCACTTACCAGTAAGAATGAAAAAAAGGAAAGATATTAGGGCACTATAACCGATGTATAGCACGCTCCCGGCTAACCCGCCAAGTTGAAGTTTCGTGAGCCAGTAAATCATTGCGTTTGCAAACACGTATCCAGCGGATGCACCAGCAGTCATAAATGCCCTCCAGTGCCAATGGTAATTCTCACTGCATAACAAAAAGTATACCATGAGAACCGTAACTGCGGCGCATGTAATAATCATAAGACCATAGCAGAGGAATAAAAATCCGAACATGTAATAAACCTTGCTGAACCATATAGATGACATGATAAAGTATAGTTCAACGAAGATAGCCCCGAAGGGCAGGATACCAACCAGCAGCATAGATGGAATAGGCCGCATGTATGTTGAGCTCGGAGGAATCTGTCTGGGAATCTGATTTGTGCGAACAGGAGCTGCGATCGCGGGTTGACGGAATCCGACCCAACTGCCTGCAAATGATAACGGAACGGAGATCAGGAACCATATTCCAACAATGACGAGCATTGTAGTGAAAGGTACCGCCCCAGACGAACCTTTGGCCCACAGGAAGAGGTTTAGTAAAAAGAACACC
>Ga0247807_10002369_pt1 | contig 10406 bp, 13 predicted proteins | sample UWRJL074202C1_FD_179931 | JGI IMG/M metagenome (GOLD analysis project Ga0247807, IMG submission 179931) | Plant litter microbial communities from Arlington Agricultural Research Station in Wisconsin, United States - UWRJ-L074-202C-1 | ecosystem: Environmental > Terrestrial > Plant litter >...
GGCATTGACCGCATTTATACCGACGACCCTAAGCTTTTGATAAGTGTTAAGAATGAGCTTAATAAGTAAGCTGTCTTTTGTCTATCTGGTAGCGCAGGGTCCTTTACGACAGACTCCGCTACAACGAGATAACAAGGCATTACAGCCTTTGAGTTAAACTAATATTGTTTTTTGCCGTAGCAGGGTCTCTCGTAGATGACCCTGCGTTTGCATAACGGCATACTAAGGGTTGTATCTTAAAAAAGCATCTTGCACTATTCAAATCATCGATTTGGCTATCTTTAGTAATGGCAACCCGAACCCATCATCACATAACAGAAGCAACTTGGTTTGTTACATTTACCTTTTATAATTGGCTGCCATTGTTCGAACTTACCGCATCATACCATCTGGTGTACAGTTGGCTTAAGCTAATCAAGGATAAATATATCATAGAAACCTGCGGCTTTGTAATTATGCCTAATCATGTGAATTTTATTGTTGTATTTAAACAATGCATAATATAAACCTGAACAGTTTAATAGGTAACGGGAAGCGCTTTGTGGCCTATGAACTGGTAAAGCAGTTAAAAATTCAGCATCCGCAGGTGTTACTAAAGCTGAGCAGCGCTTGTACAACCCATTCCGCTTAAATCAATGATTTAAGCGGTTATTTTTATGTCATAACATCTCAAATCGAACCGCCTTTTATGATTCATTCGGTGACCTCTTTGAATTAGCTAATTCAGGTTACCGAATTAGCTTGTAATAAGTTGGCTTTAAAGTACTTGTATCAATTTTTTGAGCTTAAAGCATCTTATTGAAATCAAATTAATGCGATTTAGTAACTTAAAAATTAATGTGTTATGAATGGCTTTCATATTTATTCAAGATATTAATTGCCTGCGAAATAAGAGGGACGTTCGCTTCAATCTCAGTCTTTGTACGAGTAGTTTCAATCCATAAAACCTTGTTATTGCCGCTTACATGTTTTGAGGCGTTAATTTTCTACATTAACAAAAACATACCCAATAAAGCAGCAAAAAAGAAAAGTATCTCTTACCTCGTCAAGCCTCTTCACTTTGAATTTGTGGGAAACCTCTCGCTTCAATTCAATACCTGGTATCATTTGCTACCTTTGACGTTCAGAGATTATACGATGAATAAAGAATTAGCGCCTTGCCCAGTTTGCCAATCCCCCTACACTTATGAGCTGGAAAACTTACTGGTTTGTCCGGAATGCGGGCATGAGTGGAGCAGTAATGAAGAGGAACAGAGTGATGACACCTTCGTTGTAAAAGACAGCAACGGCAACATCCTGGCCAATGGAGATACGGTAGTCACAATTAAAAACTTACCTGTTAAAGGCTCGTCGCAAACCGTGAAAGCAGGCACTAAGGTTAAAAACATTCGCCTGGTGGATAGCGATCATAATATTGACTGCAAGATTGACGGCTTTGGCGCCATGGCACTAAAATCGGAGTTTGTTAAAAAGGCCTGATCTGTCCGTTACATTTTTAAATACCTGTGGCATATCGTGTAGTCAAACACTACATGGTTCTATTCCACAAATGTGACCGATTCACTACGAAGCATGAGGCAGATCTTTCCATATTACTTTCTGGCCAAACCCACTTTCAACCGTTGTTGATTCGTACGCTCTACCGCAAGCTAAACATCTGGAGTGAACGCGTACAACATAGTTTTTAACATCCGGTTTTTCGTCCAGTATTTCTAAGATGCCGCTAAGTCGTTCCGGACTATTGTACATAGGCTTTTTAACAATAGAGCACGCGCACGCGCCATTGTTAACTTCCTTTAGATGCTCGGCCAGTATGTAAACCAAAGCCAGGTAATCCTTACTTTCGGGATTAGTCATGGACAGTAGAATGTTAATCCCGTCAGCATAATAGCTAATATTTTGCATATATTCATGAGACCGGCCGTGTACAAGAATATTTCTTGCCATCAGCTCTATTTGTTGCTGATCTCCTGTATTGAAGATTTTTCGTATTTCAATGATATCCATATTGAACCAACGCAGTAGAATTGTATCAAATTACTTAAGCGCCCATATTGCGAACCTTAACCTGATAGATGAACACAAAATTGGAAAAACCATAATCGCACCAATTAACCATCCTATTGCTTTTTAGCTTATTATTTCAAAATTACAATAATATTGATTCCGTTGTTCCTATCAGCTCTGTTCGTACCGTCGGCCCGTAAATTTAAGTTTAATCTTAGTAAAGTCCATTCATGTACGCCTGGCGAACGAAAGATGTCTTCTTTGTGGTATAGGCATTGATTCCTTTAACCGTATGCCATAAGCATTTGTTCGTTTAGCTTCAGGTTCGCTTCAAAAAGTAACATCGTGACATGCATGGGCCTAAAAACTTTGGTCAAGCAATTTGGTTTCCTTTTTATGCCTTACAACAAATCTACCTTTATTGCAGGCGAGAGTGAACCAAGCGTACATTTGAATTGCGGCAATGTGCGTATAGCTTTTCTTGTGTTTTGTATGATCTTTTGGTTGTCGGGTTTGATATTCTTATGCCAGATGGCTGAGAATAGTGCCATCCCCAAGCTCGCTGAACAGGCGCACGCTATAAATCATTATTTCGGCAATAGTAGGGCAGCATTTATGTCTGGCCCGGTAATTATCTTAGCTACTTTCCTATATTTTCATTTGGGACGAAAAAGGTTAAGTTGGTTCAATGGCGTTATGCTTGATGACCGACCGATCGAGGTGATGCATTATCAATTTAAAAGAACCATCATTAACGTTCCATTAATTTACCTTCAAACAGCTAAAAGACTTTACATTGTTTACCCTGTTACCTCTCAAGATGGTAGAAAAATTCCTGATGGAAAGATTATGGCAAGAGAAGCAGCAGCAAACGAAATACAGGTTGAGCTGCTTAAGGGTAATTTACAAAAGTCAGGTGCCACTGAGAAAGTATTTTGGTTTTTCACAAAAGACGTCGTCATCTCTTTTGTGATCCTGATTACTATAATAGCAACGGCTTTTTTAGCTACCTGAGCCTTTGTTAATCAAAGCATCAAAATCGCTTAACATATAGTTAAGTATTGCATATCTTTCGGCATCTAGGTTTCGGTAAGCGTAAGTTGCCACTGATGATGATGCTGGAAAGTTGCCTTGCTTGATAATAATGTCTTTTACATTTGGGATGAATACGAATTGCAACCAAGTTGTAAAAGGCATGGTATTAATCCCGAATGCCCCCATATCGTTAAACAGCGCCGGATCAGGTGGAATTTGTTGCCATTCGTCCAGCCTGATCAACTCATTTTCAATTCCTAAGATCTTTTCTTCCGCTCTTTTGAGAAAGTCTTCTTTTTTCATGTTGAAGATCATTTTATTCAGGTCTTTTTCTTCTGCTTTTTGCGTCCAGTTTCTAAACCCGGTCCTGATTAAAATACTAAAGATTGCATACATCAGTAAGGGCACGATAACCCAAAACCATCGGTTGTAGCTTTGCCCCCTGACAGTTGATCCGACAGACAGCACTTCCTTACCATTGATTGTCAATCAATACATCTTTATGCTGGAAGCTTCCTGCGGCCATGAAATATTTTGCTGGGTGCGGTATTCAGTTGGTTTTTGCAAATTTAGTTTATCCGCAGCCATAATCCTGAATGTTGCTATATCACCGTTCTTATAATCCCCTGCACTAAATTGCCAGTTCTCAAACACGCTTGCATCTTCCAATATAAAGTTGCGTTGGTAGCCCGCTAATTGAATATAATAATAGCTACTGGCGCCGCTGTATTTACCAACGGCATTACCTCCCTTGCTACCTATTTTGATATCTGTGATTTTACCACTGATTGATTCGCTTAGCAATTGTCCGTTTATACGATCGTTACTCCATATAAAAAGAAGAAGAATCGCCAGCAAGGCACCCATGCTTTGCGCATACATGCGGCGAAATGATAAGGGAAAGAAAAAGAAAAACACTTTATCCTTCATGTTATTTTCTGGATCATCCATGACTTTTACTATTAATGAGATCAATTACTTCTTGCCGATCAGTGGACGTGAATGGTGCAGTACGCAATTGCCGTGTACTCGCATCTTTCAAGCGGATAATAATCATGTTACCCCATACTTTATCAGCAATGTGTTCTGCACCTGAGATATCGTTGTAAGGTATAAACCTCAATTTTGCTTTTACATAAAACAGGTTGAAAACGGCCCGGTACTTTGATGGCCTATCTTCGCCAATGGGAAGGTAGTACACGCCATGTTCGTCCAATTTGAATCTAAGAATATGACGGAAATTATATAAGTATAGAAAGCCACTTAAGAGAAACACTGAAAAGATGAGCCCTAAGATGATTTGAGGAAAGCCGGTAAACATGCTTGCATAGAATAATAATCCAGCCACAAGCGAATGATCTAAAAGGGCAGTAAAATAAAACGGGCGACAGCCCGATGAGAATCAACATTACACCACCTATAACAGACTTGGTTCGTGGTAAAAAATATTCTCTCGTCATGTTAATTAAATGGAACCAACCTACTATTGAGATTGTTTGTTTACTTCGCTGTAAGTAGCATGTATCAAAACCACTAACATGACGATTCTTCATGTGTTTTTTATTCAGGAGAGGTTATCGTGTTATTTGCAGTCATTTATCAAGCTTAAATATAAATAAACGGTAAGCCAGTGGAAATCAAAAAGTCGAAGATTATGGTTGGTAACAAGGTGCTTAAAGACCATGGAATCCTTCAATTAGAACAGCTTAACGGAAATAGCTTTTCTTATGAGTTGCCGCTGAAGGCAATTCACTCTCCTTTGTCTGAGGAAGAGCATTTAGCAGGAAAAAACATTTTCATGTGGATAACCGCTGATGACGGTCAAAAAAGTTTTCTGTCGGGCACAGTAGGCCACATTAGGCAGACCCAATATTCATCTGGAGAAAGAGAGATCATACTGAGTGGTGAAATTAAAAAGCAGATATACGCTTTATCGCTGCTGACGAGTTACAGGTTGACTTTAACATTATCCCTCCTGATACCAGCCGTTTTTTTAACTGCGCTGGCTTATCTGATTGTTGATCAAAAACAGCACCTAATTAAGCAAACCGGCACCGTTACAGCATTTAGTAAACATAGCAGTGGGGCCCGATCGCTCGCTATTTATAAATTTAAACTTCAGGAATTTAAAGCAAATTTTGAGCGCCCCTATGAGGGTCTTAGCCGTTTTACAGCCAAAAACCTCCGTGATGAGATTTACGACGAACCTTCCCAATCTTTTCCATATAGCATTAAGAAACAGCTAAAGCCGGCTGATCAACGGCGGTACTCCTGGTACATTGAATCTGCTGACCAAGCAAGATTAAATACTGCCGGTGTTACCTTGCCATACGTTTATTTGCACACCGCAAATACGCAAAGTGATGCTTTGTTCATTTATGACCTTTACACTTATGTTTTTGACAAGTACCATATGTTTATTTACTTGTTCGCGTCGTTTATGTTGACGATTCCTTTTTTATTGATGGGTGTTAGTATAAAGAACGGCAACAAATTATTCTGGAAAATATACGGTGGTATTGTAATGATAACCTTTCTTTTACTTTTCATCATTTAAATTGTGACTGGTTAACTTGCCAAGGCTATCCTGTCTTTATAAGCTTTATATAAACGATTAATCCAAGGTAAATGAGCAGAAAGATAACGATCACAACAGCAGTACAGAATAATACAAACCGTTTCCAACCAATTTGCGCAAGTGTGAACGTTGGGAAGTAACGCATTTTTACTTGCACGACTATAAAAGCAAAAATTAAAGAAAACGCCATCCAGGTGTAGCGGTGCACCCAGTTTTTCCAGTAGGCACTACGGGCTCCCCAACGTTCTCCGCCTGGCAGATGAATATCAGTTACAAAGTAATTACCAGTATACGATTGACCGATAGACACGTTTAATGAATCTTTATGCCTAAGAAGAAAGAATGCAGTACGACTTGCCTCAAATTGAAAGGGCTTACCATTGTAGATAGTATTTACGTTGGTATGATCCCAGCCGTGTTTTGGCAGGTAGCTTTTTTCAACACTTTTCAAGTATAGTGTTCCGGATGTTGTTGGTTTGGTAAACAGCGACCATAGCAAGTCGGTCTTTAGAAAAGTGAAATACCCTATAAAGATCAGGAATAATGAGGCCATAAAGGAATAACCTACATACTTATACCATCTGGCTTGTTCTGTAGTCGCCACACGAATGGCAAGGTAAATTCCTGCAGGTAAGAAAAGAATAATGGCGCACCATAATAATAAACCTGAATTTGTACTGGTGTACATATTGAGAAGCGACAGTTCAAGCACATATACCAACGCCCCCCAGATCACCAATCCAGCTATTATCCAAATTTCGAATGCATTGATCTGCTTTCCCATCGCATTCAAATTGTCTTCCTATCCATTTCGATAATCAACAATTTGACATTCACGATGTTTTATGTTATGACCCAAGTCTTAATCCACATAGCCTTTTCTTGTTGTTAACGGTATTATCTTGGGTTAAGCTTACTTTATGTGGTTCCAATAATCAAAAGCAACCCAACAATGGCCGATAGTGTAAACAGGTAAAATAATTAAACGATGCTTAAAACTTTTGCAGGAACTGTTTCCGCTTTACTGTGTTTGGCTATGCTGAGTTGCAACAGGCATTCGGCTTTAACTATTGAACCTATAAGCAAGGAGTTCAATGAGCGCTTTTTAACGGGTGAAATGATGGAATCTGGTTATTTTAGCACCAAGAATGTAGTGCAGTACTACCAGGTTTCTAATTTCGGCGCTCTATCCCCTAAAAATCTGCTGGCTAAGCTAAGCGGGTTTACCAGCTCCCGGTACGATCTTAAAAAGATGGATACAGTTGATAATCTAACCGTTTTCTTTTACAGGAAGCGGATGTTTGTAGATTATAGCGATCATCTGTACGAATCGGCCCGGGACAATGAAAACCGGACGCTTGAAGGTTACTCAAACGATTTAATGGCTTATTTCACTTATGAGCGGTTAACAACGGATCTTAGGCAGGTAAAAGTCCATAAGTATTTATTTCCCACCGATGATCATAAATCTATCGAACGAACAGACACTATAACCGTTAATTAGCCTCATTAATACATTCATCCTTTTACTATTGATAATAAGGGCCTTAGCTATGCGAACAACACGAATTTTGATCCTGCTTTCTGTTCTTAGCCTTATGGTTTGTTGTAAACCCAACAGCCAATTACAGGGCTATACTACCACCTGGACACAAGTTAAGAAGGTGGGAGATGCGTATCAGTTGATAGACTACGGTTACGGGGCCGAAAGCATTACCATAGTTAACGATTCGGTATACCACCATGGGGTAATGGAAGACAATAACTTTAAAGCCGATCATACAAGCCAGGAGAATGACCAGGTAACGTTATATCCCCAAAAACAGGAAAGCTCGTTCTACAGGTTTTTGTGGGTGAATGAAGAGAGGGGGATTGGCCAGTGGCAAATTGCAGATAATAGTACAGTGGTAACCCGGTACTTTGTTAACGCGGCTAATCTTAAAAATGTTAAAACGGTGAAGGGCGGCAAAACGGACTGTATTACCGGCGATGATGTTGGTGACCGCGTAAATGATTCTTTAGTTATCGAGGGGGGTAACAAAACACTATATGTGCAAGATGATAATTGCTTAACCATCAAAAACAGGGCTGGCAAATCATTATATGAGAATTATTTTGAAGGGGTTACGCTGCAAATACGGCAGGTAAAAGGAAGTGCTTTACCACTAACGTTTATTAGCGGATCCAAACACTATTGGCTTGAACACATTACGGCATGATGTGGCATTTCTGAAACGCCATCACTTTCCATGTTCTACCATTTTGTTCTGTCGCAGTAAGCAATGATTTCAATTATTTAATATATTTATTGCTTCATATTTAATCCTTACCTCTTGTTAGTAAAAACATTCGGCAGTGCAGTTTACGGTATAGAAGCTACCACCATTACCGTAGAAGTAAACATTGCTGCCGGTACAAAATACTTTATTGTGGGCCTGCCCGATGTAGCCATTAAAGAAAGCTACTTCCGTGTAGAATCGGCCCTGAAGAACTGCAACTACAAAATGCCGCGTCAGCAGGTGGTGGTGAACATGGCCCCCGCCGACATCCGCAAGGAAGGTTCGGCATACGACCTTACCATTGCCACCGCCGTACTGGCTGCCAGCGGCCAACTCCAAAGTGACGAACTGGAAAAGTATATCATCATGGGCGAGCTATCGTTAGATGGCGGCCTGCAGCCTATTAAGGGCGCATTGCCCATAGCCATCCAGGCACGAAAGGAGGGTTTTAAAGGTTTTATCCTCCCCAAACAAAACGCCCGCGAAGCCGCCATTGTAAACGATTTGGAAGTTTACGGTATAGAGAACATCAAAGAAGTAGTCGACTTTTTTAGCGGCGACACCACCCTCGAAAGAACGTTGGTTAACACCCGTGAGGAATTTTACAACAGCCTATGCAACTACGCCAGCGATTTTAGCGAGGTAAAGGGTCAGGAGAACATCAAGCGTGCTTTAGAAATAGCTGCAGCTGGTGGACACAATGTGATCCTGATAGGTCCACCGGGAGCCGGTAAAACTATGCTGGCCAAGCGCATGCCCTCCATTATGCCGCCACTAAGTTTACAGGAATCGTTAGAAACCACTAAAATACACTCCGTAGCCGGCAAACTGGCCGCAGCCGACGCCTTGATAACCACGCGGCCGTTCCGGTCGCCACACCATACCATTAGCGATGTAGCTTTAGTGGGCGGCGGCAGCAACCCGCAACCCGGCGAAATATCGTTGGCCCACAATGGCGTACTGTTTTTAGATGAATTGCCCGAGTTTAAGCGCACCGTGCTGGAGGTTATGCGCCAGCCGCTGGAAGAACGCAAGGTAACCATATCGCGTGCGCGTTTAACCGTAGACTATCCCTCGAGCTTTATGCTGGTAGCCAGTATGAACCCTTGTCCCTGTGGCTATTATAATCACCCAGAGAAAGATTGCGTTTGTCCGCCGGGCGTAGTGCAAAAATACTTAAGCAAGGTATCGGGCCCGCTTTTAGATCGCATTGATCTGCATGTGGAAGTAACGCCGGTAAACTTTAACGAACTGACCTCCGAGCGCGTGGCCGAAAAGAGTGAAAGCATCCGCGAACGCGTGATCAAAGCCCGCGATATACAAATTACCCGTTTTGGTAATGAGGCAGATATGCACTCTAATGCCCAGATGACCACCAAAATGTTACGCGAGGTTTGCAAGATCAGCGATGCGGGGCAAAACCTGCTCAAAAAGGCCATGGAAAAGTTAGGCCTCTCGGCCAGGGCATACGACCGCATTTTGAAAGTAGCCCGCACCATTGCCGACCTGGCCGGCAGCCCCGATATACAAATTGAACACCTGGCCGAGGCCATCCAGTTCCGCAGTTTGGACCGAGAAGGCTGGGCCGGTAATTAATAATACTCATCAAACGATGACGCATCCATACAGAAAACCGGTCAATTTTAAATCGCTTCATGTGGTTCATGCGGCCTTATGCGCCGTTATAATCTTGTTTCTTATAACCGCTACTTTTGTTAGTCAGCAGGCACTGGTTATGATGCCTGCCAACAGTGATAATAACCTCATTATTTACATTGCTATATTTGTGGCTATTGTGTTTACTATACTTGGTTATATTTTGTTCAACACTTTGGTAAGTAAAATAAATACCGATGCTCCGGTAAAAGAAAAGCTGCCTAAATACTTATCGGCTTGTATTGTGCGTTATGGTTTATTAACTGGAGGGGCATTATTTAATATAGCTGTCCTTTTACTTACCGGTTGCCTGGTTAATGCAGCAATAGCCACGATGTTGGCATTAGTAATGATTACCTTACGCCCCCAACGTCAACAATTTATTACCGATCTCAACATTAACTACCCGGAAAGCATTGACTAAAGCTTTTTTGTCATACATCTACCAAACATGCTTGCAGAACAACTAAAAAAGGACACACTGACCAACCATCAGCAATTAGAGAAAATGCTGGTTGGCCGCATGAAAGCCATACGCACCACGCAAGACTATATAAACCTCCTCCAATTATTTTACAGCTATTTTGGCGGGTTGGAAAAGCTGATAGACCAGCACCTGGATAAAAGCATATTGCCCGATTATGACCAGCGCCGCAAGTCAGCTTCCCTGGCGCATGATATTACCACGCTGGGCGGCATGCCTCAGGAATTAGCAAGCGGTGCATCGCTGCCTCAAATTTCGAATGCGTTACAGGCTATGGCTGCGCTATATGTGATAGAAGGTTCTACTTTGGGCGGAAAATTTATTAGCAAGATGATCGCACAGCAACTAAAGATTACCGATAGCGCAG
>Ga0247807_10002370_pt1 | contig 10400 bp, 8 predicted proteins | sample UWRJL074202C1_FD_179931 | JGI IMG/M metagenome (GOLD analysis project Ga0247807, IMG submission 179931) | Plant litter microbial communities from Arlington Agricultural Research Station in Wisconsin, United States - UWRJ-L074-202C-1 | ecosystem: Environmental > Terrestrial > Plant litter >...
GTACGCTAATATTCTCATATCACTATTGGCTAGCTTGCCTTCAAATTTGTTCTAATGTTGGACACAGGTGGCATGATTTATCCAGCAATGTTTACGCAGCTCGTCTCACGCATAGGCTTTGGATGGGCAACCCGCGTTATTGCCTTTGTTTTTCTGATCACTTCAGTCCCAGTAATGTTGATGCGAACGAAGACGAAGCCTACCACATCAAGAAGCCTGTTTGACTGGGGGGCCTTAAGTGACTTACCGTATATGCTACTCAACCTCGGCCTTGTCTTCGGAGTCATGGGTATGTACAGTATCATGACATATATTCAGCTATTTGCCCTTAGCCGTACAAGCATATCATCCTCTTTGGCTGACAACCTCCTTCTTATCATCAACTCAGGTTCGTTTGTCGGTAGGGTTGTGCTTGGCTATTTTGCCGATAGGACAGGATCCGTCAATATGCAGTCTGTCCTCGCTCTGGTCTGCGCCATCTTAGCCTTTTGCCTACTGGCAGTCGAGACACCGGCAGGATTGTTGGTATTTGCAGTGGTCTTTGGCGTAGCATCTGGTGCATTCATGGGGCTCCCAGTTGCCAGTATCGTCAAGATGTCCGATGACCCGCACAAAATCGGCACTCGGATTGGTATGACTCTGCTATTTGTTGGCATTGGCTCGCTCATCAGCTACCCAATTGGTGGGGCCATCATCGGCGACGACAGCAGCACCGAGAAAAACTGGATTGGGCTGGTAGTTTATTCTGGTACACTGCTGACTGGCTCAGCTGGGGCATTGGTCGCTGGTCGTATCGTTAAAGTTGGTGGAGGGTGGAATAAGAGACTCTAATCTGCTTGCCTGCATTATGTGCAGCACGCTCAATTAGTGTCCAAGATCCCCTCAAAACCAGAAACTTTAATTCCGCCTAAAATTATTATATGTGTGTGTCCATTAACTAAATCTACTCCTCTGGTATCGGACAAATTCCTTAGAGGCCTTGTTATTTGAATAGATTAAGGTCACATTGTATGGGGATCTTTGGATCGGCTCTTCGGATAGTAAAATGAAATAGAGTAGATTTTCATGTCGCTCTTCTTTAGGATATTAAGAATACTTCCCAAACCGTGCTGTGCATACACTCCGCTCATCTAGAGCCAGTGTTCCTTCGCTTAGGACCCAACTTGACCCCTCACTTGTTCTCTTACCCATCTCCATACGCCCACTGGTGATCAATATTCGAATGATGTTAGGGATGGCAAGCCAGGGTGTCTGTATATCAATATGATGATGTTGAACAATCTCATGGTCGAGATGTAATGGAAGTCTGAGATTCGGATCTGTGTTATCTATGAGTTTCTAGACAATGGCGAAGCCATTGAATTTTTAAACTTGATAAACCTAGCAAGAAAATTGGTAATAAATTACATATCGCTACTCTAGCAAAATCTCATACTCAAAGGGCTCCGACTTCAGCTCATAGTTCGGTAGTGTGGCTGGTCCACAACTCCCAGTCCCTATCCCATGATGTGCCCAATCCAACCTCACAACGGTCTCGTTCCTCTTCAACTTATGCAATTCATATGTATGCCTCGCCTTATCCAAATCCTCAGTACGATAATGGGTCGCTGTGAAACTCGCCTCTTCCAAATCGCCGAAATGCGCTTTTAAAGTCGGTCCAGGAGATTTGGCTTTAGAGAACTCAACCCAGCGCACGTCGGTGCGATTAGATGTTTCTTGCGGGAATTCATAATCAACGAAGAGTTTCTCAATTGGCAGATTGTAGTTGCCGAACTTTTGAGAGAGCTTGGTGTCTCGGTAGGACTCGCCTGGTCCGCGGCCGAACCAGGCTGCTGTATCGATATGGTTGAGGGAGAGGTTGAGACCGATTCTTGCAAAGGTCTCGGGGAGGTAGTTACCTCGGGGGGTACCTGTTACTTTGATGCTTAAGGTTTTGTTGGTGAATGTATAGGTAAACTTAGTGTCCACGCTCCATTCTAGTACTGGGGGAGCGATGCGAGATGTGACTTCAATGGTGATATACTCAGGCTTACTAGACCAGGTCACTTTTTTGACATGACATTGAGTTTGGCTGAGCCGGTTGTTAATCCAGTCCTGACCGAATCGCGACGGCGCATCATTGTCGGTAACTGCTCGATAGAAATCAAGAATGGGAGGTGTGTGAATTAGTTCAGATCCTCCCTTTTCCCAGGAGATGAGTGTTCCGTGAACAATGTTGAATTTCCAAATTGTTTCAGAACCAGAAATGTGGAGGATAGTGGGCGAAGAGTGGTGTACTTTTGGACCAGGTGTTAGTGTTGGCACTTGTTTGATAGAACCAAGTCCTGCTGGCGCCACAAGCCTAATTTGGCCGTTTGCAACCTCATGACCTGCTTTAGCCCAGTTTGTAGATTCTTTTAGTGTGAAGACAAGTTCCAAATAACACTCTACAGCTGGGATATTCTCTGTTGGGAGGCCATCAATATCTAGAACTGCTGTAGTCCCTGGGTTGATTCCTGTCCATATAATTCAGCAGGCTGTGGGAGTTCTGCAACACACAATGACAGCCAAACATACCTTTGGGAATGTGGACTTTCTTCCCAGGTTCTCTATATCCGTCTGTGATGAGCTCCCAGTAACAGTTTAAATGGTCTAATGTGACATGATCATATCTATTGATGATGTTGACTGTTTGATTATCTCCACTTGTTACCTGCACTGGTTCAATAGCCTTCCGATATTCTGCTAATCCAGGTGTGGGTGTGTGATCTGAAAAACATAAACCATCCATAACAAAGTGTCCGTCATTTGGCTCATCGCCAAAATCACCACCATAACCGTAATATTCCTCGCCATCAGGAGACTTTTTCCGAAGTCCCTGTCTTACTATTAGAGAGTTCTTATTCAGAAAGGATGAATCTTTACTTACATGATTCGCCCATTCCCATATGAACCCTCCCATCAGTCTTGGGTATTTATAGAAAGCTTCAACGTATTCTCTTAAAGCTCCTGGGCCGTTACCCATAGCATGCGCGTACTCACACCTGGTATTTATTAGCTTGTCAATGGGTAACTAATTTAAACACTGATAAAAGATAGTAAACTCAGCCTCTCCATTCACCAGCTGATCTGAAGTTTCAAATGAACAAAGTATTAAAGCACCAGAGAGCAAAATGAACAGTAACTTACATTACTAGCGGCTTATCCCATGTCGCATCCTGAGTCGCAAACTTGATAATTTCTTCGCTTGACGTGTACATACGGCTATAGATGTCAACAGTTTGTGCCTCTCCGTCTGCTTCATAGTGGATAAGTCTCGTTGGATCGTAGGCCTTGATGAAATCATACACTAACTCTTATTAGTAGCTATTGGGATAGAGCTCTACCATACTCACTCGCTTGATGGTTCCGTCCATAGAAAGCCTCGTTTCCCAGTGACCACATAATTACGCTAGGATGGTTCTTGTCCCTCGCCACAGCTTGTCGGGCTCGATCAACATAAGCTTCTTCCCATAGAGGATTGTCTGAAGCCCAGCTTGCAGGTTCACCACCAATCTCGCCAAGGCCGTGGCATTCCAGGTCACACTCGTTCAGGATCCAGAGCCCTAACTCATCGGCAAGGTGATACAACCTGTAATCGTTTATGTAGTGTGATGTGCGTATAGCATTGATATTGTGGGTCTTCATAAGAAGTAGATCTTTCTTTAAAAACTCGTAAGGAACAGCTCGACCCGAATCAGGATGGTGTTCATGACGGTTAACACCGCGCAATATCGTGGGTTTACCATTCACCAAGAAAACACCATTCTTAAGCTCGGAATTTCGGAAGCCAACTCGTTGTTCAACCGTGCAAGAATCGCCAACGGACAAGGTCAATTGATATAGGTATGGTGTTTCTGCTGTCCATTTATAAGGATTTTTAATTGGGATACTGAATGTGTGTATGGGATCAGCAGTCGCGGCTAAGATCGGAATTACAGGTGATCCACTATGGTCAGTCAACCGAACTACGACCGGAGTCTTGACGTTGACGTTGACTTTGATAGAAAGCGTAGCATCCTTATACTCTTTGTCTAGATGCGTCTGGATTTGGAAATCTTCAATGTGGATCTTAGGGAATGCGAGTAGATAGACATCACGAAAGATACCACTAAGCCACCATTGATCCTACAAACTTTATGAGTCTTTTGTTTTTCTCAACAGAGTGGAACTTGGTACACACCTGATCTTCAATATAGCTTCCATCAGAGTACTGATAAACCTGCACAGCCACGGTATTCTCCTCATTTTCATGGACAAACTTAGTAACGTCAAATTCGGAAGGATTTCTTGAACCTTGAGAGTACCCAACCTCGGCCCCGTTGACCCAGACATGAAAAGCAGAGTCGACACCCTCAAACCTGAGTCTGAGTTGGTGGTTTGTGAAGCTTCTCGGAATGTTGAACTTTCTAACATGACATCCGCATTCATTGACATCATATGGCACTTTTCCTGGATCTGCCGGAAAAGGATAATTGACGTTTGTGTATCTATTCAGTTAACTGTATTTCATCGATCGGTGCCTATGCTGGCCGCTTACTGTGGACCTTTGCCATATCCCTGCAATTGCCACATTCCTGGAACTTTGATATCATCCCATTTGGCTGTGTCATATTTCGGATCGAAGAAGCCAACAGGAGCCTCAAAGGGACTTTTGATCAAATTAAATTTCCAGGTTCCAGAAAGTGATAATGATTTTGAATTTGATACATCACGGGTGAGGGCATCTTCCACAGAATCATAAACAAAAAAGGACGTTCTTGGCGGCAATGTATTTTTGTGTATAACTTCTAAGTTAGACCAGTCCGGAAGCTGACTAGGAAATGAATGAGTTTCGGTTGCTATTGAACCTTTCTGAGTTACAACAGGCAGCGCCGAAACGAGGTGACCATCTCTGAAATTGATATGTACAAAATCGCCGTTTGCGACTGATGGCTCGTCAATCCATATTTCTTGGCTTTGCTCATGATCCATGGCTACATATAGACATGTATGAACACGCAACTGTAAGCTGGCTGAGTCTGAGCTGAGTTAATCGGACGTCAAATTAAAGTTGGGCTTTAGTAGCATATACCGGAAATGTAGTGGTACCACGATGCTCAGCCCCTCTTATTCGTTTCGGACACTTTAACATGGTCACGTGAAACAAGTTTTGCGATGGCCTCTATTGGTTGCATCGTACACTTTTTAGTGCCCGTACCTTGTTTCCTTGGCATTCTACGAGTCTAGGTAGGGTTCACATATACTTGCGGAAATGGAGTCCGAAAGTTGGACAGTTTCAGAATATTCGACTATTCGGGTATTAGTGTCGGAAGCATTTGCTAAACTTTGTGATTGGTCCGCTCGTACATTTGTAATAGCATAATAAAACTTACGACGAGGCTATCGTCACTGTCTTAGATTCTGCATAGTACAACACCAACAAAGCTTGCGTACTCCTTTTATGCTGCGCTCTGCTCCACCGTGATAATTCACAACATGTATCCATTTGTTTTACGTGCTAGGCTCCTTTTGATGCCTTCCAATTTGTTCAATCTTATTGTTGTCTATATATACCTTCAGTCGCTGGCTTTTTTCTAATATATTGAAAACGAACAAACCAATTTCCTCATATACTGCTATAGCTAGCAAACAACATGTTCTGCAAATCACCTCATACCATATGCACTATCGTAGTTCTTACTCTCCAATTCCTCTCGGCTGCAACCGCACAGCCCTCTACTACGCAAGTAACTTTTGATGAAGTACGCCAATCTCCGATTCATACTGTGTCCTAGTTCTTAGCTTATCATTATTCTCTAATAGATCACCCCTTCTAAAATTCTCACGTGGCAACCATGCTACGGTAACTACGAATGTGCTAAGCTCGACGTAAGTAAATAGTCAGTTTTCTTGAGTTTATAGGATTTGAAAAATAACAACAATTTGACAGGTCCCGCTAGACTATTCTCAGTCAAATGGAACTCGAGCTTCAGTACCTTTGATCAAAATACCCGCTCAGCTCAATGGGACTAACGACAAATATCAAGGAATGATTTTGACAAATCCAGGTATGTTTGCTACGAATTACCATTATACAAAACCCTAAATATTCCAGGTGGTCCTGGTGGATCGGGAACCGGCTTCATCCTACAATCTGGATACTCGACTTTATTTCCCGTGCTCCCGAAGAACTACGATCTCGTTTCCTGGGAGCCCCGAGGGATGGGGTATAGTAACCCAGCAGCCGACTGTGGACTACAAGATCTTACCCAAAAGGCTAGACGCGCATATGGGATCTCGGGACCAGATATCACGGATACATACTACCAAACCATATTTCAAACAGCTGCTGATGTCGGTGCACTTTGTGAAGCTCGCATTGGGGGAGACGATCAAGCCGGACCGCATATGTCGACTTCAGTTGTAGCACGAGACATGATAACTATTTTGGATGCTTTTGCCGAGACAGATCGAGGCAAGAGTGTAGATAATCCTAAAGATATCAACTATTGGGGTTTCAGCTATGGTAGTATCCTAGGACAAACCTTTGCAACAATGTTTCCTGATCGAGTAGGACGTTTCGCCATTGATGGAGTTGCTGATGGAGCAGATTATTACACTTCAGGCGGATTTGCAATGAGCTATTATATCGACGCAGTATTCGACCTGTTTTTCGAGTATTGCTTTGAAGCTGGTCCTGAATTGTGTGTTTTCTACACCGGTGCCAGCTCCAAGGACATTAAGACACGTTTCCTGAACTTGTTTGCGAATTTCCAAGTCGAAGAGGCTTATGCAAAGACCTGGGATAACGCCACCTTACTCGAAAATTCGCTGGGCCTAATGATGTCAACTCTTCGACCAATGACTTATAATCCTGTAACGGGATTCCCGCAAATTGCACAAACACTCATTGCGTATGAGAAAACTCTCAGTAATTTAACAATAGACAATATTGAGGCAGCGAGCCAGGTGGCAGCTCCACCTATGGTTGATATCCCAGGATTCCTACCTGATCTAAGCGAAACGACTCCTGCTGTTTTGTGTCCAGACACTGGAAATCTCCTCCTGAATAGAACACTAGAGGATTTTCGCTCAAGTAATGAAATATTATCTAATCAATCTTATGTCGGTCATGTAGGTATTAGCACGTTCAAAATCTTGTGTACCGGGTGGTCGATTAAGGCAAAGGAGAGATTTACAGGTACAGTTTATATCACAAACTACTCCTAATATGCACGCTAATATAAACAGGAATCCTTGGTGCTACTACCAAGAACCCCATACTTTTCATTAGCAATACGATTGATCCCGCTACTCCTATTGAGAAGTCCGTCTCACTTAAACTCTCTATGCTTCGAAAACTGACCCCTTTCCAGCAGCTACAGGGCAATGCCAAGATTCAAAGATTCACAACTTCTCACTATTGATACTCCAGGGGTAAGGCTTCCACCCCATTTCTTCACATGAAAACTAACTCGATGATCAGCATTGCTCCTTTGTTGCCAACAACTCTTGCGCCAACAGCAAAATATATAACTTTTTCAATTCCGGTCAATTACCAGGCACAGATAACTTCTGCGCTGCCGAAGCGGGAGCCTTTGGTGTAACACTCACGAGTTTGACAAAATTGCTTCCAGCTGGCAATTTCACTCTTCCAGTAGATAATATGACACATGTTGGGAGCCCCACTCAACGTTCAGTCGGTATATCAACCGAGACACCACAGACCGGCGGATCAGTTGTGATTGAAATCTCGTTGAAGTTTGTGGCATGTTCTTTGTTGATGGTGCTGCTTGTTGTATGATTTGATTATATATAGTTTATAGTGGTAGTGAGTGTTAGAATTTTCAATTAATATATGGCTAGGTTTTCTCTCTATATCTAATGTTATTATTTTGCATCGTCGCTCTATTTACGAGCTATTCACCCTCTGCCCAATTTGTTGATATCTGTTGCTACATCAAACTCTTAACTCCCTTTCACGCAGTTAGTCATAACTACCTGCTTTTCGGCTCCTCCCGAAAGTTGCCAACCCTATGCGACCGGACCAAAGAGCCAATTCTGGCCCCAGAGATCTAAATGATATTTTTGCGAGACACTTTCTTGTATAGATAACATACTTTTTTAAGATCCACCTTTAGATTCCTTTCCACGTATATTGTGTTGCTCCGTAGGTGTGGTAGTTTGGTTACAACCCGTTGAGAGAAGAACATAGTCAAAGACACCTTTTCAAGGCCCTGTTCTATTCGGTCAGAGAAAGTTACAAAAATTGGTTGAAGCTATATGGAGATGCAAGCAAGGGAGCGTTGTTTTCAAAATCTTGGTTTCGGGTGACCTCCCAAGCAAAAGTCTGTACCGCGTGGCATTTCTATGATTTAAATCTCGGAGTACCCTAAAAATTGAATCAAAAAGATAATTGTGCAAATCAGGTAAAATGTTGGTGAGCTTTTGGTACAAATATAATGGATGTTTGGGGGCCAAAATAGCCGCCTTACTCAAATTTCGCGGCTGTGGTTTGAAAAGAAAGATCAGCGATCACCAAACGGCTCGGATTGAAAGATCCCTTCCTGCCAAATCTTCAGCTAATACAATCCTAACAATCATTCCTCATGTCAGCAATTACGACAACCCCGCTTCCACCGCTTGAGGAGCGACAAGAGACGCCGCTGAATACGAGGCCACGCCATAGTCAGCTACCACCTGCCCTCTTCTCGGAATATGTGTTCTATAAAGCCCCAGTACGCTAGCTTTTCTGAAGTCAAATGACCCAAAATTACTTAGGGAGTATACTAGGTAACTACACCTTCTGCTGTGAGTCGTCTTCAGGTTGAAGATATTCCAGCCTCCGCTTTCGAGAATTATTTGATTTCGGTATGCTCTTTCTTCTCATGAAAACATTGTGTTTCTCTAATTCTCAAAGACCTCGCCATTGCAACGTCCATACAAAACCGAGCCTCCTCTTAGCATCGTCGAGGGCAAACGGGCGTTGAGATTCGGTACATATTCTGATCGAACCGAATCAAGTTCCAAAGATACCCTTGAAGGGTCCGATGTTTGCTTATTGTAAGCTTTCGACATCTTGTGGCTTCTTTTCATTTTGTAATTTTATGTCAGGCTTGATGCAAATCGAAGAGAGGGTATTATTGACGTAGATATGGATCGGCCTCCTGTCAGCCTAACGGAAGCTCAAATAGATGCAATGGTTCAGCACTGGAGGCTTCCTCCGGATTTCCCCACGATGAAATGCGAACCTCAATCTCTATTCGCGTGGAAGCAACTAAACATCGTTGATAATTCAAGGATATTAGGCAAGTTTAATAAGGTCAACAAAGCGACAGCTTGTTGATGATGAACCAGAAGTTATCATACAGATGTTTGGAGGTCTATTCGTGCTGTCGTACGACTTCGCAACTACTTCGACGAGAGGCCTCTGGTTTACCAATGATCGAAATCTCCAAGCGAAAGTTCTCACGCAGAAAAATACAAATATAGCTGATGGGAAACACCCTCTGCTTTTGCCATACGTGATGTTTCGGTACAAAGTTAAAGGCATCCAGAACAGTGTCAGCAGTATGTTTGACGGGTTCGATGGAGCTATTGAACATCTGAAACTAGCATATGGAAACAACTACGTGGATGGCTTCGAACATCACTTTTTGGTTAGCTGCAGAGCATACTATCGAAGCGCAAATACCTCGGTTGAAGAAGACTTGGAAGAGACACTGGAGCTTGGGAAATTTATGCTGGAGACTATAGAAAGTATCCGAATAGCTGATGAGTACTGCAACGTGTTGGATACCCAAATTGAGAATTCAATCTCTCTCAACATGAAACGCCTAGAAGGGTTCAAAAAAAGGATCGCAATGAAACGAGCAGGATTGGAACGTCAATTCGGAATTGTAGGTTGCTTCTGAAACTTATCTGCTTAAATTAAACCTCAATTTAGATTCATGATCTCATCAATGCGCGAGATGGACGTGTCAATAAAATCATTGCAGAGAAATCAGAGCAGATAGCCCGAGAGAGCAAGCGGGACAGCACGGCAATGAAGTGAGTCTCAGTCCATTCAACAAAAGCACAAAACAGGTAGACCGATGCTAGATCATTCTCTTGCAAGTGTCTCCACTGCACTGTGGAATGTGGATATACCACTTTAAAGAAATCATTGCTAATTTTGAAACGGCAGAACCCTCGCTGTGCTAGCAACGGTTTTCCTTCCAGCTACATTCATCGCCGTAAGTCTACAAGGTATCTTGCCAACTTAATTTTTTACCATCTGCTGACCAAAAATCCCAAAAGACCATGTTCAGCACACCTTTCTTCAATTTCACGTCCTCAGATGATCACGCCGTCTCTCCGCAGTTCTGGATATATTGGGCCGTTAGCATTCCGATCACCAT
>Ga0247807_10002373_pt1 | contig 10393 bp, 11 predicted proteins | sample UWRJL074202C1_FD_179931 | JGI IMG/M metagenome (GOLD analysis project Ga0247807, IMG submission 179931) | Plant litter microbial communities from Arlington Agricultural Research Station in Wisconsin, United States - UWRJ-L074-202C-1 | ecosystem: Environmental > Terrestrial > Plant litter >...
AAAGACTGATGATGGATCATTCTGACCGTCGAGCACTAAAGCACCGGCTCCAGCTGAAATACCAAATTCAGTTGAAGTAGAGTCGTACACACCGGCAACAAGTGTTGTTCCACCAAGTTCAGTCGAAACAGTGGTAAGCGGAGTACGGCCGGCTGCATCAATGTACGCAGTGGTTAAATTATTTTTAGCAGTGAGCAATAGCGGCGGATCGGTTACACGACATGGCAACGGCCCTGTTGCGTCTGGCGAGTAAATTGTTCCAGATACCTGAGAACAAGTTAACCCAATACCAGCACCGGTTGCTGGACTAAGACCGACATTTCCATTAATAACCGACGAATTACCCGCATCGGTAATATTAGGGGTTCCAGCGAGAATAGCAAAAGGCGCTGCAGTACGCAGGTTGACCGTTGACTGCGCTGCATTAGCAGGGTGAGTCATCGTCATCATTATTACGGCAAATACAGTGATAATCGCAAATAGTGCGACGAGGGGAATATTTTTAATAGAAGTCTTTTGCATTGAGCAGCCCTTATACCTTGTTTAGTTTATTGTCCGAACGTATTGTTCATCAAATCCAACCTGAAACCTTGAAAGGGTTGACTGATATTTTTTCCTCAGAGATCGTGATCTCACTTGAGGTGTATTGTGTCTATGCTAATAGTAGCAATGTTATATGCATTAAGCAAATAAGACTTAGTTTGTGGTATTACCACGATTTTGCCCAGGGGTACCAGTAGTACCTCCAGGTGTGATGGTACATCCTGTCGAATCAACAGTTGCACCAGTTGGCGTATTGGCACATTTATCAAGCGTGTCGACCACCCCATCACTGTCGGTATCCGTTAAGGGATCTTCTTCCTCAACTTCACATCCCGTTGCATCTACTTCAGTACCGCTTGGCGTATTGGCGCATTTATCGTTAGCATCAATGACTCCATCTTTATCAGTATCTTCAGGTGGTTTAGGCACATCACAAGTTCCAGACGGGTTAGCAGTTCGTAAGAAATACTCTTGGTACGTTCCTTCAGTACCGCCACCGGTTGCAATTAAACCGTTGCTGCGACAAATCGTTAAGCGCACAACACCAGACGGCGCAACAAATGGTTGGTTCTTCTGGCCCTTTAAACCGGCTTGAATAGTACTGCGCCAAATTGGGCCAGCCATACTTGAACCACCATTTTTCATAGGGGTATTATTGTTATTCCCTACCCAGACACCAACGGCAAGTTGTTTAGCGTAGCCAATAGTCCAGGCATCGCGGGCTTCGTCAGTAGTACCAGTTTTAACAGCAACATCATAGCCATTGGTATTTAAACTTGTTCCAAAAATAGGTGCACGTGCAGTTTCATCATTCAAGATATCAGAGATGAGGAATGAGGCGTTCTCACCCATCACTTGTTTAGCAGACTTTGTAGTCTTATTGAAAATTTGCTTCTCAAACTTATCGTCAATTTTCGTAATCGTTGTAACATCGTATTGGTTACCGGCACTTGCAAAGGCTGCATAGGCATTTGTCATGTCAGTTAATTTTGCTTCTGCCGAACCGAGCGCTAATGGCAGTCCATAATCAGTCGAGTCGTTAATAGTACTAATACCTAGGCGCTTCAATGCTTCAACCGAATCACTCACCCCAAGCTTTTGCATAACAAGTATTGAAGGAATGTTGAGCGACTGCGAGAGAGCATTGCGAACTGTCACATTCCCCCTAAATTTACGGTCAGCATTTTGCGGTATATACCCACCAAAATCAGTTCGTTTGTCATCTAAAATTGTAGCTGGTGATATAAGACCTTTTTGCATCGCTTCGGTGTAATACAACGGTTTAATACTCGAGCCCGGCTGTCGCGGTGTGATGGCCATATTTACTTTACCAAAATCGACGTTGTTGTAATCAGAGCTTCCTACTAACGCTCGCAATTCCCCAGTGGTTGGGTCAATAGCCACAACCGACGCATTCGACCCGCCATTGCGTTGAATAAACGCCATTTGTTTAGCGACTGCTTCGTTCGCAGATTTTTGCAGGTTCATATCAAGCGTAGTAGTTACCCGGAAACCCGAGCGTGTTACGCGCTCTTCACCGTATTTATCATAAAGTTCACTTAATACCATTTCGGCAAAATGAGGGGCAGTATTGTTGATACCATCACTTGGTGCGGCGTACGCTAATACTTTAGCTTTGGCTGTATCCGCTTCAGCTTGTGTAATTACCCCATTATCAACCATTCGGCTGAGTACGGTTGCTTGGCGCTCTTTAGCGTATTCAATATTTCCAGAAATCGGTGAGTAGCTCGATGGCGCTGGAAGAACACCAATAAGCATTGCGCTCTCTGCTAAATCTAAATCAGCGGCCGATTTATTAAAGTACGCTTTAGCAGCTGCACCAATACCAAACGAACCTTCACCGTAGTACACAGAGTTAAGATATAAATCAAGAATTTCGTCCTTGCTGTAATTTTGTTCGATTGCCAAAGCAACCGTCAGTTCCTGATATTTTCGCAGTACCGTTTGGTTATTAGACAGTAAGGTATTTTTTGCTAATTGTTGAGTTAGCGTTGAACCACCATACCCGGTTGCATCACCACTCAACAGGTTGGCATACAAAGCTCCTAAAATACTCACAAATGAAAAGCCACCGTGTTTATAAAAGTTCTTATCTTCGGCAGACACGAGTGCTTTTTCGGTATAATCGGAGATCTTATCAAGCCCTAAACGCTCGCCACGATCAGCGGTTCCGAAACTGTAAAAGGCTTCATTGTTTTTATCAAGCAGCACTACACCGGTATTGTTATAGTTCATCAAACGGTCGGGGTCAGAAATAGCGCTCGCAAAATACACATATGTAAAAATAGGTGTCAGCACCAGGAAGGCGAGAATAGGGCCACCAATAACCGCAACTTTTTTGGGTTTACTTAGCTTTTTGAACCATTTATAGCGACCAACAAAAAAGCCGCTCACCGGACCGAGTTTCTTAGTAGGTTTTTGAACCACCTTAGCGGTTCGTTTTGGGCTATACGATTTGATGCGAGTATATTTTGACATAATTATCTTTACTCATTATAGCAATTTAGTTTAAATCAGCACGAATTAAGCTTTTGCCTTGGGAAATACCCAAAATTTTAACCAAACGTAATTCCAGCCAGTGAGGAATAGCGAAATGACCAGCTGCGATATGTATGGCAGAATACCTAAACCGTTTAACCAGTTCAGTACAAATATATTAAGGGCTAAGTTGGTTGCCATTAGCGCAGCAAATCGAATAAGTTCGCCGCTGGTTTTACGCTTGCCATTATTAGCAAAAACCCATTGCTTACTCAGAACAAAGTAAATCACATAGCTTGAACCAATAGTAAAGGCAGTTTCACCGAGGCTCAGTTGAGCTGCACCTGGCCCAAGAATAAAGAAAAACAGATATTGCCAACCAAATTGAATACCGCCCGACAGGTTATAGCGAATAAATTCAAATAAGGTTTGATGTGATTTTTGTGGTTTTAATTTTTTAGCCATTGTGACTATATAGTATCACTCTTGTGCTTACTTCCGTGTAAATTACATTGAGTCAGGAGCTTCGATACCAAGAATACTTAATCCATCAGCAATCGTATCAGCGTATAACTTCACTAAGCTAATACGGTGCGCCTCTTCTTCACTGCCAAGCACTTTGTTTTTTTCGTAATAACGATTAAATTCTTGAGCAAGTTCGAAGAGGTAATTACAGATATGGTGCGGTTCTAAATGTCGCACAGCCTGTGATACAACTTCAACATACTCACCTAGTTTTCGAAGCAATACTTTATCTTCTTCATAAATAACTTGAGGCTCTTCAATTGCGTAATCAATCTTTTCAAGAATACGACGAGCGCGAGCATGTGAATATTGTAGGTACGGGCCAGAATTGCCCGTTAAGCTAACGGTTTCTTCAATATCAAAGGCAATATCACCACCTAAGCTATAGCGCGCAAAAGCGTACTTCACTGCACCAAGCGTGACAGCGTGAACCAACGTAGGGTCATCAACTAATTGCTCAATTTTTTCACGGACAATATCCAGTACATCAGTCGCACGAGTAACGTTACCTAGTCGTGAGCTCATTTTCTGGCCGTCGCCAAACTTTACCGTTCCGTTTGTCATGTGGGTCATAGTGCCTACAAGTTCCGGTTGGAAGGCTTCAGCTGCTGCAAAGACAACTCGCATGTAGTCCTTTTGGTCATTACCTGTAAGAATGTAGCGGTGGTCAAAGCCGTAGTCTTCTTTTTCAAGCCAAATAACCCCAATATCTTTAGTTTCGTACGTAGGGAGGCCTTTTGAGGTAATAAATACACGAGTGTGCAGATGTTTCGACTCATCACCTTCAAATATCACCGCACCGTCAGATTCTTTTAAGACACCTTTTTCGAGTTGTTCTTTCACAACCTTTAATCCAACTGGGGCAGTTTGGCTTTCAGGATAATAACGCATTGCTTCAACATCGATTAATTTATAGAATGCATCGAAATAATCGTAACTCCATTGGCGAGTTGTCCAATAGATAGTTGCCAGTGGCGAATCAGCTTCAATACCGTCGTGGAAACCGTAGATTGTTTTGTTTAATTCATCAATATACGTTTTAGTGTCAGCATTTTCTTCGTACGCTTTCGCACCTTGTACATAGCGTTGGCTAATCCACTGCGAACGAGCAAACGGGTCAGCGTCAATTTCGTCCAACTTTTCGGGATAATTACCGCCTAGTTCAGTCACCATTCCCCATAAACACTTAGCCACGTGAAGACCAACGTCACCACCAAAGCTAGTTCGTTGCAATTTCGCGCCACCAATTAACATTAAACGGGCGGCAATATCACCATAAATTGTTTGGTACAGGTGTCCTGTATGTAATTCTTTGAAGGCATTCGGGCAGCTATATTCAAAAACAATTGATTGGTTTTCAAAATACTTTTCAGGGCTGCGCTTTGTATTTAAAAGTAACGCGTCATCGCTAAGGAAGGCGTTAATGAAACCTGGACCAGCAATTGAAACGTCCTTATATAACCCTTTTTCAGCCAATAATTCGACTATTTTTTGGGCAATGTTTCGAGGGTTATCACCTACTTTTGCAGATAACTGTAAAGCAACATTTGAGGTTAAGTCACCGAACTTAGGGTCGGGTCGAGATACTTCAGGTACGATATTAATATCGTAGAGCTGTTTAATAATGTCAGAGAGTTCATTTTTCACTGTTCTATTGTATCAGTTATCTCTGTAAAACGCTGTTACGAATTATTTATGGTCGTATCATTCAAAACGTCCGAAGGTTCAGGAGTTGAGTGATTTTTCTTTACAACGTTATATCCGGGCAATTCTTTGATGACTTTTTCAATCGGATCAACTTGGTGATTAGGTATTACGATGAAAGTATTTCGGTCAGTGTGAATTTCTTGATATTCAGTTAAAAGCATTGGAATACGGGTAGTACAGTTCTCGTCAGAACACTCGCATTTAAAGTGAAGCTCGAGGTTAACATCCCTTACTAAATCAAAATGACCATCGGCAACATGCATTGCATCGAGGTCGCTTAAGTCAGCGCCAACTTTTTCGTTGATACGCCTAAAAATCATTTCATTCTCAATCTGACGGCGCTCAGCATGTGAAATATTCATAGCCATATAATATCAAAAATATTTACCAGCTACCACTCGATCCACCGCCACCAAAACCGCCGCCGCCGAAGCCACCAAATCCACCACCACCACGTCCGCCACCGCCTAAGAATCCGCCGCCTGCCCACCAGCTTGGCTTGTCACCGCGCCCAGCATGCGATCGATAATTAGCTGATACAGCTTTATCAAGCAGTAACCCAATAGCGGCTAGCGTTCCGGCACCAATCAGCCCAAATATCAGTGAACCTGCCAAAAGCCCCAGCGCCCCACCGGTTGCTCCCCCAATAATTCCACCTGCCCACCAACTTTTAGTTCGTGCCAATATAGAACCGAGCCAAGAAAATATCAAAAAACCAAATCCAAATATAAGCTCCCATGGCAATCGTACAGGGTTTTCAGTTGTTGACGAAGCAGTATACTCGCCATTAATAGCCGCAATAATACTCGTTAATCCTTTTTGAACGCCTTCAAAGTACTTACCTTGTTGAAATGATGGCCGAATATCATCGCGGATAATTCTGCCTGACTGCACATCAGTGAGCGCACCTTCTAAGCCAGTGCCAACTTCAATCCGTAGTAAACGGTCATTCTTAGCAATAAGTAGTAGGACGCCATTATTATTTTCCGCAGTACCAATGCCCCATTCGCGCGCAATATCGAGTGAATACTGCTCAATAGAGCCATTCTCAATTGATGGCACAATGACAATTGCAATTTGGTTCCCCGACTTAGCACGTTCGGCAGCGATTTGTTCGGCCAATGTCGCTTTTTGCTCAGTCGAAAGCGTATTCGTTTGATCGACAATAGGAATGTCTGCCGGCTTGGGTGGAACGCTCAAGGCAGCGGCCGTCAGGGCAGAGAACCCTGCAGCTACAAAACCGAGAGCGACAACAATCAACCCTAATCGAACGAATTTTAAAATCATCTAACTTCTTTCTTCTATTCGAAGTTTACGTCTGGAGCATTTTCCACACCATCGTCAGCTTCAAAGTAAGTAAACTTATCGAAGCCAAAGATACCGGCTGTAATGTTCGTTGGGAAAGTTTGAATTCGAGTGTTATAAGTTGAAGCAACACCGTTGAAATCGTTACGGGCAACCGAGATACGATTTTCAGTACCCTCAAGTTGAACTTGTAGATCTTGGAAGCCTTGGACTGCCTTAAGTTCTGGGTAGTTTTCAGTCACAGCCAATAATCGGCCAAGGGCCTGGCTTAGTTCGCCTTGTGATTGTTGGTACTGTGCAAGTTGTTGCGGAGTTGCAGTACTTGGGTCGATAGTAATACCGGTTGCCTTCGCGCGTGCTTCGGTTACATCGGTAAGGGTTTGCTGTTCAAAGTTTGCCGCACCTTTAACGGTGTTTACAAGGTTAGGCACAAGGTCGGCTCGACGTTGATACTGCGACTGTAAGTTGGCAAATGATTTATTGACACTTTCGCGTTGTCCAACCAGCCCGTTATAGCCACCAACTACAACTGCTACGATGAGTACGATAACTCCAATAATAATTCCTGGAATAAGCCATTTACGATTCATACACACTCCTCTGTTGTCAGACGTTATTTATATTACAAGTATAGCAAATAACTATACTATTATTTACTCTTTGTAACCTGGACCTCACTGGCTAACTTCAACACATCGTTGCCTGATTTATGTTCAATAATAATAGCCGGGTTGTCTACGCTTCCGTTTCGTTTCACATGCGCACCTTTGCTAACAATCGTCGTTGGTTCGGTATGGATAGATTTAATAACACCCTCAGCCAGTCCATTGCCCCATTTCCAAGCTACGTTATCACCGGCTTTCATATGGCTGTTTTATACCTTTCGATAGTTAGTTCGCGCGCTTCTTTGTGGTCGACAATGGGAGCTGGATAATCTTTACCGATAATACAACCGGCTTCCTGTTGCTGCTCTTCGGTCATCTCCCATGGCTTTGCTAAATATGTATCAGGGACATTTTTCATTTCTGGTACGTACGTCCGAACGTAGACACCTTGCGGGTCATAATTATTTTGCTGGCTTGATGGGTTATACAGCCGGCGGAATAGCGGCGCTGGGTCAACGCCCACGCTCCCAATCCACTGCCAGTTGCCGTTATTGTTTGCCATGTCGCCATCGATCAGCCACTGCATAAAGTATTGCTCACCTTCACGCCAATCAAGGCCTAAGTCTTTTGTAAGAAAAGAGCCAACAATTAAGCGAGCGCGGTTATGCATCCAGCCCTCAGTTAATAATTGCCGCATCGCCGCATCAATTACTGGATAGCCGGTCTTGCCTTCTTTCCAAGCGTTAAGCAACTTGTCGCTTTGCATCCACTGCATGTTTCGGTACCGTTCTTGAAATTCACGTTCTGGGTGTGGGAAATAAAGTAATACGTAATAATAAAATTCACGCCAGGCTAGTTGACGGTGCCAAGACCGAGCACCTTCAGTTGGTGGAAGGAGTGTTTCAATCTCACGCACACTTAAACAGCCAAAATGTAGATATGCACTTAAATGCGAAGTACCATCAACACCTAAATTATTATTGGTTGTTTTATAGTCGTCAATTGGACCATCTAAGAATTTTTTCAAACGTCGTCGTGCTTCGGTTTCACCACCTTTAATAGCCTCTTTGGACAAATGGTCATCTTTAATAACAGCCGATAATTCAGGAATCGTACCTTTAGTTACTTCCGGTAACGCAATTGCCTTAGGCAGCTGGGCTACCTCGCGGCGTTCAACTTGCATCCAAGCTCGCCAAAAAGGGGTGAATACTTTGTACGGCGTATTAGTTTTGGTAACTAATTTTTGAATTGCACTTACCGCCAGCTTGCCACCAAAAGATCGCGCGGTAAGCTGCGCGTCAGTAAGCGCCGCTTCAACTTTTTTATCTCGTTTAATGGCGAAGGGTGAGTAATCGGCCGTGTAATAAACCACCTTCGCACCGGTTTCTTGCGCCAGCTTCATCAGTTCGGTCGAAGCATCACCGTGACGAATAATTAAGTCTCCGCCGACGTTTTGTAATGAGTCTTTGAGGTTTTGCAGGCACTCCAGCATGAACCGTGTTCGGTTAGAACTTGAAAATTTACCTGCGGTTAAATCATCGTTAAATATAAATACTGGAACGATTTGCTTGGCATCTTTTAAGGCAGTTGCTAAAGCAGGATGGTCATGAATACGCAAGTCGGCACGAAACCAGACAATAATAGGGGTGTCAGTCATTTCTTCAGTATAACCAATTGTTGTCGTGAACAGCGTAAGAATTGTTACATAGTTGCTATAATTATTATATGAAAAGATTATATCGCTCAACGACTGATAAAAAAATTGCTGGTGTTTGTGGCGGACTTGCCGAATACTTCAAAATTGACCCCACTATCGTACGAGTAATTTTTGTTATTTTATTACTACCCGGCGGTTTCCCTGGGTTTATTCCGTATGTAATATTATGGGCGGTTGTACCGTACAAGCCAGCGCCAAATCGTATATAAAAATGTTTGCTAGAATAGAAAAATAAACTATTAGTGAGGTACATAATAGATGGCAACTATCAACCCCTACATCAACTTCAACGGTAACGCCGAAGAAGCATTCAATTTTTACAAATCAGTATTCGGCGGCGAGTTCGAACAAATTATCCGCTTTAAAGACTTAGCAAGCGACGACTTCCCTATGCCTGAAAACGAAGCGAATAGCATTATGAGGATCGTTTTACCAATTGGTAACAATGTCTTAATCGCCAACGACGTTCCAGAAAGCCTCGGTCCGGTCAATGAGGCTGAAAACAGGTCTAAAATATCGGTTACTACCGAAAGCCGCGATGAAGCCGATACTCTATTCGCCGGACTTACCGTCGGCGGCACGATTGAAATGCCTATGGATGAAAGCCCATGGGGGACATATTTTGGGATGTTTAGGGACAAGTATGGGATTGAGTGGACGGTCGAATTCGACCAAAAATAAATTTGTAGCTAGTAGGTAAACGTAAAACTATCCAGCATCAACTTTACAGTTGGGTCGGATGATATGCCGTATGGATACAGATATATTGAGTAAAGCTGGTCGCCTCTTAACACGTAAATCACTTCATTAGTTTCCGTAAAAGCAGCTTTGGCACTTTTTGCTGGCAGCCCGCTTATTTTCAATTCTTTAACATCTACCGGTAAATGCGTTATTGGGCCGCTTTGTACCTGAGTTTTACCAAGTGCCTCAAACCAGTCGGTGGTAGTATAGCTTGTCATTGCTTTGAAGTTTGCATCATTGCCATCACGAAGCACTCGAAGATTGATATACCCATCCGGATAGCCCGGTCGTTCTTCGTTAGGGTTCGGTTCAAAGTTTCGAATATACGGACCGTCTTGAACGGTTTCTTTGAGTGCTAGCCAATTCTTGGGATACTTAATGCTGTATTTATTATTAATACTCTCGTAGATATTCCAGTCTTTATACGGGTCTACATTTTCTGTATCGGCAGTAGTTTGAGCCATAGATGCGTCTGGCGTTTTATTGGTAACATTCTGCCAAAAAATAAATCCAAGCGCTCCAAGAAGGACAGTCGCGAGAATAACCACTATTACTATGGTGTTTCCGCTTTGCTTTCGAGAATTGTTAGTCATGTAATTATCTTAGCAAAGAAAAATCCGCTAACAATGAATGCTAGCGGGTTTTTCTTGGCTCCGACGGCTGGACTCGAACCAGCAACCTCGAAGTTAACAGCTTCTTGCTCCACCATTGAGCTACGTCGGAATACTTGGATAATTATACCTATACCCCT
>Ga0247807_10002375_pt1 | contig 10390 bp, 5 predicted proteins | sample UWRJL074202C1_FD_179931 | JGI IMG/M metagenome (GOLD analysis project Ga0247807, IMG submission 179931) | Plant litter microbial communities from Arlington Agricultural Research Station in Wisconsin, United States - UWRJ-L074-202C-1 | ecosystem: Environmental > Terrestrial > Plant litter >...
TTTCAATATATAATTATATATCCCCTCAACCGGCTTCTGCATAATCCTTCCAATCTTCAAACCATTCAATTCGCAGACCTGTTTCAGTGTATCCTGATAATAATAAGCCACAGAGCCTACAAAGTGACAATCCAGCGTCTTATAATCTTTAAAGTTCTTAATATTTACATCAATAAATTCCTGGAAGCCATCAATCAGCAGTTGATTGATAAAAGGATGATCTCTGTTCGGGTGCATAAAGCGGCTGAAGCCCGCTAAATAAGTATTGGGAAACGGCTTTTGATAAACGTTAGTAATGATAGTTTCCTTATCCGTGTTAAACTCCTGTTCAAAAAGTGCACGCAAATCTGCCGGCATCTGTTTATAGAGATAAGAAGTAATTATCTTTTTTCCGAAAGTAGTACCAGAACCTTCATCACCCAGAATATAACCTAAACCATAGTTGCTGTCATAAGTCGATACGCCATCAAAATAAGAAACATTTGAGCCAGTACCCAAAATGCAGATTAATCCTTTTTGATCACCACATGTAGCATAAGCACAACCAATTAAATCGTTTTCAACACTGATGAAAGCTTTAGTGAAATATAACGACAGGCCATTAGAAATGACCTCATGTTTATCAGGAGTAGAGCATCCGGAACCATAGAAATAAATCTCCCGGACTTCTGAAGCAAACTCTTCCGTCGTTTTCAGTCTGGAGAATATCTTGAATATATCCTGCGCATTTAAAAAGTATGGATTGATGCCCTGTGTGCTAAAACTGATTGTTTTACCGTCTTTATATCCCAGCCAGTCTGTCTTTGAAGACCCGCTATCTGCTACTAGTATCATAAACGAAAGTAATCATCTTATTGAACATTTAAAGTACCACTAATCTCTTTTAAATTAATTTCTGTTAGTTTGGCCTGATATTGTGCGTCCAGGAAGCGGATAATGGCATTTATAGAATTTCTTTGTGCCTCACGCAATTCCAGCGGACTGATACTGCCAAGACGAAACTTTTCAAAAGTAATATCAAGATTCTGTTTCGCCAGGTCCACGTTTCCTGTTTCCACTTTTAACAGATCCAGATTCGTTAAATAATTCTGATAAGTAGCATTCAGCAATGCACTTATATCCAGTTTTGTTTTTTCAAGACTTAGTTCTGTAGAATTCAGCTGCACCTTTGCATTACGCTCATTCTGTCTCTGCAGAAAACCATTAAAAATATTAAGACTCGCCGTTACACCATAAGTAAGTCCGTTAGCCCTGAATTTCTGATTAAACCCAGTAGGGCTGGTACTTCGTGAAAACTCATAACCACTATTTAAAGCTACTGTCGGATAACGCTGCCCTTTAACCTGTTTTAAGCTCAGTGCAGCAATCTTTTTATTGATAAAGGCATTTTGTAAAGTTGGGTTCAGGCGTTCTGTTAATGATTCCAGCTCAGCCAGTTTTAGGTTGGTTTCAATATTCAGCTTCTCGTCCACAGCAAATACAATGTTGAGATCTCTTGCCATCAATTGATTGAGTGTTATCCTTGACGTATTTAATATGTTTTTCTGTTGCAGAAATAACGTCGTATCTGTATTGTAATCTACTTTTGCAGTCAGCACATCAAGTTTAGAACCACGTCCTATCTTTAACTTGTTATCTGCAATGGTTACTCTTAATCTGGATATTTTCAGCGCACTGTCTGTTGCCAGTACCAGCTGCTGCTGTCTGACCAGCGCATAATAAGCAGATACGACATCAGATACAGTATTCAGAATAGTTAATTTACCATTAACCTCACCCTGTTTTTGTAATTCCTTCAGCCTGTCATAATTGGCAAACATCTGGAACCCGTCAAAAATAGTCCAGTCGAGTGCTACACCATAGTTTAAGTTGGTGCTCAGTACACCATTTGCTTTTCTTTCCGGGCCCGTGGCAGGACTCTGTACCGTATTTTGTCTGCTGCCCCCGTTACTGAAAGTACCAACAAGCCCCGGCAGCATTCCTGCATTACCGGCGTTCAGGTTGTTTCTGGCAATCTGTATTTCATTATTGACCAACCTGATATCATAGTTGTTCTTTAATGCAGTACTTATCGCGTTCTCCAGGCTAAGTGTATCCTGAGCGCTTACACTTGATGTGCAGCAGATCAGTAACGCTAAGAAATAAAAGAGATGCTTGTTCATTTGTTTATATAATTATTTTAAACAGCTTCTTAAGCGGAAGTATTTTTTTCTTCAGCCAGTGCTGCCTTTAATGACTCTTGTAAATCAGTATTTGTTTGATGTTCTTTAGACCAGTAAGAATAGATTGAAGGAATTACAAATAAGGTTAAGATCAGTGAGAAAGTTGTGCCGCCAACAATCACAACCCCCATACCCATACGGCTTTTCGCTGCTGCACCTAATGCCATAGCGATTGGCAAAGCACCAATGGCAATAGCCAGACTGGTCATTAAAATAGGTCTTAAGCGGGAGACCGCAGCTTCCCTGATGGCATCATGTACACTCTTGCCATTCTCTTTGAGCTGATTGGCGAACTCTACGATCAGAATACCATTTTTTGTAACCAGTCCGATCAGCATGATAGTACCAATCTGACTGAATATATTCCAGCTTTGTCCAAATAACCATAGCGAAAGAAAAGCTCCTGCTACTGCCATGGGTACTGTCATAATGATAATTATAGGGTCTTTGAAACTCTCAAACTGGGCTGAAAGGATCAGGTATACTAATAACAGCGCCAGGCCGAAAGCAAACATCGTATTGGAAGAGCTCTCCTGGAAATCCCGTGATTCACCACTCAAATCAGTAGAAAATGTTTCATCTAAAACCTTGTCCCTGATCCTGTCCATGGCTGCGATACCATCCCCGATACTTTTTCCCGGAGCCAGACCCGCTGATACTGTTGCTGCAGTAAAACGATTATTTCTATACAACTGTGGTGGGCTGCTTTCTTCTTTTGCACTCACCAGGTTGTCAATTTGTATAAGCTCACCTTTATCATTTCTTACATATACTGAACTCAGATCTAATGGATCTTTACGGTTTCCACGGTCAAATTGTCCGATTACCTGGTACTGTTTGCCATTCATAAAGAAATAGGAGAAGCGCTGACCACTTAATCCAAGTTGTAAGGTCTGAGCAATAGCCGAAACCGATACACCCAGATTCCGTGCTTTATCCCGGTCTATAGTCAGGTTGATTTCCGGTTTATTGAATTTCAGGTTGACATCAGAAACTGTAAAGGTTGGGTCTTTACTCACCTCGTCCATAAACTGAGGTACCTTTTCTCTGAGCTTAGCAAAGTTCTGTGCCTGGATAATATAACTGACCGGCAGGCCACCGCGGCGGCCCACGGATATAGTCGGCTGCTGAGTCACTAATACTTTACCTTCGGTATATTTTTTAGTGATCCGGGTAAGCTGGTTTGCAATCTCCTCCTGAGAACGGCCACGCAAATCAGGGTCAGAAAGGCCCATTCTCACAAAACCACTGTTTACAGCACCACTTCCTCCAAAACTCGGAGAGGTAATCGTAATATTCACATTCTTTTCCGGAATAGAATCTTCAACCATTTTAGCGATCTTCATGATAAATTGATCGGTGTAATCATAAGATGATCCCTCCGGAGTAGTAATGTTCATGTTGATCGCACTCCGGTCATCATAAGGAGCAGTTTCTTTGGGCAGGATTTTCCAGAATAATACAATCAGGCCAACACAGGCTACTATAATTGGAATCGCCAGCCACCGTTTATTCAGGAATTTATTCAGGTTTTCAGCATAATTGTCATTTAATTTAACAAAATAGGGTTCAGACCATTCATAAAACCTCGATTTTTTGTGCCCTGTCTTTTTCATCAGGTAAGCATTGAGCATCGGAGTTAAAGTCAGAGAGACAAATGCGGATATCAGTACCGCAGCACCAATCACAATACCAAATTCTCTGAACAGCCTCCCGACAAATCCCTGAAGAAATACTACCGGCAGAAATACTGCTGCAAGTGTGATCGAAATGGAAATGACAGCAAAGAAAATTTCATTGGAACCTTTAATCGCAGCTTCAAAAGGGGAGTAGCCTTCTTCTACTTTCTTAAAAATATTTTCTGTAACCACAATCCCGTCATCTACCACAAGCCCTGTAGCGAGTACAATAGCCAGTAAGCTCAGTACATTAATGGAGAAACCAAAAATATACATAATAAAGAAAGTGAAAACCAGTGATACCGGGATATCAATTAAAGGCCTGACCGCTATTGCCCAATCCCTGAAAAACAAGTAAATAATCAGGATAACCAATATCAGCGAAAGAATAATGGTCTCGGCAACCTCTGTGACTGAATTCTTGATAAACCGGGTATTATCCAGCGAAACATTTAGTTTTATATCTTTAGGGATGTCATTTTTCAACCTTGCAAATCTCTTCTCAAACTCGGTTGAAATATCCAGGTAATTTGCTCCGGGCTGCGGAATCAGGGCTACTGCAACCATCGGTTTGCCCGATTCCCTTAAAATAGTTTCTTCATTTTCAGGGCCCAGTTCAGCATAACCCACATCCTTTAGCTGAATGACATTATTTCCGTCATTTTTAATGATCAGGTCATTGAACTGTTTTTCATTCGTTAACTTGCCTAGTGTTTTTACTGTTAATTCAGTACTGGCACCCGTAATTTTACCAGAAGGAAGTTCCACATTTTCATTGTCAAGTGCCGTAACAATATCCTGAGAAGTCAAACCTAAAGCAGCCAGTTTATTGGGGTCAATACGGAGCCGCATGGCATATTTTTTCTGTCCCTGAATCTGTACACTGCTTACACCAGGTATAGTTTGTATCCGTTCGGCAATTACATTTTCTGCGTAGTCACTCAACTCCAGCTGATTTCTTTTATCACTCTGAATAGTCATTGTAATGATCGCATCAGAATTTGCATCAGCCTTGCTCACTACGGGATTGCCGTCAATATCTTTGGGCAAATTACGGGCTGCCTGTGATACTTTATCACGCACATCATTCGCCGCTTCTTCAATGTTTTTACCCAGGTTAAATTCTATAGTAATTGTACTGCTCCCCTGGTTACTGGAAGAGGACATGTTTCTGATCCCGTCAATCCCGTTAATAGATTTCTCCAGAGGTTCGGTAATCTGTGACTCAATAATATCTGAGTTTGCTCCGGGATAGGAGGTACGTACAGAAACTACCGTGGGGTCAATATTGGGAAATTCCCTGACACCCAGAAAATTATATCCGATAACCCCGAAAAGAAGGATCATCAGGTTCATTACAATTGCCAGAACGGGCCTTTTTATACTCGTGGTGGATATACTCATTTCGGTTAGTTTTTAACTACTGATACTTTTACGGGGGCGCCATCTTTTAAGGAAAGTGCTCCTGTTGTTAAAACTGTGTCACCGATTTTTAGTCCGGAGGTAATCAATATATTCTCGTCTGTACGTGTGCCCGACTGTACTTCTACCTGCTTTGCTTTACCATTCTTGCTGATAAATACAGTCTTGCCTCTCAATACAGGGATAATAGCCTGATTAGGAATTAATATTGCATTTTCAATTTTATCCAGCGTAAGGGAAACTTTGGCAAAAGACCCGGGGCGTAATTCATTATTCTGGTTCGGTGCCAGTGCTTTGATCTGTAAAGTCCTGGTCTGTGCATTGATTCCAGGTTCCAGTGCGAAAACTTTACCGGTATAAAGCTGCGTAGAGCCATCCGTACGAAATGTGATGGTCGAATTTACTTTGATCTGCCCCATGTATTTTTCAGGAACGGAGAAATTGACCTTGACCGGATTTGTACTCAGCAGATTTGCAATGATCTTAGTTGGAGTAATATACTCACCGGCAGAAATCGAACGAAGACCTATTTTTCCACTAAAGGGTGCAATAACAGAGGTTTTAGCCAGTTGTGCCCTGATGAGCTGTGCCTGGGCTTTTAATGATTTCAAATCAGCAAGGGCAGTATCATATTCTTCCTGGCTGATTGCTCCTTTTTGTAAAAGTTGTCTGGCCCGGTTTTCATTGGCAGAAGATAAATTCTGTTTAGTCAGTGCCTCCTGCAGTTGTGCCTGAATATCCCGGTCATTAATCTTAACCAGCAGACTGCCTTTGCTTACATTACTGCCTTCTTTAAAATAGATCCCGGTAACTAAACCTGAAACTTCACTTTGCAGAGCAACAGATTCATTAGCCTCTATGGTTCCGGTAACATCCAGGTTGTTGGCAAAAGAGGTAGCCTGAACAACAATACCATTGACTACCATTTGCTGTGGCTTGCCACCTTTGTTCCCGGGGCTCTTTGCACCAGCACCCATTCCTGAATTTTCAAGTTTCCTGTTAGCCGATATCCTGTAATAAATAAGATAGGCTATCCCAAGGAAAATAAGGGTGTAAATAACGTATTTGAGTTTCATAAATGGGGTCTTGGAGCAACTAATTATACAAAAATATTTAAATATGTGCGCTGGACATACTTGTATTAAGTATGTTACAGCTAATTTCTTATTTTAACTGATAACGAATACTATATGTTTTAAATTTGCGCCAAAAGAATTATATATGCTGTTAAAACAAATAGGATTAGGGTTATTGATTTTACTTGCGCCTGCACTGGCTGCTAAAGCACAGGTTAAAGTAAATTATGAAGTAAGTTTTAAAGAACCACAGGCACATTACACGGAAGTGAAGATGAATGTTAGTGGTCTGAAAAAAGAATATATAGATGTTAAAATGCCTGTCTGGGCACCAGGATCTTATCTGATCAGGGAGTTTTCGAAAAATGTAGAGGGTTTTACGGCTACTGCTGGTAAAAAACTGCTTAAAACTGAAAAATTAAAGAAAAATACCTGGAGGGTTTATACTGGTAATTCTAGTTCAATAGCGATCAATTACAGTGTATATGCTTTTGAAGTATCGGTGCGTACAGCTTTTATTGATGCTACGCATGCATTTTTATCGCCAACCGGAATTTTTATGTATCCTGATAATCAGCTTGCTTTATCGAGTACGGTTAAAATTATTCCTTTTGAGGGATGGACTAAAGTTTCGACCGGACTGGAGCCTGTAGCAGGTCAGAAATTTACTTATACAGCAAAAAATTATGATATTTTATTCGATAGTCCGATCGAGGTTGGTAATCAGGAAGTATTTGAATTTACTGCTGCAGGTGTTAAACATGAAGTTGCTATGTATGGTGGCGGTAACTATAATGTGGAGCGTCTCCAAACTGATATGGCTAAAGTGGTTGAACAGGCAACTGCTATATATGGTGAAAACCCGAATAAGCATTATACATTTATAGTCCATAACTTTTTTAGGGGCGGAGGTGGCCTGGAGCATTTAAATTCGACTGTGCTGGGGGCTTCCAGAGATGCTTATGCGACAGAAAAGGGACACCAGGATTTTCTTGGCCTGGTAGCACATGAATATCATCATTTATGGAATGTAAAAAGATTGCGACCGGTAGCTTTAGGTCCGTTTGATTATGAGAATGAAAATTATACGACCAATTTATGGATTGCTGAAGGGTTTACAGCATACTATGAAAATAAACTGATGCTGCGTGCCGGATTGATCAGCCCGGAAGAATTTATAGGGACTCTGACAAGATCAATGTCTGATGTAATCAATACACAGGGTGGTTATGTGCAGTCGGCTGCGATGTCAAGCTTTGATGCCTGGATCAAATATTACCGTCCGGATGAAAATTCAAAGAACAGTGGTATTTCTTATTACAGCAAAGGGGAAATCGTAGGGATGCTGATGGATCTTGAAATCGCCCATGCGACCAAAGGAAAAGCTAGTCTTGACCAGGTTATGAAAGCCATGTATGAGCAATGCAAAATTAAAGGAAGAGGCTATACTGATGCTGAATTCAAATCGATGGTGGAGAAAATCAGCGGAACCAGCTTTACAGATTTCTGGGCAAAATATGTAAATGGCACTGATACGATTGAATATGAAAAATATCTGGCTTATGCAGGAATAAATGTTAAAGATGCAGCACAAAAGGAAGCTTATCTTGGAATTGCAACTAAAGTAACTGAAGGCCATATCATCATATCGGCAGTTTCCCGTAACTCAGCAGCATGGGTTGACGGATTAAATGTTAACGATGAACTGATTGGTGTTGATGGAAAGTATGCCGAGTCTGCAATCGAAAAGATGTCAGTGATGAAGCAAAAGAAAGTTGGGGATGTAGTACGTTTTCAATTAAGAAGAGATGGATTGGAAAAAGAGATCAGGGTTACGCTTAAAGCAAGTCCTAATGTGCAGCTGGTTTCTTCAATGAATCCGGAAAGAACGGAAGTTGAGAAAGCTGTTTTTAAAAGCTGGACAGGAATATAGGTTTAGCTGATCAGGATAAAAAAAGGCATTGAGTTTTTACCCTCAAATGCCTTTTTTATGATTACGTTTTAACTGGTTTCTAGAAAGTGAAACGCAGAGATAACCCTACACCAGAAGCATCAAAATCAGTATCCGGAGCCAGTTGAATTGCAGGTTTCCAGTCTAAAGAAAGATTGATAGGTGCATCGGCAAATTTATAATCCAGACCTAAAACGCCATCAACAGATAAATACAGGTCGCTTGAGTTGTATGGTTTGTATTTTACAGAACCCACACTACCACCACCACCATAATACCAGTTAAGGCCACGCGTACCACTGATAGGTTTGTAAACTTCATATAGAGCAGTTACACGGAAATAATTGTAGTTATTGTTAGATCTGAAATTTGCAATCAGATCCAGCATTTTGTTTTCACCAAGCGATGTTTTGAAAGTTACACCATTAGCAGCACCAAAACGACCACCAATGGCGTTTTTATAGCTTTGTGCTTGAGCAGCAGATTGGATCGCAAACGTAGCGATTACAGTAAGGCAAAGTATAGTAAATACTTTTTTCATATGATTCGTATAAAGTTTAAATGTAAAAATAAGGCTAACAATTATTATGCCGTGCATATTCTAAGTTGAAAATCAGCCTGTATTTTTGTTGGGAAACACAAATGAGTAATTCGCGTTTTGCCCGCACTATGTGATGTAGTACTTTAGAACCTTGTCAATATTCAGGACAATTTTATCCTGGTATTCCCTTCAGTTTACTCCTGAAACTGCTGCACGATCGAACTCTTTTCGGCCTTTAAGAAGATTAAGCCAATAAAACATACCGAAATTAAAATTGGTTTTATTCCTATAATTAATTTGTTAGATTTGGGAATAACAAGGTAATCCGGAACTAATTTCGCTCTCCGGACCTTACCAGGTTCATCTGTATAAAAAATATTTAAACTGATAAAATCAATATTATGCCTGTAACCGTAACAAGAGTATTTGATTTACTTCAATACAATCTGGAGAAATTCCCAAAAGATGAGTTTATTAGTGGAAAGATTAATGGGGTATGGAAAAAATATAGCACTCAGCAATTTTCTGACACAGCAAACAATCTGAGTAAGGGCCTGCTCCAGCTCGGGATGGTTAAGGGTGACAGGATAGCTGTAATGTCTCATAACAGGCCGGAATGGAATATTGCGGATTTTGCAGTGAACCAGTTTGGCGGATATCATGTGCCTTTATATCCAACACTGGCCGGGCATGACATCAAATTTATTCTTGAAAATGCAGGAGTAAGTATTGTATTTGTTGAAGATGAAGAATTATTTAAAAAAGTAAAGCCTATTGGCGAAGCTGTTAATCCTGAGCTGAGGATCTATACTTTTAATGAAGTAGCCGGGGCTGATCACTGGATGACACTGGTAGATGCCGGCGCAAAAAGTGAAGGGATAGACCTGGAAACTTATCGTGCAGCTGTTACACCTGATGATGTACTTACGCTGATCTACACATCAGGCACAACCGGAACACCGAAAGGAGTAATGCTTACACATCATAACCTGGTACAGAATTTTATAAATTCTTCTGTAGTTGTACCACCAGGACTGGGAAATGCATTAAGCTTTTTGCCGCTTTCACATATTTTTGAGCGGATGATTATTTATCTCTACCTGTATATGGGTGTCTCGGTATCTTATGCAGAGAGTATGGAAACCATTGTCGCAGATATTCAATTTGTTAAGCCAAATGTATTTTCTACTGTTCCAAGGCTGCTTGAAAAAGTATATGATAAGATCATGGAAAAGGGAAAAGCTCTTACAGGGATTAAAAAAGGTATTTTCTTTTGGTCTGTAGCACTTGCTGAACAATATGATATGAACAACGGATGGTTGTATAAGGCTAAGCTGAACATTGCCAGAAAACTGGTATTTAAAAAATGGCAGGAAGCCCTTGGCGGAAATATTGTGGTGATCGTTTCCGGAGGTGCAGCACTGAACCCTCGTCTTGCGCGTATTTTCTGGGCAGCCGGAATGCCTGTATTTGAAGGATATGGATTAACAGAAACTTCT
>Ga0247807_10002379_pt1 | contig 10384 bp, 14 predicted proteins | sample UWRJL074202C1_FD_179931 | JGI IMG/M metagenome (GOLD analysis project Ga0247807, IMG submission 179931) | Plant litter microbial communities from Arlington Agricultural Research Station in Wisconsin, United States - UWRJ-L074-202C-1 | ecosystem: Environmental > Terrestrial > Plant litter >...
AAGATTATATATCCTGTAGAAATCGCTAATTCAATTAGGCCTGCCACGCGATTTGGCTTGGCTTCATGCGTGTTTGCGGAATTAAGCGAACCTTTCCTCCGAGCTGACCGAGAATTCATAGAATTCGCCCATGGCAAGTTGAATGATTGCTCAGCAAAATACATATCTATCAAAGTTAACAGCTTTCACTTGAGCCTCGGGCTTCCTGGATTTCATGTGTAGTACATACACTTGAATGCCCATCTCGCTCTGCACTTGACGCCAATCGTACTTCAAGTTAGATTGATGCTGTTTTGCCCATAGAACCTCTAACAGTTCTAGACAACGGTCGGCATGCTATATATGTCAGCTCAGCACGCAACGATTGGAGAAGGATGACTGACGTAAATGCTAACACCTGTGTCGGCCTTGAGTCTTCGGCGGAGGATATCCTCAACCTCAGGATTATTGTGAATCGCAATGCCCGCCATAAAAAGCCCAAAGTAGAGCCCCATTTCCAAGCCATAGCCCTCGGGTGTTTCTTTAGCGATGTCAAGGATACCATGGATAGCTTGCTTGACCTCATATGGCTGTATTTCTTGCGCAAGTGGATCGAGAATATGATGAAGATATATCACACAAGCGTACATGCATGATCTGATGCTTGAGATACCCTCTTCTTCGAGAGTCTCGGACACGGTTAACTTGCGAGGGCGGGGCTGCCTTCGCCAGTCGTTGCTTTGGTCTCTAAGAGATGGGGGACAGTTAGCCCACCAGTTTCGAAGTTCGATAGCTGTTCTTGTAATTTCAGTCTTCACTAATAGCTGGTCTTTGGTGGTATCCAGGGAATCAGACGAAAGAAGTGACATTCTAGCCATGTAAACCATCAATTCATGAAAGTGGTTCGAATTATTCTAATAAATTAGTTTGAGGGTATGATGTATTGTGGTGGAGAGTTACTTACGCCTTCCGGGTCATATGCAGGAAAGTTTGGAATCACCACTTGTTTTCCTTTCGCGGTTGGTGAACCTGCAATGCTATCCTCAAGCCAGTAATTGCCTTCAAGTAAAGTACCACCCCCCGAAAACAACGAACCAGATACATCCAATAGTGAAAAGAAGCGTGATAAATAATCCGAGGTCTTTGGTCCCCCGCGATACAAAAGTAGATCTCTAGCACCTTGAAGATGTTGCAGCCATTTGCATTCCACTGAATGTGAAATCTACTTGAAGTTAGCTTCAAGCAAAAGTAGACAGGGCGATTATTCAACCTCGTAAACACATAGTAGAAGACAAGCTCCTAGCGTAGAATCTGAACGAGCCACAGTGGGATCGGAAAGTGTTGATTTCAACCCCGCCAGAGCTAAAGAATAGTGCTTTGCAGCAGAAAACCTATGTTGAGTTTCACTTCGGGCCCAATGTCCAGCAGCTACAGCAGCCATGGCGTGTAACAATGCTGGGGACGTGACCGCAAGAGGGACAAGTTGGTTATGAAAAGGATTTCCTTCGCTATCATTCGCATAAACGAGAAATCTACAGCAAAATGTAACAAAGTGATGAAGATATGGCATAGTCGCTCGGTCAACGTGCGGAAACTCGACGACAAAACTCTGACCGCACGGCCTATTCAATTGAATCGTCCGCGGTCGCGACGAGGCTGAAGGAATAAGGCCATACTGGTTCCTTTGAGCGTGCAGTTGGAGATCATCACTCCATACACAATTACGTTGCAATCTTGTACATTTCCCACAAGCTGGCTTCGCTTCGTCGCATTTGACTTTGCGTTTCCGACAAGTTAAACAACCTCGGTTTTCAGTGAGCAACACGTGCTGGTGAGACGTGAGGTTGACTGACCTGTTCTGGTTCTGGGAACGGGAGCTTTGATTCCCAGTCCGGGCGCCATCCCATCATTTGATAAAGCTGCTCGTCGCTGGCTTGTCGTCAAATGGTGTTTGTCGCCGTGTGGGAAGAGGTGTTGGAGGTACGGCGGTGTTGGAGATGGAGTTGAAGTCAAGTTGGGGGGAGTGGGCCTTGCTTGCCGGCGGTGACGCTCCGCTAATTCTACGGTCCCAGCTCGACATTGGCTGGAATGCACGGCATATAGGAAATCTGCGGTGTAATTGCAATCACCACCAATTGTTACGAATCAAGATGAAAAAGCAACAAAAGAAAGCATAGCAAGTTTGTCGTGTCGGCAGATTGGCAGTGTGATGTTGTATATGTGCCGTATACTTCAACAATAATCACGACGACAACGACAACGACAACGACAACGACAAATGCATACATGTATACACGACAGCGGCGCCTGTATGGGGAAAGTGGATCGCTTGAACCACTACAGTAGTGTTGTCATACGAGACTATACTGTACAGTAGCGGTGTCTGGGGAAAGTGAATTAAGAGCGGCTGATCGGCCGCTAACGTACTACTTCTATGCCTGGGTCCACTGTCTATACACTACTTTGCAACTTGATAATATAGGCCTGACAAGTAGGCGCGTTGGGTGCAAGAATAGAAATGCCTCTACAGCTCGAGCCATGTTGGTATTAAGCTAGCTATGTACTACGTCTGGGAATACCTTGGAGCAACGTGAAAGTGGGAGGGCGTTTAGCTCTCCAACCTGCAGATGTTCGTTGCTTTGCCGGCATCCTATTACTTATTATTAGGGACGATCAGATCTCAGCTTCTATCGTATTGATTCTACTATCCGGTTTCAGATCCGGTGCCCCGATTTCTATTTTGAGATTTGACAGTGTCAATCACTCCATCTTTTCTGATCGATCGAGGTCTACATGAGTTGTCACATCCTCAGCTTCCAGTGTAGTTTTTCTGAGATCCTTAGCCTCCTTAGCAAGATAGGCAGCACATTCCACTCTGCTTTTTTCTTCACTGATGAAGAATATCATTACAAATGGGACAAAGGTCAAAGCTGCTACGAAAGGGAAGCCGTGCCATTGATTCCCCGTCCGGTCAGTAATCGCGCTACACACGATCGGGCCGATCCATGCAGACCCCTTGGAAACAATTCCCAAGAGACTGAAGAACATGAATTCTCTACCTTTGGGAACGAGTTCTGCCATGAAGGCCTGCCCATATGAGTATTGGCAGCCAAAGGCGAAACCGTAGAAAACGGCAATAAGCCAAAACTCCCAAACATTGTGAAAGCCGAATTTGTCTGTCCAGATACCGATCATACCCCAGAGAGGGTATAGAACACAAAAGAAGTTAGATATCTGAAGCATCGTCTTGGTCTTCAGTTTAAAATACACCTGAGCGTAATAGAATATATAGACGCAGAGAAGGGCAGACGTCCCTTGCACGAAGAGGAAGTATGTGTTCTTCGTAGCGCTGAATGCGATAGCCTGACTTTGAGCGATAGAGATCAAGGTAAGTGATGTTCCCACTCCGTCTGCAAGTAGGAAGAATGCTATTAGGTATAACGTAGTTTGCTTCAACTGCCATGCTTGCTTGGCTGCGAAGATTGTTTGCTTGAATCCAAAGGTGAATATACTATCGCCTTTGGGAATTGGAGGTCCCGGGCGATTTTTTTCAAATATGAACCACGGAGTCGCGAAGATGATCCAGATTCCGGTACACACCGCCAGTGCTACCGAATATCCCCAATTGTTATTTTGAACAGAGTCTTCGGCATGGAGACCGAACAATGCAGCCAAGGATAGCGCACAGCAAATGAGGAACCCGATATTGTTGTAGGCCCATGATATATTCACGATTCTGGAACGCTGGATCGAGCATGTGTATTCAAACTCCTCTTCAGAGATAGTACCATTAAGTAACTCTTCTTTTGCTTTGTGAACCTCCGGCAAGTCGTGGGCCAATTTTGGAAAGACGGCGTTGAAGAACACATATGACACCCACCATGTCACACCTACATACTTGTTAGTGTTTTGTGGTAGTTGGTTCCGGAAGGAATATGCAACTTACTGCTGAGAATATAGAGAGCCATTGCAATTCTCCATTTTGATGCAGTGGTTACCCCTAGCATTCCAAATTCAAATGCCATGCAGAGCACTGAGAAAACCCGCACAATCCATGGGTTCCAGTTTCCATAATCCGCTAAGCTTCCGATGGAGAGAAAGATCACACTCTGACAGAGGAACCCCAGACCATTGCCTATCAAAATGACTGAGGTGTAGGCCTTGGTTCCCCCATTCCAAAACACATGGCATGGAGCTGTCGGGTCAATGTCACAATTCGAGCTTCCCAGTGGGAGAACATCAGGATTAAAGCCAGCCTGGTAGATCAAGTTCTGGAACAGTAAATTGGCACTATGGCATAGTCAATAAATGTACCAGAACATGAGCAGGATACTCGTACTATTGATACGCGCCGATCCCATTGTTGCCGGCAAAGTAAGCATAATATGAAAGTACTTCTGTTCTGGTGGCAGGAGGGCCAGATTTCTTGCAAAAGTTGAAAATATCCGGTCGGCTGGCACTCGGAATAGGTACCACACGATCTGTTGCAGTTTCAGGGGCCGCTTTTGAATCCGAGTCGTGCTCGACTAGCATCAGGTCGTCTCTTTTCTCCGCCATTGCTAGAGAAGGAAGATGGGATTCAAATCGCGTCAAATGGACTTGGAATGTCGCACCGTCGTCGTCGTGAGCTCGTTTTCACCTGGAGAAGTGATCTCCTATCGAGTCCTAGCAGTAAGATGGAGCTCCTGAGTATTTGACCAGGTAGCCTTGTACCTATGTACCATTACTTCACAAAAGGAACCGCCGCGCTGGCCCGTCGTTGGACCTGATGTTGTGGAACAGAGGCAGTAACCCTCTTTCCGGTAGCCAGTCTGCCGGTTCCCCGCTCACTGAAGGCTTGTGGACAATTAGGTTATCACGGAACGGCACCACGGGAATCCCCGTATACCAAGCCCCATACTTCAGACCTTATTACTTTAGTTGACGTTTGTTGTCCAGCCAAGGTTGAGCCGCGTTGGGATTGCTGGAATGGTGTGGTTCTCCGGGTTCGCTAAAAACCCCCTTGACCCGGCCAGCATCTGCACTCGGACTGGCGTGTGGTGCCCCTTTCTTTCTTTCTTTCTTTCTTCCTTCCTTCCTACCTCTTGTTCCTCGATGTTCAGCCTTCGTCCGTGACTTAATCAGCATGCAATATTACGAGGAACCTCCCAAGTAGCCTCAATAAGGAATATGGCCAAGAGTCGGTGCGCGTCACCTGAACTACATACAGGTAGCTGCCGATCAGTGTTCACATTCGCACGGAACTCCAAGACGGGAAGCTTTACTATCTTGCCGACGAACAGCTCCTCCACGAGTGGCCGGGCTCCATCATTAACCCGCATTATTATAGCGACGATGTTACTTTACGCAACGTTCAGCTTGTGACTGGCCACACCAGGAGGCCTTCCGCAGGCGAGCCTACTAAGAATAGCCGAGCTTCTGAGGAGTTTGACCATCACACCTCCGTCTCCCATCACTCGGCTAACGGAGCTTCACATGGCCAATTTAATCTTACGTATTGATACACACCCCCCAAGCCCAACTCGGCACGTATGATTGATCCTGGATGAATGGGACTGTAGCTGGTGTTGGACGACGCAGACGTTGGGTACCACGACGTGGTGGAATCCCCCAGGTTTTGACAGTGGCTCGAGTGGTCACCTTCAATAGCATCACGAATCTGGCACGGAATACTCTTCGGTAAGCGTTGAATTTGGCGATGTACAGATCCATACATTGCCGGATTTACTCTGTACTGAACTAGGGAGGTCACGCAAAACGTGAAGACTGAGAGACTAGCCGTGACCCGCCGATGACCATCATTCCATCTCCACCTTCAAGCTCTTTATTAAGATTCTATCCGCTGCCGTTTCTAAACCTTTGTCAATGTGATATCGCACCTTCCATATCCTAGCTTCTTCCACATATTGACCTTGCGCTGGATCGTAATCCTTTCTTGATGTCGAAACCTCCTCCGTGTGTTATTGGAATCGATGTTGGTGGGACAAACACTGATGCGGTATATCTCCAGAATGAGAAGGTTTTGGCCTGGCATAAAACTCCTACCACACCAGACATTCAATCTGGCGTGGAGACCGCCATTGAGGCCATTATCGCAAAGGCCAGTATCTCGGAGGGTCATGTGGACTCTGTCAAAATTGGCACTACGGTGAGAACTCAAGTTTTGTTTTATATTTCCTCGAGAAGTAATAGACAGCTTAAAGAAGATCTTAGTGGTGTTCCTTTTTTCCCCATCAGGACTGCCTAGTTTTACATATGCGATATGCTGCGGGGGGCAAATGAATCACATTACAAACCAGAGCACTTAAGTTAATTGTGAATAGCAATTCGTAAACGCAGTCTTAGAACAGGACTCTAGCAAGCTAGACAAGGTTGCAGTCATTCGTCTATGCAGTCAATACTCCCAAGGATCACCACCTTTCCGTAGGTAAAGCTCTGGCTTCTTGGTAAACGCATAACTAACTTCGAAAGTCGACTTTCCAAAACCGCTCAGGAAATTGGTGGAAGGGCATTATGGATATGTTGATGGAGGCTATCAAGGTGAAACTTTAACATCTGTTCATGTAGAGCTCTATTGACAGTTGCGTAGTGGATGGTCGAGAAATTCGATCCTTGGGTGTTGAGCAACTAAAGGAACAAGCTGCAATAATAAAATCCAAGTCCATCAAGACGATTGTCATAATCGGGATCTACTCGCCTTCAAATCCAGCCCAGGAGAAGCAAGCACGGAGCATCGTATTAGATGAATTGGGCCCTGGCTTTGATGTTTCCTGTTCACATGCAATTGGACGGCTTGGATTCCTCGAGCGTGAAAATGCCAGCATTCTCAATGCTAGTCTACGGAGATTTGCTCGACATGTCATCGCCGGATTTTCTTACGCAATCCAAAAGCTTGGGAACTGCAAACTATACATTACGCTGAATGACGGCACTCTTAGTAAGGCTGGTACAGCATCGCAATATCCTGTAAGGTGTTTTCGATCTGGACCAACCAACAGTGCGAGAGGTGCGGCGTTGTTAGCGAAGACTTTGAAAACAGACGAATCAGATGATAGAGAGGTCATAGTTGTAGATATTGGAGGGTATGTGCACGATACATCCTCGCAAATTATTACTCTTCAGTAGATGTGCAGTTAACTGATAAACACTGAAAGCACTACAACTGATATATGCGCGCTCCTGAAAACCGGCTACCCGAGACAGTCCGCAGCTTATGTCAAGATAGCCGGAGTAAGGACTAACTTTACCATACCGGACATCCATAGCATCGCTCTTGGAGGTGGCTCAATTGTTCGTATAGGAGATCGAGTCTCAGTAGGCCCGGATTCTGTTGGCGCAAGGCTAGATGTGGAAAGCTTGAAGTTTGGTGGGAAAACTATGACCGTAAGTCGTCTAGAATTCGATTTCAACCGTAACTCATTGTGCTAGGCGAATGACTTGATCGCGGTGACGGATGAGACCGTGGTTTCGAAAGCTATCAAAGAAGCAGGTCTTGCTGAGACTCTTAGAGCACTTGAAGAAGCCATTGACTTTGTGAAAACGAAACAAGGGGATGCAAAGGTAATACTAGTCGGCGGTGGCAGTGTCATCATTCAGGGTAAGATCGCAGGTGTTGGAGAAGTTGTTCGACCGGATTACCTTGAGGTTGCTAACGCAGTCGGGGCTGCCGTATGTATATCTGTAGACTAAAGCAACTTTAAGATTGAATTAACCTCCTGTAGGTTGGAAAGATTAGCGGATCGGTCGAGAAAACTGTCTTGCCGACAGAAAACGTAACAATCCCACAGGAGATCGAAAAATCGAAACTGTTAGCAATAGAGCGATGCGTTGCTGCAGGTGGAGACAGAAAAACTATCGAGGTGGTTGAGATCGATGTCATACCAGTTTCTTACACCATGAATGGCGCTGCTGATATTTTCGTGCGAGTGGTGGGTGATTTAGTGGACGACGACGATGTTGCACCCGATTCCCCAGAAGAAATTCTCCAAGGTGAAATGTTCTACAGAGCAGATTTGTTTCCTGTAACAAGCTCGTCGGGAAATGAAGATATGTCTAAAGGAGCGTCATACGACCTCATAGAACGTGTTGATATAAGCTCATATCGCCCGAAAATTGAGGGCGACCTGTGGTATCTTTCGGAAATCGATATCCAATTCTTATCCGATGGAACTGGTATATTGGGCGTAGGGAGCTGCGGTGAACCCTACCCTAGTTATCTCTCCCTAATAGACATTCTACGTAAAGGGGGAGATATAACCGTGAGACGACAATCTACACTTCCTGATGATGCTATTGTTCTCGGGTGTGGGTTCATGGTACGTTTCGAGCCAGCGTAGGTGGGTGAAGCTAACAAAGGGAAATAGGGAGCTCCAAGCGTATACAACGAACGTATCGCAGGCTTAAATGAGTAAGAATATCAATCCTACATCCTCTGCATTATAACTAACGAAGAAATAGAATTACAGACGCTATGAAAGCCGTGATGAAACATACTGGTATCACCACATTTGATGCAACAGTCCCCAATGAAATTGGAGGCTTGAATGCATTTGAAGCTTTACTTGCAGCAAGCCGATTTGGAAAAAGTGTGCTTGATACAGACCTTGTGGCAAGGGCTTATCCTATGATTTACCACACAATCCGCTGTCTAAATGGTGTCCCAGTGACTCCAGCCGCACTCTCCAATGGATCTGGTCAGGATGAGGTAAGTCTATTTCCTTGCAAGGAAAGACGGAATTAACCAACTTCTTGTCTTGCAGATATTCACCGTTTTGGATATGTACGAGGCCGAGGAACAGATGCGACAAGCCTCTGTAAATCTTGGTTCCTTGGGAGGTGTTTGTATTAACCCGATATATGGCGTGGAGGCAAAGACACTGCCGCCGAATAGCTTCTCTCATGGTAGTTTCTCCCCCAATCAGCACGATACTTGCAGCTAATATATATCAAGCATGGTCTATTGGTCGCAGCATCGCTATTTCTCGCTCTCTCAAACAAGACCCAATAACAGACCTTTTGAAAGAACAAAACGGCATCCTTCTCTTCACTGGGAAGATTATTTCTGTGACACGAAAGGTCTCTAAAGGTTTTACGCGGGGTAACATCACTATTGCGAGATTGTCTGAAGAAGAAGCGAGTGAGCTTTATGTGGAGTTCGAGAACGAAAACCTGAGTGCCGTATTGAAAGAGGGTAGTGAGGAGAAGACGTTGGCCGTTTGTCCAGATCTGATTCAGGTAAGTTATTCAACTCTAATTAGTAGTAAGTAAGATAGCGTTGTAACTCATCTTGCCTTTAGCTCTTGGATATGGCAAATGGTGCTCCTCTAGGCGTGGCTGACTATAAATATGGTCTGAGAGTATCTGTGATTGCTTTAAAATCACCTCCTCAGTGGTTGACCAAGGAGGGCATGGAAATGGGAGGTCCTAGAGCTTTCGGGTATGTTGAACTGATCTCAAAACCCATTTTGCAGCCAAAATGTATTCAAGTGCTCACTGACTGTACCAAAGTATCGACATGGATTATGCTGGGGTCAGTACTGGTTCTTACGAGCCTCCGAAGTCAGTATGGGAGCTCTTTGGAGAATCATAATGAATTGATGAGAAATATAACATTGTTACTAAAGTCTATTTGCGGAAAGGTGATGCATATGGAAGCGCTTATATAAATACTCACTGAGAAATGATTTTAATTCTTGAGGTGTTTCTTGAATCAATTCAAATAGCCCTCTCATCAAGAAAAAATTTCAGACTTTTTTTTCTCGAGTTCCATGCTGTTATTCCATTGAGTAGACTCTGGGAGCAACGCTATCTATTCGGATCCAGGTACAGCTTTTGAAAACGTTTCCCTGACCTGGATTCGCCATGAACTAGTTTAGGATATCTCTTGATCCTTATCTATCCCAAATCTAAAGCTACAGCCTATAAGCTCATTTAGTGCGAGTTCTCTGAATATATGCTTTTCTTGATGCATCTATGAAGTGCCAACTTTGGTCTACTTTAACCTAAGTTCGCCAATCAGACTGGCCTGTAATTTGTAGCAGTGCAAAAGAGCGTAAAAAGGTGAAACAGCTCCAAAAAAGGGTAGATTGACACCAAATCAATCCTCAAAGGCAATAGGTACAGCTTGGTTCTATACTGAGTTACAAATAAAAGAAGCAACAGGAAGTGGAGGAAATAACCGAAATATGAACTCTTTATCTGAGCCGTGTTCCGAACCGAGGTTCAAACACCACCTGATATTTCGATACAATTAACAGAACAGCACACGACAACACCATGCGCATCCAGTCTCTGAACCGAGTGCGTCAATCACTGTCTCCAGCAGTAAGACATTTCAGTTCGAAGCAGTCAGAGTCCACTAATCGGCCTTTTCGCTATTTCCCTCATGGCTTCACAATACCATCTC
>Ga0247807_10002385_pt1 | contig 10366 bp, 7 predicted proteins | sample UWRJL074202C1_FD_179931 | JGI IMG/M metagenome (GOLD analysis project Ga0247807, IMG submission 179931) | Plant litter microbial communities from Arlington Agricultural Research Station in Wisconsin, United States - UWRJ-L074-202C-1 | ecosystem: Environmental > Terrestrial > Plant litter >...
CCTCTTACAGCGAAAAGAAAGAATGGGGCAGCAAAGACTTATTTCAGGATGCACCTTTTCAATTCAAATTTGTTGCCGGGGTGAGAGATTCTCTGGACAAAAAAGTTTTTGAGGTTACAGTGCTGGACAAAGAAACTTATGTGGTTAGGGGACTGCAAAAGCAACTGGTAAAGTCGAAATTCAGGAATATCAATAAAAGCGATGATGTTAGCTGGAAGCTGGACACCACAAAAAATATTGGTAATTATATAGGAAAAACGGTAAAGGTGGAATTCACCAATTCGGAAAAATTGATTAACCAATACCAAAACGGAATCAATGCTTCGCTGGTTAACAAACTTTCTCCTGTTGTTGAGTTGACTATGGATGATTACATTCCACAACGCGGCGTAAAGATTCTGAACAGCCTTATGGCCACTTACAACGCCGAGGTATTAAATGACAAGAATAAAGTGATAACCAGTACACTTCGTTTTATTGACGATCGCCTGCAATCTCTGACAGGAGAATTATCCGACGTTGAAAAAAATGTAGAAGGTTTCAAAAGCAGCCGTGGAATGACAGACATCTCTTCGAAAGCGCAAATGTTTCTTCAGAATGTTCAGTCCAACGATTCGCAATTAAATGATATCAATGTGCAGCTTGATGTTGTCCGCGGAATAGAACGGTTCGTAAATATGCCAAATGGCTCGGGCAATCCGCCTGCAACGCTTGGCATTTCAGATCCGGGTTTGGTAAGTCTGGTTGATCAGCTAAGCAAATTACAACTTCAGAAAATAAGACTCTCTGCTACAACTCCCGAGCAGAACCCAATTTTTGAAGCGCTGAATCATCAAATTAAGTCTACCAAGGATGCGATAAGGGAAAATTTGTCCGGAATCAAAACGGCTCTCGTTAGTACTCAAACCCAGTTAAGGAATAATAATTTGCGTTATCAAAGCTCGATTAAAGATATTCCCGGACAGGAAAGACAATATACTGACATCAAACGTCAGCAAGAAATAAAGGCAAACCTCTACGTGTACCTGTTACAAAAGAAGGAAGAGGTGGCATTAAGATACGCTTCTACGCTTACAGATGCACGCATTATTGATAATGCGTATTATGATGTACCCAAGTCGCCGAAAAAGCAGCTGATTTTTGCTATTGCCCTGGTACTGGCCTTGATAATGCCTGCCGGCTTCATTTTCGCAAAAGACCTTATACGGGCGAAAGTCACTAACAAAAATGAGATCGAGACAATGCTTGATATCCCGATTATCAGTGAGTTAGCTTATCACAAGAGCAACCAGCTGTTGCAGCTGAATGATAGAAACAATTTGTTGATTCTGGAACAGTTCAGAGAACTAAGAACAAAATTAAAGCAGCTTCATACGGGCGGCGACTATGGAAGAGTGATTTTATGTACGTCAAGTGTGGCCGGCGAAGGAAAAAGTTTTGTGATTAGTAACCTGGGCATATTCCTGGCAGCTTCCGAACGCAGAACGGTAATTGTAGAACTGGATTTAAGAAGGCCAAGCCTCGCAAATCTGTTTAAACTGGATCCCGAACATCCGGGCGTGGCTGATTACCTGAGTGGAAAAGCACCTGCTGACCGCATCATACAGTTTTCTGAAAACTATCCTAATCTGGATATTATCAGTTGTGGAACGATTCCTTCCCAGCCATCAGAATTGTTAGGCAGTGATAAGTTGATAAAATTATTTACCTGGCTAAGGGAAAGCTACGATGATATTTTGATTGACACTCCACCGGTTCATCTGGTTTCAGATGCTTTGGTTCTAGACCAGTTTTGTGATTCCTCAATATATGTGATAAGACAAGGAACGACTTCCAAGTCAGAACTGAGTTTTATCAAACAGTTGAACCGTGAGAAGAATTTCAAAAATATGAATATCGTATTCAACGGCATAAACAGAAAAAAGCATGGATATGGTTACAAGTACGATGCCAGTTATTACCAATGAGCAAAACCGAGGAGTGATAATGCAAATCCTTAGTCTTTTTGATTACGTTTATTGCAATACGTTATGCGCCTCTCGCTCTAAGGATTGACTTTTGCGGCCTGCACATATTATACAGCTTGCAAGGAATGAGAATCTAGTATTCGGCTATGGCAAATTTGAAGACGGGGACTGTCGGTATTGCCAACACGCCTTTAAGGATTATTTTAAATACAACTTTATAGTTATTTCATGCTTTTGACGTTGATTAATCAGAAATATAAATACTTTACAAATAATATTTCCATAGCGGATTTATTAGTTAAGGTCAAGTCAACAGGTATTTATCTATTGGTTCCGATCGTGAATTTTGGTGTGTCTATTGTAACAACGCCGATCTTTGCAAAACATTTATCTGCTTCGGAATTCGGTATTTTTGGCTATTTTGCTTCATTAAGTACGTTTATTGGTTGTTTCTACGGGCTGCTTTTTCAAACTTATTATATGTCAGCATACTTCCGGGAGTCGGCTGACAAGAGGAAGCAGATATTGGTTACTTTGCTGTTATTCAACATATTGTGGAACGTATTTTTCTTTCCAATTTCCTACTTTGGTCTTTTGTTCTACTTTAAGATTACAGGTTTATCGATGCCGTTTTATCCCTATGCCCTCCTGACACTGGGAGCCGCAGTTCTGGGAGGGTATAAGGGGTTTGTCCAGGTTAATTATCGCCTTGGAGAAAAACCGTTTCCATTCTTTCTAATCGTGTCTGGTTACAGAGTGTTAAGCATTATCGCCTCTTTATATTTCGTTGTTTTCGCCGAAATGGGTTTGAAAGGACGGCTGCTGGGAGTTGTTCTTGTAGAAATACTCTTTTTCGTTATATCTCTTTCTCACATATTGAAAAAGCAGGAGATTAGAATTGACAAGGAGGTTTTAAAACACGCATTCAAAATCGTTCTCCCGCTTTTTCCGGCTTCATTCTTATATCTTCCCTTGGGTAGTTTCGATAACATTGTGTTGGCACGAATGGATCAACCGTCAGAAATGGGGCTGTATAACATCGGGAAAGGAATTGCTACGTATATGTATGTTGCACTTTTTCCATTTTACCAAACCTTTGAGCCTAATATTTACAAAAATATTGTTAATAAAAATATCAAAGCATTGAAGAGTACCGGATTAATACTTTTATTAATCGTTAGCATAAGCGTAATAGCTTTTTGGTTGGTCGCTCCCATGATTATTGACTTTCTAACGGCAGGCAAGTACCATGGAGCTGTTAAGTATGCAAACATACTTGCTATTACTAATGGCTTAATGATTATCTTTTCGTTTTTTGACGCGATCATAAATGCGCTTCAGGCGACAAAAAAGCACTTACTTATCAACTCGATAATAGCTGTGGTTTGTGTTTGCAGCTACACGCTGGGAGGCTCTTATTTTGGGCAAATAGGTGTGGCATATGCTACTGTAGGCACTTTTGTAGTTCTCATTTTATTACAGGCTGGGTTCGTTATAAGAAAATTCAAGCGGAGTGTTGCCGCTTTTTAAATACAATACATGTGTCTTGTTATGAATGTAACATTCAAGGAGATACGTTTATTTTAATCTGTTTTAGATGAGTGTTTTTTCAAAAATTAAGGAAATGATGAATACGAAATTATTTGATATCCCTGTCCTGCTAATCACCTTCAACAGGCCTGAGACAACATGCCATGTATTTGAACAAATCAGAAGAATAAAGCCAAAAACGCTGTACGTTTTTTCAGATGCCGCCCGACCTGAAAGGCCAGGTGAGGAAGATTTGGTAAATACCTGCCGCAGTCTTTTTGATAAGTCTCAGATTAATTGGGAATGTGATTTTCAAACCTGGTATCCTGACACGAACCTGGGTTGTGCGGTGGGCGTCTCCTCAGCTATTTCCTGGGCCTTCGAAAATTCCGAAAAGCTTATTATTCTGGAAGATGACTGTTTGCCGCATCCGACTTTTTTCAATTTCTGTAAAAGCATGCTGGACAAATACGAAGACAATGAGCGTGTTATGCACGTTTCTGGAACGAGGTGGAATGAAGAATACAAGGTTAATGACGGAGATCACTTTTTTAGCTTAATAGGCCATATCTGGGGTTGGGCAACCTGGAAAAGAGCCTGGAAAAAATATGATTATCATATGGAAAAACTGAGTGGTCTGAAAGATGAAAGGAAATTGCAAATGTTATTTAATGATCGCAAAATCGCCAAATACTGGCATGACAGATTTGATGAGCTAGACATTCAAAGCAGAAAAAGTACCTGGGATTACCAGTGGCAATACTCATTATTCCTTAATGACGGACTGGCTTCGGTGCCTAATGTGAATTTAATCAGTAACATCGGATTAGAAGGAGTTCACTCTGACGGAAAGCAAACCGAACATCATTTCTGTAAGACAGATTCCTGGAACACATTGCCGCTGCCAGTGGAAGTAAGCATCAATTCAGGATATGAAAAATACCACGCGAATACCAGGTTTTTGAAAAAGCCTCCTATGCGTGAAAGAATCGTGAACCGAATTAAAATGGCGTTCGGTCAACATGCCTGAGAATCCTAATATATACTAAACTATCTCCTAATCAATTAATAATAATACTCATGAAAGTTCTTCATATAACATGTTTCGACAATGGTGGCGCAGGTATTGCTGCTGTACGTTTGCACAAAGCCTTATTAAACCACGGCGTCGAAAGTAAAGTTCTGGTGCTACAAAAAAGAACATCAGGACCGGAGATTTATCAAATGGAAAAGAAAAATAAGTACGTTAAATTGTTTCAGCGTGTGTTGAAAAAGCTTGGCTTTCCACAGACATTGGAAGACTATAATGACAATTTATACAAAAGCTTCCCTGGAAATTTTGAATATTTCTCCTTTGCGCAAACGTCTTACAGCAATCTGGTAAACCACCCGTTGGTTCAGGAATGTGACGTAATTAATTTACACTGGATCGCTAATTTTTTGGATTATAAATCATTCTTCAAATATGTGAGCAAACCGATTGTTTGGACTCAGCATGATATGAGCGCGTTTCAGGGCGGCTTCCACTACAAGGAAGACGATGTTAGAAATGCCAAAATCTTATCTGAGGTCAACAATGAGCAGTATCAGTGCAAACTCAAAGCAATATCGGGACTGCCAAAGGCCGACATGCATGTTGTTTCACCTTCAAAATGGATGATGTCTGAGGCATCTTCGTCTGAAATACTCGGCAGATTCGAGCATCATCATATTCCAAACGGAATCGATCCCAATGTTTTTTACCTTAAAGGATTGAGAGCGTTAAAAGAAAAATTCGGATTTAAAAGGGACAAAATCACCGTATTGTTAGTATCTGAGACTGTAACCAGCAGACGGAAGGGATTTGATTTTATCAAGAAATTGGTTCAGGACCCTTTCCTGGCTGATATCTGTGAGTTTGTAGCTGTTGGCAAAGCAAATAATGCAGACAGGATTCCGGGTATCAAATACATGGGCAGTATTAGTTCAGAAATCAAAATCAGTGAAATATATGGTGCTGCCGACATTTACCTGTTGGGAAGCAGAGAAGATAATCTTCCAAACGTACTCCTGGAAAGTCTCGCTTCGGGAACACCTGTTGTGGCATTCGCCGTAGGGGGAATGAAGGATCTGGTCATCGACGGTTTCAATGGATTTTTGTCAAAGGAGCTTAGTACCGAAGGATTAAGAGGTGCCTTATTAACCTGTATCCGCATGCTTCAGACTTTGCACAGAAGGGATATATCCAATCATGCAACCAGCAACTATAATCTAGATGTACAAGCAAAATCTTATATTGATGTATACAAAAAACTTGGAGAAGCAACCGTTCAGCTATCCGGACAGGGTAGTGAAACCTCTCGGATTTACGGATAACAGCGTTTCTGTCGATAAGTGGAACCTGGTAAAAATTGCAGTTCAGATTGTGCTTGGTCAGTTTACATTTTCCATTTATCCTTTTCCTGTAGTCATTGGCTCGATCACTGTCATTGCCGGGCTCTTTTTTCTATCATTGTATAGAGGAGACTATTTTTTCTTTTTAATGCAGCTTTTCATCTGTAACCATTTCATGTTTGGTTATGAGAACGGCGGTGTTTATAATATGGCAGCTACCGTGGTACTGCTCGGGTACCTGGGATTTTACAACAATCGTTTTCTGCCTGTATCCGTGATGAGTAAAACGACGATTTCGATTATCGTGGCGCTCGTGATTATTCAGATGATAAGCGTATTGAACAATGGAAATGCATTTGGAATAAAGATCAGTGCTGTGTTGATTTTTTGCAATCTGATGTTTCTGTTCTTCTATTCATCCAAAATAAAGATTTCGGAAGATAATTTTTATAGTTTTTTGAAAATAACCGGTGTTTTTTTTATATATTCTTTTTGTATTGCTTTAAATCAAAAATATTCATTTTTTTATTCTCCGTTTGCTTTTTTTCCGAGCCTTGATCCCAATGCTGAGTACGAATACGGCATTCTTAGGAGTGTAGGCACTTTGGGCAATTTTGAATATTACGCTGAATATTCAGTCTCGATTATTGCTTTATTGCTTCCGGGTATATTAAGTAATTCGGCATCAGAAAAGAAAATTACCTTTCTGTATTTTTGCTGCACGATTGTTTTTGTTGGAGCCCTTTCTATTTTTCTTTCAGGGACACGCTCATCCATCCTACTATTACCGCTGGTTGTATTAATGGTGTGTTTATTTCTTGGGAAGAGATTGAAAATTAGAATAATCATCAGAGCGTCAATTGCAATTTCTGTTTTTATGATAATCAACAGTGGATTGCATTTAATTGATTTCGATGTGTTTTCAAAGCGAAGCCAGGGGGTTGACATGAAAAAGTTAACGATTGCCAAAATAATTAGTGGCGAGGATATGAATAGAGGACCTATTTTTGCCTATGGCATTAATAAAGCTTTAAACAGTTCTTTATTTTATGGTGAGGGGTATTTTACCAACAGAGCTGAGTATGTGAGAGTACATTTTGATAACATGGGAACAGATGTAATTCCTGATTATCATAACTTATATATGAGTGCGATTGTCATTTGGGGATATCTTGGTGCAATTTTAGTTTTGGGCTTATTTCTTGAAACAATTATCCGTGGGTTCAGGCTTTATTTTCGTTTAAGGCATTTAAATCATTTTATGGTTGATCTGCTTCTTGGTTTTAATATTCTCTTTTCAATATTTTTAATTAATCAGTTTAAAATTGAATTCATTCGGGACGCAAATTATTTCCTTTTAATATTAATACTATTATCGTTTTATAATTCACTTATCTATTTGTTAAAAGAAAATAGTGTAATTATAAAAAGAATACCAGATACTACATTTACCTCACCGCAATAAATTTATTGGTTTACGGACCGATGAAATAAGAAATATTAAATAATAATTTAAAACCGTCATTTTTTTAGAAAACAACTATTAATCACATGAAGAATGCCCAAATTTTTGCATTGCTCCTTTTCTTGTCAGTAAGCTGCAAGCAGAAGGACAAAGTCACTCCCGAAGAAAATACCACGGAATTGAAGGGAATTTACAATAATACTGATGGTAAGGGACTGCTTAGTTATCAGTTAGTTAACTGGCCTGCAAGAGTGAAGATTGATCCTTTTCAAAATTCTTTTCAGTCGATAAATTGTAGTTCCGACAGAATATGCCTGAGCCTTCCGAACGTACGATTTGAAAATGACGGCGTAGCATATGAAGTAATAAGAGAAAGCACGGAAACTTTTGAAATTTTAGATGGGAATGTTACACGGGATGTTGAGAATCAAATGATTGTTACAGGACTGGAGAGCCTTGATTTTGTTTTGGTGTTGGATTTGAGCAATTCCCTGGAGGCTGATTTGCCAGCGGTGAAAAAGTATGCGCAAGAGTTTATTGACCAAATCGCCGCCGACAGACCACCGACAACCAGGGTAGGATTGGTTGTATTTTCGGATGTGATAGACACACTATCGCTCACGACAGACTTTAATGCGGCCAAAGCATTTATAGAAAACCATGGGGGGGGAGCTGAAACCAAGCTTTATGAATCTGTTGATACCGGTTTGAAATTATTAGCAAATTCGACTGCAAAGGGCAAAGCAATAATAACCTTTACCGACGGTATTAATAATTCATGGTCGGATCCCAAGTTATATCAGGGAATTGAATATGTCAGCAACCGGTTGAAAACTCCTATACAAAGCGGCTCAGTTTCCAGTTATACAATTGGCTTAAAAAAACATCCAACATATAGTCCTAACGAGGGAGTTTTGAAAACCCTTGCACAAAATGGCGGTATAGCATTGATTTCTAAAAATATTGTTGATTTAAAAACTTCATTTAAAAATGCCGCCCGTGGCGTACTCGCTGGTTACAGTTTGACTTATAGACGAAATAATAATTTATTGTCCAAACCAATTGAATTACAATTTAAGCTGCAATTCAGAAAAATAGAATAATCTTTTGGGATACTTTTCTTTTCTGTATAGAATATAATAGAGGTTAAATAGACAGATCGAAATGTGTTTATTTAACCTCTATTATTTTAAAATCGTATTCTACAAAGAACGTGTGTTAAAGGAAATAAAAGTGCACAATTAGGGTGCGAATAATGTAGTATTTATTACACAACCTGATAATATTTAGGCAATTCAAATTCTTGTTGTGTAGTATATACTGGTTGTTTCCTGCATTTATCTCGCAGGTGTTGATCAAAGACAAAAGCATGGCGTCCCGCGTATAAAACGCTTATGAAATCGTGCCTAAGATGCAAATCGGATAAAATTGCTACAATGCTAATGATACGGGATTTAATCCAACATTACTTTTATTCGGAATTTGGATGATGTCACTTTATAGTAGCGGTTACACTTAATCTCTTATGGATATTACCAGTTACATAACCCCCAAAAGTTACAATGTTACCCCAATTTTTTTTAGGTTAACCACATATATAATGCTGTATTTAACTCCTTGCCGTATTTTCGAACTATAAATAAACTCTACTCAACGTATGTCGTTAAATAATCCCTCTTCCAGCTGTTTTCCAGCAAATCAGTTTTATCAAAATCGGATAATATTGCGAATCAATTTCAGAGATTAAGATTGTAATGGTATCGCTACCCTCCCCGGTACCAGACTCTGCTTTGAAAATGATTTAAGTTGTAGTTGTCCACGGCCAAATGTCGTGGATAATTACAAACCTTCCCGAAGTTAAAAGAAACCGAACTGGTGCAAGCACCTTAAAGTTGATATCTATGAACAAGACACATGTAGTTTACCTTACCAATGTACCTGCTCCGTACCGGGAGCGAATGCATGAATTGTTAGAAGAGGAAAATGATTACAAATACAGTGTAATTTATTGCACCAAACTTGAACCGAACCGTACCTGGAAGCTAGAGTATGGAAATTATCCGAAGTACTTCCTGAGTGAAGCTTCAAGAACGTTTAAGCACAATAATCTTAATGTCTGGAAATTATTGAAATCACTCAATCCGGACGTGCTGATCATTACCGGATTTAATCCTACGATGTTATATGGCTTTATCTGGAGCCTGCTTAACAATAAGCGATTCCTGGTTTCTCTGGATGGTACATATGATTCTGAAAAGGAATACTCGTTATTACATAAACTGGTTCGCAAGATCGTTTTTCGTTTCACAGATGCTTTTTTAGGCCCCAGCAACGGATCCTCACAATTATTCAGAAGCTACGGAGTAAAACCTTCTGCCATTTTTAAAAGCTCCCTATGTGTAGATAATTCAAAATTTGAGGTATCGGACATCAGGGAAAGAGAATTTGATATCATGTTCTCAGGGCAGATGATTGCCAGGAAAATGCCTCATTTTTTTGTAGACGTTGCGATTAAGTTAAAGGCAAAATATCCGTCTTTGAGAATCCTGATGGTGGGAGATGGTCCTCAAAAGGAGGAGATCTTGTCAAAACTGACCGACAATAAGATTAGCTTTTTGTTTACCGGCTTTTTGGATCAGCAATCGCTGTTTCCGTATTATTCAAAATCCAAGCTGTTCCTTTTCCCTACTTTACATGACCCCTGGGGAATTGTAGCCAATGAAGCATGTGCCAGCGGTACGCCCGTAATCACATGCAGCAATGCAGGAGCAGCAGACGACCTGGTTTTAAATAATATTAACGGTTACATTTTACCTCTTGAAGTGGACATTTGGGTGGAAAATATTCTAAAACTATTGGAGAATGAAGATTTGTTAGAGACATTTTCCTCCAATGCAGTAAAAATGGTTCAGCCGTATAACCATGTTCAGGCGGCACAGGGGATAATCAGTGCTGTGGAATACGCAGTTTAATAACTATCCAATTCCTGATCTAAATTTATATCAACGTTATGCAATCGAAAATTTTATTT
>Ga0247807_10002386_pt1 | contig 10363 bp, 8 predicted proteins | sample UWRJL074202C1_FD_179931 | JGI IMG/M metagenome (GOLD analysis project Ga0247807, IMG submission 179931) | Plant litter microbial communities from Arlington Agricultural Research Station in Wisconsin, United States - UWRJ-L074-202C-1 | ecosystem: Environmental > Terrestrial > Plant litter >...
AGTATATAAAAATCTTTAATATTAATATTATATTATAATATTTTTCAAATCAATTTCAAAAAATTATAATTAATATAAATACTGCAAAATAATCAATAGCTGGCTATAGTCAGTTTCAAATTCTGCAATATAATATAAATATTTAAATTAATCAATCAACCAAAAACAAAATCAATATCTAATTTAATATTGATATAATTTCTTTAATTGACTTAATAATAATCGATATTCTAATTGACCAAATAGAATTTTATATAGTCAATACAAATATTCCTTTTTTACTTAATCTCGCTGATTTCAATAGTCTAAAGATTTACTTTAATAATCTCAAAAATATATTAATTATACAAAATAATAATATATCAGTTATATATCGATTCGGCTATTCCTTTCTGTTTTGAAATATTATATTTCAAAGCTTTTTTTTTAAATCTCTTGATTCTAATTTCTGTTTTCTGACTGATATCAAACTTTGATAACTCTATTGTTAATTCGGCTATCTCTCAATTAGTAAGCTGCAGACTATATTATAATAAGCTAAATATAAAGTCAACAAAAAGACTTTTGATCAGCTGATATATTTTTGCAAATACTGTCAGAAATATAACAAATTATCAGATAGATTTAAATTTATACTTCAAGATAATATAAAATTTAACTATTATATTATTATTAATATTATATATATTAATAGTTAACTTCTTTTTTATATTATTAACCAAACTATCCGATTTCAGACTGGATAATAACTTTAAAATATTAATACTAAATATATTTGAGATATTCTGCAAATATATTAGATCGATTTATATTTAGGCTCTTCAGATCTAATTGCAACTAATATAAATAAAAATTTTGTAAATTATAAATTTAAGCAATATACTAATATTATAAAAATCAAAATCAAGATTATATCAATTAAGGCTTACAATTCGATCAAATTAATAAAGCAATATCACAGTTTTCTTTATCAAGCTTACCAAATTATATTAACAAAGCTTTAAGACCTTGATAAAAATACAGCTTTCTAAATAGCATTTAAAGCTATCAATAATATAATAGGTTCTGACAGTCTAATTTCAACTCTTCTTATATTTAGAGCTTTCTTTCATATAACAAAATCTGACTCTCTATTATTAACTATAATATAATATACAGTTGCACTATATAAAACTATAGAAAAAATCAAGAAGCTTTAAGCTGATTGTCAAGTTGCTAATACTTTTAATATATATAATAGCTCTAAAATTGATACAATTTACAATTTACCTTTTAATTCTTCTATATTTATATAGAGAGAAAGCAATACTGGCCAATCAGGCTTTTAGACTGGCTCTTACAAATTAATCTTTATAAAAAGAGAATTATATATTATCAATCTGCTCTATAGTCCGATCATCTTCCGATCGACTACAATTAAACTGTATTACAAAAAAAAGCCGGATTTCAATAAAGACTATAATAATACAATTATTATTAAAACTTTTACAATTAAATCTCAATCTTTATAATTAAATCAATCTATAATCCGATCTATAAAGCAAGCTCAATCTATTATTCAATCTGCCAAATACTCTTACAAAAGATCCTGTAAATACTCTCTTTTAAATCTTACTATTTATCTTCAAAATAATAAGCCTGCTTTATATATAGCCTTATATCAATCTGAGATTAATAAACTGCTTGAAAAAAGTATATTTAAAATTATTAATCTAATTAAACTATTTAACAATATCTAAATCTTCAAATCTAGATTTGTTAATAAAATTAAAAATAAAAATACTAACAAAACCTTCAAAAAATCCCGTTTGATTATATAAGCTTATAATAATCAGAAAAAGAATATTATATTAACTTAATTATCAACAATTTAGAAAATCAGCTAATATCTAATTCTCTATATCGCCGCTATATTTGCAGACAATAAAAAATACCTGTTTTTATATAATATCTTTCAAGCTTATATCTAATCGATTATAAAACTGAATTGTGATTTCTTTATTATAGCTCTTATTAAGCTTACAATGCAATTAAATATTATCAAAGACTCGATCTTCAAGATTGTTAAACCTTTATATAATATATCTGAAATAAACAATTACTAATTTAAGACCTATTATATATATCATCTCAATAAGCTTGATATAAGCCAATCGATCTACAATTTTTATTTGCTTTATAAAAATAAGCTCTTTAAAATAATTAGCCTTCAAACTGACAATATCTTATTTATTAGAAATTCTGAATTTACTAACAAAAAGCAAAACAACCTCAAAAAGGCTCAATTTCTAGCCAAAGATTAAAATCAGCTGATATTTAATAAGTCTATCAAGTTTAATAAAGGCCTAATTTATACTGATATAGACAGTATTACTCTTATCTAAAAATGTCAATATAAAAATCTTAAGATTGTCAAAGCAAATCCAACTATAACAACAAGCTCTAGAGATATAATCTGTAATAGACTTAATATATACAATCAATATATTGCTTAATATATATATAAAGTTTATATTATATCTGTTTGTCAATCTCAAGCTTTCTTCGATCTATTATATACTGCTCAGGCAACTAATCCTGACGATAATAATATCAAGGCTTTCAATAAACAATTATAATAGCAAAAGGAGAATCCGAATCGCAGATTACAATTTGTCAAGCTAAATTGTAAAAGCTTAAAGCTTATTATATTTACAGATTTTTTGTTTGCAAATAACAGAGATCTCTTGTTTCAGATCGGCTATATAATAATATTAGCTGACAGCGAGAATCAAGCAAATATTATTTATTAGTTCTTTATAAAATGCAAATATATTATATAAAATATATTAGCTTTCAAGTTATATAAAATAACCAACGGATTTAATATCGGAATTTTACTAAAAGCTACAATTGACAAGATTCTGCAGATCGACATTTTTCTAGTTCTCTATATTAACTCAAAATTGCTTTATAAATATTTAGTCAAGTTAAATATAATATAAAAAAAAAGATTGATAATTAATATATTTTATCTTTGTCAATTATACAAATATTGCAAAATTATAAAGATTAAATAAATTGATAAAAACAGTAACTCTGCCGATATAATAATCAAGAGCAAGGCCTTTACAGCTTTCAATAAGCTTATCAATATAAATATAATCAAATTGAAATCTATAGGCTGAATAGAGTGCAAAATGTCAAATATAGATAATAATGAAATTTGAGAATTGAAAATATGGGATATATAAAAGGTTATATTTCTATATACCATCGAAAAAATAGTTAATCCGAAGCTAAACCGGATTGAGATTTTACTTCAGAACAATAAGCTTATTGACCCTCTGTAAATTAGAGCGTTTTTCGGCCACTTCTTAGAGTAGTTCCAGTATTGATATATTCTCACTATATATATTTACTTCCGGTCATATAACATAGTCACATGACCACTGTAGATCCCTAGTTGAAGATATTATCAACGCTTCTACATAGTTAGTAATACAACATCGATTACTCTACAATACAACTGGCACATACGTGATTACACATAGTGGTGCTACGTATTGAGAGTCAATCCACAGTTAGTTTGTAGCGGTTTCAATTCTACATCACGCAATTATGAAGAAGTATTCGCACAGACACTAAGGTGAGCAGCAGAGCTGTGCAGCTTGAGCAAGATGCCATCTCCCTTCTTTGCGATCCGATCTTGATCATCTGTACTTACTTGCTACATATATTACCAATCCTAGGCTCTTTGATAATACTATCTCCAATTTCTCTACTGAAATAATAATCCAAGCCCTACTCTAAATTCATTAGTAATGTGACTCTTGCCCGGTTAGAAACATACCGCTCATGATCAAGAATTGGATTAGGCATAACATAAAAAGTGACTCTCCATGTGTCGGTATTTAAGATAGGCAGTTGTGATCTCACCGCAACTCCAAAAAACAGAGGGACCAAATCTCAATTATTGACATGGCGAAACAATCAATACTAGTTACTCAGCACAAATTTGTCAGTATTCGGAATTTCTACAGCAAGACAAACCTTTTTGAACGTAGTTTATAGATCGTCTCAAGCTGATTTAGTGAATGTTGAAACCTCAGAATTCTTCAAGTTGGTATGTAACGTTCGTCGCCTTTCATTTTGTAGCCAAGATATTTTTCGAAGCTGTTTTGCCGGTAACAGAACCCGGCAGTCTGACCCGATCAACTCAGAAATCAACTATCACGAGAAGATATTCGGCTGCAAAAGTCCTCCCATATAAACAACATTTCCAGTTATGTGATATGGATCATTTAGGACGAATACCATGTGTATCCATCCCTACCTCCCCGCAGTCTAGCTGCATTGGTTTCAATTTACATTGGCCGGATCGGAAAGCTTTTAATCTATCCTCGTCAGCTATATAGTAATATTGCCGAGGAATATATTCAAGGAAACCGACATACTAACTGCCGGCACTCAACGAGTGACGCGGTACTCGCTGTAGTGAATACTAGGTAGAGGCTGGGTCGTTGTACTTCGTTGCCCTCAGTGCTTTGCATGTTTTTGCTTTCAGCATTCAGCATTACTTTGATCAGCAAGATCTTAATGACGGTCATATATTACATCAAGCTTAATCATTCGTTTGAATTTATAATCAATTGATAGAGCTCTCTTTTCATGGAATTGATACCTTTAACCACTCTTCCGTTGAAGTCAAGTCAATGTTTCAGGGTCGAAAGTGCCGATAACCTTAGCCATGCCTTCAAAAACTTTAAGTGGTCTCTTTTTTGTTGGTAGCAATTTAGAAATTGATTAGTTGGCTATAGCCAATGCAGTTCCCAAAAATGACGGTGAAGATCACCACCTAACAGTTGCTGCAACCTTTTTGGCATATTAAGTGTAGAGAGAACAACTGCTTTGAGCAGAGTTGGCACGGATCTATACTGGCTGCTGGCCAATACAATCCTAGCAGACGTTATATCGCTACATTCGAGATACCTTGCTTTTTCGAGATTAAGGAAGACCCTCAATGTGCAGGGTCCCAACAATGCCGACGAAAAAGAAGTATATAGGGTAGAAACATGCATGCTCATGCTTTTTTATTTGGCAGAGATATTCGTTAGCTGATGAAGGCGTCAAGATGATTTTCGCCAAGTTGACTCTCTCGCTTCTGTTCTTTACCAGTGTCTCGTTTGCAAATCCAGTATCCAAACGAGGACCGGACGATGACCTTGCAGCGACAGCGTTAGCCAATAGTTACAAAGTTGTAGACGGTACGCTATCTGATGGAAGCTCCCATACCGCGTGTACGAAAGATAAAATCGCGGTGCGAAAAGAATAGTGAGTGTGCTTCGAATATGATAAAGCCTTGGGAAACTAAGCGAATGTAGTGGCGATCTCACGTCTGCCGAAAAGAAGGAGTATATTGCTGCTGTATTGTGTTTAACAAAAGCGCCCTCGAAGCTGAGTGCGGCAAAGTATCCGGGAGCAAAGTCTAGATTTGATGACTTTGTTGTGGTACATATGAATATGACACCCCATGTTCATGGAACCGTAAGCTCGAAAAGGTCTGCCGTCATGACATCCCCATACCTGACATGGATATAGGCGAACTTCCTACACTGGCACAGATATTACATCTGGGCGTACGAGACAGCTCTTCGGACTGAGTGCGGGTATAAGGGTTACCAACCTGTAAGTGACTGCAAATTTCTGAATTCTGAGTCAACCTTCTCAAACTCTTTCTCACAATTTTAAGTATTGGAACTGGGGGAAGTATGCCGATCCCACAACATCGCCAATTTTCGATGGTAGCGATACTAGCATGAGTGGGAACGGAGAAAGCGTCAAACACGTAGGCTTCAACTTGGGCGCTGCATTTGTTCCTCCTGGAAATGGTGGGGGATGTGTGACCACTGGTCCATTCAAAAAGTAGAGCACCCATCGATTGCCGATCAAATATCTGACTAACATGATAAAGCATGACAATAAATCTCGGGCCCCTAAGTCCAACTATGGACACAGCACTCAAAATACCCAAAAATCCGAGATCTGATGGCTACGGATATAACCCGCGATGTCTTCGCCGTGATGTCAATAACTTTTTTACCTCACAGTACCTTCGACCAGTTGATATCGCGAACCACATCAAGTCATCTTCCGACCAATTAGCCTTTCAAGATACACTACAAAATGATCAAGCGAGCAAATTCTCTCTGCACAGTGGTGGCCACTATTCCATCTGGGGTGACCCAGGAGGAGACGTCTACGTTTCGCCATCTGAACCCGTATTCTGGCTCCATCATGGTCAAGTCGATCGCCACTGGTGGATATGGCAGAATCAGGATCCAGCAAACCGCGTACAACAATACAAAGGTGGAACTACATGGTTTGTGCCTAATAGCCCCGCCGGAAAGCTTACAGATGTCCAAACTCTGGATGTTGTCACCCCTCTGTCAACTCCAAATGGTTTGCCAAGCTCACAGCTTGTCAGCACTACCGCTGGGCCGTTCTGTTACATTTATCAATAACTACTCTTTTTCTTTCCATAAGTATTGTTTGGTGTTAGGTGTCACTGTACCTATTGAGGCTTGAATGGAGATCTGGCAGACTCCGAAAGTGATTACAACGATGACGTTGTGTCTTTAGCACTCGATGTTGAGTTGTGTTTTGGTATATTTGATTGTTACTGTTGCAAATTAGCATAAATCGAGGATAGCAACGTTCCTTTGCTGGTAACGGCAATATTACAGAGCTTTTCGGAGCTCGATATCCATTAAGATACCCATAAATATCCTTCCTGTCTGGACTTAGATTGAATTTTACGTGAAAAACTTATCTGAATATTGAGTCAAAACCACGGCGCCGACGGAGTACCTATCGCTTAAAAATGGCCAGAACATATCGAATCACAAGACGAATACCCATGCTTCAAAGTATGGTACGATTCGTTTAACCAGACTTTCGAGTAACACAAAAGAATTTAGGCACTACCATGCCACAAGTCCGACCACCATTTGCTCTGTACTAAAACAACTTTGATAGGTACCATTCTCATAGTATGCCTCAACAAAGGAACAAAGAGTAATGTAGCTTTTTATTGCGTAGGCAAGAAACTTGAAGTGCATAGGCAAAAGAGAAGTGTAGGTTGCATTTTACTTTCTGTGTATAATATGGAATGAATTCTACCAGAATAGACTATAAAGACAGTAGAAGAACCTCAAGTATATTGCATTGATTCTTTTGAAAGATATCGCCAGGCTCTTATTGACATTGAACATGACGAGACTCTTTAAAATTACACTGCTAGGTAGCCTGATTGCAAGCACTACCGCCCATGGTGGTGTCTACACCTATGAAATTGATGGCAAGAAATATGATGGGTATGTCTTCGTCATTTAAATGCTTTGCTAAGAAAATGGACTTCAAAATAACGCCTTTCCAGGAATCCGGTTGCTATCCCTGGAGTAGAAGGTCTGGTGCGAGAAAGTATTCAGAGACGCTGGTGGTATGATCCAAATTATGATATGGCTAGCATCAACACTTCATGCAGCTGGGATGGCGGCACAGCATTCTCGAACCTTAAGGCTTCATTGCATGCCCCTATTGAAGCTGGCCAGACCATCACGGCTTATTACGACACCCTAGATTTTGATCCTGACTGGAAAAGAAGTTCGGAATATGTGGTAGGTTTTGAAATCATTCACTTCCAACTTCACTGTTAGTCTTTATCGTTCCAAATGACGGCTAAAGGGAAATTAATAGATGAGCAACTGGGTTCACGATCAAGGCCCGATCCTAGCATACATGGCGCGATGCCCAGGAGACTCTTGTGTTGGGTGGGATCCTACGGGAGAAGCTGTATGGTTCAAAATCACTGAATATGGCTTGGAGGATGGCTTAGTTGCTGAGAATTGTAGGCTTAGAATCACCTTCGTGTTTATTCTTGAACTAAAGCTGTAATGTAGTCACACAAAAGATAGACAATGGTTGGGCTTATTATGACAAAGGTACTGGGCGGTGGAGCCACAAATCTCCCCAACTTGACGAGTGGTCCCTTTGCTAATGTCATTATTAGTATGGCAGCAATACCGTCGCATGTTTGGTCGTCGAAAGATGTACGGCTGGCAAAACGGAAATCAAACGGGGGTACCGTCTACCATTCCAGCCTCTCTTGCACCAGGCAAATATTTGATTCGAAACGAAGTAGTGTACTTCTACAAATCAGACGCGGCAGCTCCAGGAACTAGCTATCAGTTGTACCATCAATGCGCACAATTGGATGTAACTGGGAGTGGAACAAAACTTCCTAAAGATGGATTGGTGGCATTTCCCGGGGCTTACCAGCCAGGGGAAAAGGGTCTCGTGTTTTATGAAGATTTTCCTAAGGTATGTTTTGCTCTTGCTTACTTTCTGCGTATATATATATATATATGATAAAGCTGATTTGCTTGCGTAGCCTTATGTGTTCCCTGGGCCGAACGTATGGAATGGAGAGTGAGAATTTTACACAGAGGATCAAGGAGAAAAATATGAGAGAAGAGAGGATGTAGGTTAGAGGACCAGTTAGTAGTTTGCCTTCTTTCTTGTAGGTACTTATACAGAGTATTCGCCTCAAGTCACTGAATAATTTCGCATTATTGTTGGGCAATCTTACTAATTACAGAGTAAAGGTGAGGAATATTCATCGTCACTTTTTCAAACATTGTAGCTTGAATTTGTTGAAGGTACATCGATCACTCCGAAATAATGTGTGCAATGGTGGTGGAGTTTTGTAAACTGTGAAATCGTGGTAATTTTCAACATCTGAATGGGCCTTTCTATAGACCATTCCACCAACTCGTGGTCTCGAGTTCAAAGCTAGCTCGCAATACTGCATCTTCAGCACTAGTGTTAGAAGCAATTACTTCAAAAGAACCCTTCTCCATAATCCACGCATTCCTGATCTCATCCCAGAAACTGGCAGCATACTTGATCTCAATAGGAACATCAACCAGTTTCTCCTCGCCCCTTTCTAGGAATACCTTTGCGAAACCCTTCAATTCTTTCACTGGTCGTTTAATACTTGGGTTCTTCTGGCTAACATAAACCTGAACAACTTCGGCCCCTGCAACTTCACCCGTGTTTTTTACCTTGACGCTCGTGTTTAGGATATTGTCCTTTATCTCAACTTTCAAATCCGAGAATTCAAACTTTGTGTAAGACAGTCCATGACCAAAAGGGAAGAGTACTGGAAGCTCCAGCATTTCGTACCAGCGATAGCCAACGTATACATCTTCGCCATAGAGTGTCCGTCCTCGCTCAGTTCTATAATTGAGGAACGCTGGGTTGTCTTGTATTCTTTTAGGGAAACTCAAAGGCAGCTTTGCACTTGGGTTTACGTTCCCAAATAAGATATCAGCTATAGCGTTGCCCGTTTCGTTACCTCCATACCAGGCATGAATCAAAGCATTAACAGAGGAAACCCACGGCATAGCTACGGGTGTTCCGGACTGGATTATGACTACTGTTGATGGATTTGCTGCGCTAACCGCAGAGATCAAAGCATCCATGTGACCGGGCAATCCAAATATCTGGCGATCTGTACCCTCAGATTCCCAATCAGACTAATTGCGATTAGCATTGATAATTCATGGTTCATATTTCTGCAGATTTAAACTTACATTAAGGCCGGCGCAGATGACAACCTGATCGGCTTCTTTCGCCAGAGCAGCAGCATACTTAATTTCTGCATTGGCGTCGATGACCTTCGCACCACCAAGTCTGACGGCCCCATTACCAAAAAGTACATTGCTCCCTTGATCCAGTTTTGATGAGGGCGAGCTAATGAATTCTACCTTGAAATGATACGTCTGTCCTTGCTTGACAGGCAAGATTGCTTTCTCTTCCACCGTGCCACATGAGAAGAACAGAGTACCCTTGGTTTGTTTCGTGGTATTGTCAATTAAGAGCTTGTCGTCGACATATAAATTTGCGGAACCGTAAACTCCAAGTCCCAACTCTAGTTCATGATCTTCCTCAGCAGTAAAAAATCCCTCGATATTAGCATACCACAGATCACTCTTCAGTTTTGCACAACTATAATCCATCATTAAAAGTGCAGTCGTAGTCAGATGGATTTCGTCGGCAATTTCCCGGTCCTTGACTGAAGGAGGATCATTGTAGGCACGGAAAATGACGCCTGTGTCTCCCTTCTCCGTCTTGAGTTGAAGCCCAAAAAGAGGGAGTTCTTTGTGTGCGTAACAACCAACCGTGTAGTCTGGCGGCGTAGTGAGTTGTGCACTAATACCATCAAAAGGAGTAACCGTATAGTATGCAGCAAGGGAGGCTGAACCACCTCCATGATACGTTGCAATTTTGGCATTGGGGCCAAGGATTAGCGTCTAGTATT
>Ga0247807_10002388_pt1 | contig 10360 bp, 8 predicted proteins | sample UWRJL074202C1_FD_179931 | JGI IMG/M metagenome (GOLD analysis project Ga0247807, IMG submission 179931) | Plant litter microbial communities from Arlington Agricultural Research Station in Wisconsin, United States - UWRJ-L074-202C-1 | ecosystem: Environmental > Terrestrial > Plant litter >...
CCAGGAAATCTTCTCCCTTTTGGGTGAGTGTTGCGGAAGGGTGGGCACTATCCGGATGAATAAGAATATAGCCCAGCCGCTCTAGTTCTTCATAAGCATCTTCCATTCCTCCAAGAATAGAAGAGCTGACTTGCTGTTCAACTGTTTCCAGTATTGATTTGATTTCTTCTTTTTCCATAGCTAAATTTAATGATTTTTTACTTAAGGGGCATGTAAATTCAATACTGTTAACAAAATCTTTTTATTTTTGCGTCTATGAAAATGTGCCCATATCCTTTATTTCTCTTTCTTTTACTACTTCTTTTCTCTTGTCACTCTGAACCTGAAACGCATGGAAATAGTGCTGACTCAGTTCAGCAGACTAAAAAACTACAGGAGAATTCTAAGGATACGTTGAATTCTTTTGTGGCTGATGCTAAAACGATTATTTCACGCAGAGAAGTTCCTGTTTTATGTTATCACCAGATCAGAGACTGGAAGGCTTCAGATTCGCAAAGGGCACATGATGATATTATTCCTCCGGCTAATTTCAAAGCACATATTAAAATGCTTGCCGATAGTGGTTACCATACTATTTTACCTGATGAATTGTATGATTATCTGAACTATGGGAAGAAATTACCTGCTAAACCTATTATGATAACTTTTGATGATACCGATCTGGATCAGTATACAGTAGGGGCTGCGGAATTAAAAAAATACGGGTTTAAAGGAGTGTTTTTTATTATGACAGTTTCTATCGGCAGACCAAGGTATATGAGTAAAGCACAGATTAAAGAGCTGTCAGATCAGGGGCATGTAATTGCAAGCCATACCTGGAACCATAAGAATTTTGCGCAGTTTACAGATGAGGACTGGGATATTCAGATTGACAAGCCCACAAAGACATTAGAAAAACTAACAGGGAAAAAGGTAGAGTACTTTGCTTATCCTTATGGTGTTTTTAAGGCTTCGAACCTGCATAAATTAAAAGAACATGGATTTAAGGCTGCATTTATTTTGTCTACTCCAATGGACGAGGTGAATCCGGTTTATACGATCAGAAGGATTATTGACCCGGGACGTTATACCGCCAAAAACCTTTATAATAGCTTACAGAAAAGCTTTAATAAGAAGAAGCTTGTAGCTGTTGCTGCTAAATAAAAGCATTGTTAGTTTAAAAAAAATAGGTGTCCGGAATTTCCGGACACCTATTTTTTTTAGGATTAAGTTAAAACTAAGGAATATAAATATCGACTGAATGTGTTCCCTTTTTTACAGGATTTTCTTCTTTTCTGGTAAATACTCTTAATTGTCCCTTAATTATTCTTGAAGCTATTGGGAATTCGTACACCACCAACTTTTTATTCGTGATAGATATTATTTTAAATTTTAATCTACCAACAATAATTGTGCTGTCAGGGTTAACTTTATAATGAGCACTTTCGTTTAATAGACTTGTATTGCTTTTTATTTTATCGAATCTCTCGAACTTTCCGTTAGCATGAAATGTAAAATCTACGATTGCATCTGTAGATTTCTTTGATTCCATTTTCTTTTTTGCTTCTTCAAACTCACCATAACTATCTTTATAGCCGAACCATTTTCCTATGAGTTTTGTTTGAATAGATTCTTTTTGTGACTTATGTTGAGCAGTAACAATCAATTGTATAAAAAGGAGAGTTAATAATAGATATGTAGTCTTCATTCTTGGTTTTAAGTGAATTGAGAAGTAATTTTTGGCTATGAATTATATTATTTTATCCTTTTAAAGGTTCTGCTCAAAGTAACTAAATTAGCAGTAGATGTGAGGGTGCCAAGGATCAATGTGTCTTTGTTTAATTTTACTATTTTAACATAGGTGGTTTCTTCTTTTTGAAATGGCGAATTGAAAATGTAAAATGCATGTTCATCGCGATCTGTACCTGGCCTTTTTTTTACATAATAAACGTTAAAACTTTTAGGGAAAATCCCCTTTGTATAGTCAAAGTATTTGCCGAATTTAAAACGAACAGGTTCATTAATACTATTATCAAAAAATCCATGTTTTTCTACTAAATCCCAATTTCCTTCTAACCTTTCACGTATGGAAGTTACTTTACTATCGTCCATTATGATACTTTGTATTGTTTTGTTGTAATATATTCCGCAAATTATAGTAATGATTATTGTTATTGTAATTATGTTTTTCTTCATTTAGTTGGCTGGTGAAATCGGGAAGGTCATTTCTTTAAGCTTTTGCTTTAGGATTATTGAGTTTACTAAAGATTATTTCTCCACGGTGGGGTATGTTGTTATATTAACATAATACTTAGCCATTATATTCAATTACTTAAAGCTGTTTAATCCGATCGGATGCTAAAAACACCTGACCGGATTTTAACTAAAATATGAAAGTTTAAAAAAGCAAAGTATAATATCCATATTATGGGATTCGATAATCTAAGTATTGTAAAAGATACAACGTTTAAAGTATCCAATGAATAAATTATTTTGCTCTTTTAAATGTCCTGCTCATAATAACAAGGTCAGCAGTCGTTGAAGGATTGCCAATGATAAGTGTATCCTTATTAAGTTTTACTATTTTTGACAGAATAATTGTTTCTTTTGCAAATGGAGAGCCGATAATGTAAAACGCATGGTCGTCGCGATCTATTCCTTGCCGTTTCTTTACATAGTAAACGTTAAAACTTTTCGGAAAAATCCCATCTGTATAGTCAAGATATTTCCCGAATTTAAAACGAAGGGGTTTATCAATACTGTTATCACTAAACCCATGCTTTTCTACTAAGTCCCAATTCCCTTCTAATCTTTCACGCATGGATGTTACTTTACTATCATCCATCACTATACTTAGGATGGTCTTGTTAAAGCGGATTCCACAATAAATTACGAAAACAATTGCGATTCTAATTATATTTTTCTTCATTTTTAATTAGTTGTCGATATCGGGGCGAAATTTTCTTTAAGCTTTTGTTTTAACATTATTGATTGTGCTAAGGTGCCATTCTTCCATTGCGGATCATGCATATTCTCACAATAAACCAATAGGTACATTGTCCCATCAGGCATTGTTAAAATATTATCTGTAATATGACCACCCATTCCGTCATAATCATTCATTACCTCAGAAGTTGAGGAAATGGGTCCCTCAGTAGGAGTTGGGGCCTCATAATAAAAATAAAACTCAGGAGTATTGAATGGTTGAACAGTTCCGGGTGAAGTAGGTGTTAATACTGGGGCTGGAAAATATCCAGAATTTGCCGGATTTGTTGTTGGAAATGGATTTCCACCTCCTCCAGTCTCAGTACTACCGTCGGGATTTTCAGCATCAAGGTGATATTCTGATCTAGTTGAAGTACCTCCAAGTCTACTAATTATTTCCCCTATGCTTGTAGCACCATTAGTCAGGCCCTTAAAGTATTGACCATATGCTTCTGCCTGTCCTGAATTTAGTCCTCCATTATCTTGGTTACCATAACCTTTTTCAAACATATTATTCCGAATAGCATTTGCTAAGTCATACATGTCAATAGTTGTCCCCATACCTGAAACATCAGCATTATTAAAACGAAGAGTTCCGCCTATTCCAGAGTTTGTTGTATAAACCGCTAGTCCATTATCTTTCAATACACCAATCATTAAATCATTACGAGCGCTATTAAACTCATTATTTTGTGGGTCTGAAAATGTTGGGATAAAGCCCCCGACTAATCCACCGGCTACTGAGCCCGCCTGAGGACCGAAAAATTTAACCAAACCTCCAAGAGTTTCACCTGTGGCAATTCCAAGGAGCATATTATTAACGCCGTCCCAGAAATTTTGATAACTCATATCGGCACTATTTTTAATTCCCATCGCGTATCCATCTCTACTGAAAAAAGCTTTTGATGAAGACTCTAAGTATCTATGTGCGGCATTATTCAAAGTACCATCAATTGCAACCCATGTTGAATTAATTGTTACCCCTGGCAATGATCCGGTAGTTGTATTACCAGCAGATACCGAACCAGAAGTTGCCCAGAAGCCCCAGCTTCCATTATGCTGAACAATATCCATCCTGGTTAGCCCACCTTCACCAGACAATTCCCAGTGTGTATTTTGAATCGCTTCAGTAATTCCATTTTTTGCTATATATTGCATTAGCTCCGTCCAACTCAAAAATGTTATACCACCTAAGATACTTGACAAATACTTTTTTGGAATCAGTTCGAATTCTTTTTCGATCTGATTTAATGTAAGTACATTTTTTTTCATTGAATGTGGTTTTTTTTGTTCCTTTTGATTTAAATAATACATCATATTATTTAAATGTTGTTGTAAATGTATATTTAATAACTGTATTTGAAAAAAATATTTTACATATTTACAACATAAATGTTGATTTAATACATCCAGTCTTTTTTATACTCTATTTATGATTTTGCTAATTGACATTTGCATATGTTAAATACTCCAAATTTTAACTAAGTAGTTCAGTTATCAACTCATTTATATATTCTTATTAAACTAAATTATTACATGAAATTATCGGGCTTTCCTAATGACAGACAATTAGATATGATGGATTGTGGACCCGCCTGCTTAAAGATGATAGCAAGACACTATAACAGGTTCTATTCTTTACAATATCTTCGTGATAAATGTGGAATAACCAAAGAAGGAGTATCTTTTGCTGATATAAGCTACGCTGCTGAGGATATTGGATTACGTACACTCTCAATTAAATGCACACTTAATGACTTAATGTTAAAAATACCATTGCCGGTTATTGTACACTGGGACAATAGTCATTTTGTTGTTGTTTATAAAACAAAGCCTAAGGCTATAAAAATAATAAAAGCCAAATTTGCCTCTGGAGAAGTCTCTGAAATAATAAACGGAAATATTTATGTATCCGATCCGGCGAAAGGTTATGTTAAATATTCGGCTGATGAATTTGCTTCTAAATGGGTGAAAGAAGGTAGTGATAAGGGAATTTTAATGGCTGTTGAGCCACAAGCAGATTTTTACGAAAAACAAGAAAAGGAAAATCATTTAAGAAGACAAACTTTCAATAGTTTCTTAGGTTATTTTGCTCCTTATAAAAAGAGCTTTGTTAATCTTTTTATTGTAATGCTCTTAGTAACTATTTTACAAGGATTACTGCCGTTTATTAGTAAAGCAGTTATAGATGTTGGTATTCAAACCCACGATATAGATTTTATAAATATTGTTCTAGGTGCTAATATTGCTATTGTCGTTAGTGTGTTGTTAAGCAACATGGCCAGAGACTGGATACTTTTACATGTTACTTCAAGAGTAAACATAGCTTTGATTTCTGATTATCTAATCAAATTGATGCGTTTACCAATTACCTTTTTTGAGAACAAAATGACGGGTGATATATTGCAGAGAGCCCAGGATCATGAACGAATAAGATCGTTTATTATGAACAATTCATTGAATATGCTTTTTTCTACATTAACTTTTGTAGTGTTTGCTATTATAATGTTTGTTTATAATCCTGTTATTTTCTACATATTTATAGGAGGCAGTATAATATATGTGACATGGGTGATGGCCTTTTTAAAAATCCGCAAAAAATTAGATTGGGAATACTTTGAACTTGTTTCTAAAAATCAAAGTTATTGGGTAGAAACTATTGGTAGCATTCAGGATATCAAAATAAATAATTACGAGAAGCATAAACGATGGAAATGGGAGAATATACAAGCTCATCTATACAAAGTTAATCTTCGAGTTTTAAGTGTTACAAATACGCAGAATCTGGGTGCTCAATTTATAGATAGTCTTAAAAACTTATTTATCACCTTCTATTGTGCAAAAGCAGTGATTTCTGGCGAAATCACTTTTGGAGTGATGATTTCAATACAGTTCATTATCGGTATGCTAAATGCACCGGTCGTGCAGTTTATACAATTTATAATCTCTTTCCAGTTCGCTAAAATTAGCTTTTTACGTCTAAATGAAATCCATCAGCTAGATGATGAACATGAACAGGTAGGACAGAATAGCATAGAATTACCTAAAAATAAAAGTTTAGTCATTAATAATGTTGCATTTCAATATACCCCAAGTGGTAAGTTGGTTTTACAGGGGATTAGATTGGTTATACCGGAAGGTAAGGTCACAGCAATTGTAGGTGATAGTGGAAGTGGTAAATCCACCTTATTAAAGCTTTTGCTAAGATTATATAAACCTAGCTACGGTGAGATTAGTATTGGTGATATGAATATTAACAATGTCAGTCTTCGCCAATGGCGGGATAAATGTGGTGCAGTTATGCAGGATGGTAAAATTTTCAATGATACAATTCTGAATAACATTGTACTTGATGATGAGAAAATCGACTATGAAAGGCTTAAAAAGGCCTTAGATACTGCTAATATTTCGCAAGAAATTGAGCAATTACCAATGGGATACCAAACCGTAATGGGTGAACAAGGAAGAGGATTAAGTGGTGGACAAAAACAACGCGTATTAATTGCCCGTGCATTATATAAAGATCCAGATTATTTATTCTTTGATGAAGCTACTAATTCGCTTGATACGATTAACGAACAAAAAATTACTGCTGCATTAGATAACGTTTTTAAAGACAAGACGGTAATTGTAGTGGCTCACCGGTTAAGTACAATCCGTAAAGCAGATCAAATTGTTGTGATGCGTCAGGGTTCTATTGTTGAGGTTGGTAATCATCAAAGTTTAATGAATAGTAAAGGCCGTTACTATCAATTAGTACAATCTCAAGTAGAATTAGTAAGTGTAATCTTAGAGCCTATTACTTCACTTCCTGGTCATTAATATTAACCGTTGTCATGGAGATAAATAATTTAAATAACGCATTACATTCTGAGCGTACAGAGGAAGTACAGCACATTATAGAGCGTATGCCTACCAGATTCGGGTTTTGGATAACAATGATTGTAGCCTTTCTATTTACAATAATGGCTATTTTTGGCTGGATTATACGTTATCCTGATATTGTATCTGGACAAATTGTAATTAATGCAAGTATAGCTCCTGTTAAACTTATTGCTAATGCGTCAGGTAAACTTAAACTATTGCATATTAGATCTATGGGAGACGTTAAAGAGGGAGAAGTGATTGGCTATGTAGAAAATTCTTCTAATTTTCGAGACGTTATTTATTTGGATAGCTTAATCAAAAAATATAACCCAAATAGTAATAATATACTTGAACTTAATCAGAAACTTCCAAAGAAAATTTCACTGGGAGAATTAAATGTTAAATATTTTTCTTTTACATCTGCTTTGCAATTGTTTGAAAATTATAAGGAAGATCATTTATTTGAACAACAACAGCAAAACTTGCATGAAATATTAAATGAGCAGCAAAAGGCTATATTGGCTGCGGAAAAACGTATAGAAATGAGTATGAATACGCTGGTTCTTGCGAGTAAATTTTATTCTCGTGACTCCATATTATTCGTGAAAAAGGTAATTAGTGAAACAGAGCTTGATAAATCCCAATTAGCTCATATCAATGCTAAGGATAACTATCAAAGTGCTTTAAATAATTTAATCAATTCAAAACAACAACTACAACAAACGCAAAGTAAAGCTCAAGAACTTGATATTACTAAGCCTGAGAAAGAAAAGGAGTTACAAATAGCATTGATTTCTACTTATAATGATTTAATTGATAATATTAAAAGCTGGGAGCAAAAATACATATTTAAAGCACCGTTTAATGGAAAAGTCCAATTTTTGAAATTTTATACAGAGAATCAATTTGTTCAGGGAGGAGAAGAGATATTTACTATTGTACCTCAGCAAGGGTTAGCATTGGGGCAGGTTATTTTACCTGCAACTGGTGCAGGTAAAATAAAAAGTGGTCAGGAAGTTATAGTAAAATTAGATAACTACCCATATAGAGAATATGGATCTGTGACAGGAACTGTAAATTCAATCTCTTTAACTACTAGTACTACTAAAACGGAAAAAAACAATATTGATACGTATCAAATTTTAGTTGATTTTCCAAATCAGCTTAAAACAAACTATGGATCTATTCTTGCTTTTAGAGCAGAGTCAAAAGGAAGTGCAGAGATTATTACTAATGATAGAAGACTGATTCAGCGGTTGTTCGATAATCTAAAGTATATTATAAAAAAATAAAACCTGAAATTCAGCTATTTATGTTTTAAAAAAGAGGTGTCCGGAATTTCCGGACACCTCTTTTTTAAAACTTAAGCTAATCGCTTATTTATACAATTCTGCTCTTAACTGTGCTACATCTTCACTGTTGATATAATCATCATAAGTCATCATTTTATCAATTGATCCGTTAGGAGTCAGTTCGATTACTCTGGTTGCTACAGATTCAGTTAAGGCATGATCCCTTGAAGTAAACAGAACCGTTCCTTTGAAATCTTTAAGACCATTGTTCAACGCTGTGATTGATTCCAGATCCAGGTGATTCGTTGGCTCATCAAATAATAACAAGTTAGCTTGTCTTAACATCATTTGAGAGAACATACAACGCATTTTCTCACCTCCTGATAATACTTTACAGTTCTTTAATACTTCTTCTCCGGAGAACAGCATTCTGCCCAGGAAGCTTCTTACAAACTGCTCATCTTTATCGGTGTCAGAGTATTCTCTTAACCAATCCACAAGGTTCATATCTTTCCCTTCAAAATATGCAGTATTATCATTCGGGATATCAGCTGTGCTGATTGTTACACCATATTTGAATTCTCCTGTATAATTTTTATCACGGCCTGTTAATACATTGTAAAATGCTGTAGTTGCCAAACTGTTTTGAGAAACAATGGCAATTTTATCACCTTTATTAACCATGAAATTTACGCCTTTGAACAAGACCTCTCCATGACTGCTTAATGCAAGGTTCTCTACCTGCAGAATCTGATCACCAGCTTCCCTGCCGCCTACGTTATTAAACATAATTGCAGGATATTTACGGCTGGAAGGTTTAATTTCTGTAAGGTCGATTTTATCAAGCGCTTTCTTACGCGAAGTAGCTTGTTTCGATTTCGAAGCATTCGCACTGAAACGCTGGATAAATTCCTGCAGTTCCTTTACTTTTTCTTCTAATTTTTTATTCTGATCACCACGTTGTTTTAACGCCAGCTGACTAGACTCATACCAGAAGGTATAGTTACCGGAGTAAGTAGTCATTTTGCTAAAGTCAATATCCACAATATGCGTACAAACAGCATCTAAAAAGTGCCTGTCGTGAGATACAACCAATACTGTGCTTTGGTAATCAGCCAGGAAATTCTCTAACCAGGCAATAGTTTCTATATCCAGATCATTCGTTGGCTCATCCAGCAGCAGAATGTCAGGATTACCAAAAAGGGCCTGTGCCAAAAGGACACGTACTTTTTGTTTACCATCTAATTCTGTAATTTGTTTATGATGGAATTCTTCTTTAATTCCAAGATTGCTCAACATGGTTGCTGCATTGCTTTCCATATTCCAGCCGTCCATTTCTGCAAATCTGTTTTCCAGTTCACCGGCACGTTCACCGTCTTTATCTGTGAAATCTTCTTTCAGATAAATTGCATCTTTCTCCTTCATAATGTCATACAATTCTTTATGACCGATCATAACGGTCTCAAGAACTGAGAAATCATCATACTCATGGTGATTTTGTTTTAAAACCGCCATACGTTCACCAGGCGTAAAAGCCACGGTGCCTGAAGTTTGATTAACTTCACCGGACAGGATTTTTAAGAAAGTTGATTTACCCGCTCCATTCGCTCCAATTACACCATAGCAGTTGCCAGGAGTGAATTTTAGGTTAACATCTTCAAACAGGGTACGTTTTCCGTAACGCAGGGATAAATTAGAAACTGAAATCATATTGCACAAAAATAAGCCGCAAAGGTAACGATAATTTAATAAAATGTTTTGTACACAAAGGATTGATTAGGTGAATTCGCGAGATTTTTAGTAATATTCGCCTGATCAACATACAGCATATTTAAAATGTTAAATTTGTACGCATTATGGAAAGTGAAATAAAGATATTAAGTTCGATTATACAGCGCAGACGGAGCATTTTCCCGCCAAGTTATACACAGGAAGAAATTCCTGAAGCCTTGATTAACCAGGTACTGGAAAGTGCAAATTATGCACCTACCCATAAATTAACACAGCCATGGAGGTTTATTGTTTGCCGTAACGAAGGTAAACGTAAACTGGGAGAGGAGCTGGCACGTTTATATAAACAGGAGACGCCCGAAGCACAGTTCCTTCAGAAGAAATATGAAAGCATAGTGGATAAAGCCGTACAGTCAAGCTGTGTGATTGTACTGAATGCACAATTGCATCCGGATATTATTCCTGAGTGGGAAGAAATTGCCGCTTTTGCCTGTGCAGTACAGAAT
>Ga0247807_10002391_pt1 | contig 10341 bp, 6 predicted proteins | sample UWRJL074202C1_FD_179931 | JGI IMG/M metagenome (GOLD analysis project Ga0247807, IMG submission 179931) | Plant litter microbial communities from Arlington Agricultural Research Station in Wisconsin, United States - UWRJ-L074-202C-1 | ecosystem: Environmental > Terrestrial > Plant litter >...
AGGCTCAGGTGCTACCAGATCCTGTGAGTCAAAAAGACTTTGTAAAAGATGACCAGCTCAGATACTTTGCTGTGTCTATAAGGAAACTGTGCGTTCAAAAGCTGTTGACTCTGATGATAAGCTCTTAGATGTAGGTGTTTTTGTTCAGCACTTGGTAGACTAAGAATCAATCGCGCCGATTATGGCTCCAACTTCCTTTGTCAGGATTGTAGACGGCGCCACACTGTTGCGCGGTGATATCCAAGATTGGTACGTAATTCGTAATCACTAATCATCCCTTTCACCAATAATCATACTCTTGGTAAAAGGACAACAATATTTGAGACGTACACATTCGAACAGTTGGCGGCGATTAAAAATTACCGTCAACCTCGTGCGGCAATTAAATGCCATGATGAACTCTCGTTGGCTGCGTCAAAGCTCTGAAATCTCCTCGCGTCCTCAAGAAGTTGCTGCAGCTCTCACTCTCGGCTGCAGCTCTTTCGTCGATATCCAGGAGTCAACTTTTAGCTTGATGAAGAATCTGAGCAATTTCTTGATAATCTGAAGTGTCAGTTCTAGCTTCAGAAATAGTAAGGTCCTCCTAGTTGACTATCAATGAATCAACCAGAAATACATGAAATGAGACCTTTGAATGCTGCTATCGAGAGGTTTACTGATCTACATCATCTTCCCTCATATCTTTGATATGAGGGCATACTGAACATGATCGATTACGTTTTGTGACAATAGGTTTACAAAGTAACACAATTTCACATTGCAAACAAGCACACTAAACCAAACTTGCCTCGGGAGTGGTCGTAATGAAACTAGCGGCGCGAGCTTTTGGGTTCTATCGATGTAATCAACATAAAAGATTGATAGCTTGAAGATAACTGCAAGTGAGATTCCAAGGGATTAATATGTTTAAAGACCGAACGTCATGTCTTGTGATGTTAAATATGTTTAAAGACCGAACGTCATGTCTTGTGATGTTAGTCAGCCTAAAAAACGGGGTTTGGGGGTTCCGTGGATTGGCAGTGATCAATAGGGCAGTGTCTCGATATAACTTGTCATGGACTGCGACACCATAATAAGAAAGGAATAATCAGTTTCAAATTGTGAGTTTTCTTACCATACGAGATACACCAATCTATTTACTCATAGCGAATACCAAATTTAAATTGCTATCAGCTCTTAATAGAATAATAGACAAAATATGCATATTTTCCAAAGAAAAAGGTTAGATGTGGGAACTCATTTTACATCTTATGTTACTACCTTTTGAAAAACCGGGGTCCATAAGTCTCGTGCAATAAGGTCTCGAAGATGCTGTAACCCTGGGGTCTTGCGGAAATACCAACACCATTCTCTAACAGATTGGTCTGTAATTTGTTGTGGGAGAATTGTCATATTGCGGAGTTGCTTTATGAATTCCTCCAAACCAGCCAGTTGGCTGCCTAGGAGAGGAGAGGTATTCCGTATATATTGGGACAAAGAGACGATCAAACAGACCTGCTTAGTCAAAAAGGGCCTCAACACCTTGCAATATCTTACTAACAAGATCTAGCTAGTTGGATATTTAGACGATCGGTGGTTTGAATTTATGTTGCTAATCTCCTATAACAAAGTGTTTAAGTACTCAAATATAACCTGAGTATAGTCGGCGTCTCGTCTTCCTTGTATCTTTCAAAATGGCATTGGTGCTTGTTAAATTAAGTATAACGGCGGGACCCAATATTGAGATTGCAAAACATTATACTTCAATGCTTTGGGACTGCTTCTAGGTAAACCCACAGAACACGCAATATTCGTAACATTCCGAACACAGAAGCATCGCTGTGCTTATCATGGCCGGTTCGCATTATAGCTGAATGAACTTCCTTTAACATGACTTACATAATGATCAAATTACTCGTCATTTAAATCGTTTTTCTGCAATAATCCTATTGTTGAATGGCATTAGGACAATGTAGGCAGCCACCATCGAGGTCCTTATGGATAATGCTATCTATGCAATATCAATTATGATTTATCACCTCTCTTTAAAGCTCAAAATTATAAACGCAAATTTCGTTTGCCTTACGTCCAAGGTGTAAATTGTCCAACATATTGTCTGAAGATATGCAAATAGAATGACGCGCGAACCCAAAGCTTTTAACACAGTGGCGATGAAATTGTAAGGCCTGACATGTAACTTGCACTTGCTTTATTGCTCATGTCTTCATATTGATTAGTTCCTCACGTCCGTAGCTTGTTATACAGACACGTTATCCATGGTATTGAGAATCCCTTCTGTGTTTCCCCATAGAAGTTCAATGTCAATAGGTGCGATTAAGCGAAAAGTGCACCATAAGGTTAAACTCCATATATACCCGTATAATATGATCAGATCCAAAATCCAAGTAGTTTTACTTATAGAAACGAGGAATGCTAGCCAGTAAGCCATTTGTCTTTCACAATTCTTGAACTTGTTACACTTACACCACAAAAGTATAAATATGGCTAGTATAATATAGCTTCCACAGGTTCCTCTGTCCTTGGAGTCCAATGAATCATTCAATAACGGACAATTGCATTCAAGCAAATGTCAGGTATACCGAGTGCGAAATTGAAACTCATTTATGCTCAAAGCTGGCGGAGTAATAAATTTGAATTTCTTTATGTTTGGAATAGTGGATCATTCCTAGGATAAGGGCTCCACGTGGCTGCACCTATGTTCTGCATGTCGCATCCTTACTCCACGTGAATGCTCCAAAACATGAGAACAATGTTACAATCCCTGCTCGTGAAGGACAGACTCACAGTACTGCGTGCTCGCTCACGATGCCAATGTCAAGTGTGCTATAGTGACATCTTTGGTTGCGGCCATTATGTATGGGCATCCATAGCCAAAAACCGAAACAACAAGGAACTACAGACAAACGCCAACAGCGCGCTGAACCGAAAATATATCCAAAGAGCAAGAAATGTACTGCACGTGCAGTGTTAGACTTCACCAACAAAGAAGGCGGGTGGTAAAGCTCTGACTGGTTTTTCCTATGCGTAATTTTGGCCTACTTGAGCACTGACTTCTCAATATCAATAACCTTCGTAGAACGATTAGTCAACAAGGACGTAGATGATCTTAAATTCAAACCGCCTTTAGTTGATGTGAGAGATGTTTACCCCGACCAACACCTTCGTGCAATGATCAGTCCAAAGGTAAAGAGAAAACGCTTTCTTGCAGTCACACTACCATTTCAAGACTATCCTAGCAGATATCCATGATCTTATGTGATTGGAAGGTAATGCAAGTGACGATTACTTGACCCACGTGCGTCTTGCAAAATTTCTTAGTGAAGACTTCACACAATATTTACACTGTTCTCATTTCACAATTGAGCACATTGCTGGAACAGTCCAATGGAAAACGAAATAGCCTCTAAGCTTGCAGCCACGGACAGCCACTGATGCTCTTATTGTACATGCAGAAAGTATGACAGAGTACGGGATTTTGAAGGCTGCGCAGTTTGCCAGGCTGTTTGTACTTTGGGAGTTCTCATGGCTAGATGATTGCTACCAAGCCCATGTGCCTAGTTTTTGTCTCCAGTCAATCAATACGTATCATTGGGGATAAATTTGGAACTTGTAGCCGCGTGGTTGATTTAGTCCGAGATCAATGAGATCCCTAAAGGAGCGACTGTGATTCAATTATACTTTGTTTGCTTCAACTTGATCTAATGATCCCATTAGATGATATATGATGCCAGGTACCCAGGTACCTAAACAATATGAATCTTTCAACTTTGCCGAATCATGTAGCGCGCACTAGCATTTATTAAAGACAATAAAGTCAGGGATAGAGCCAACTAGCAGATCACTAATGAACAAGCTTGTTTGCTGCTGCTGCGTTTGGATTGGCCCTGATATGAGAAATGGAATATAATCAACAATAATAATAAACTTCGGCGCCTAGGATGTCTTCCACCCACGTGCGGGGTAAATATATGGAGCAAGTCCACAAATCAGTCCCTATTCCAGGGGAGACTCCGTAAGCGAGCCTCACTCTCTGCTCCCATTGGCGCGCTTGCACGGCATAGAAGGGGAAATATTGCTTATGGTCACGGACTGTACAGTGAAAAGTCAATTTCCCACGCTTTGCGTGCTCATCTCGTGCTTCGGAAAGTAATGCAGCGACCAGATCAAGATGAGACGGGATCCCACCGACCAGTAATTTCTTTCGATTCCCAGGTAAGGTAGCAGAGGGACCAGCTTCTTTTCACGGGCAAATATTTGATGGAGCAATCGTTGCTGTATCATGCAACTCCGATCATACGGAATACCGACTGGACTACTAAGGCTGCACTAAACCGTACAGGATTGACCATTAATTGACCAGTCGCTGGGGAGCCTGCGGTGTCTTTGACAAGCTACCTGTCGCTTAACCCCATGCATGCCTCGGTAGACTGCTTTACTCTAAACAACAGATATATATATTCCCCATATTCCCCATACAAATCCCCGTGTTTTTTCTCGACTGTCAGTCAAAGTGTTCTCCAACTCGCCTGTCTATCTGTTTCATCACCTTCACCTTCTGAAGACGCTGAAGTCTGCAACGATGATTGCTCCTAGAACCTACCAGGTAAGATCACAACACTTGCTACGCTATCGTATTTAAATTAAATCTTTCTATCAGTTTTTGGTCGGTGTCTTCGCTTCACTTGGATCTTTCAACTATGGGTATGATATATTTCGTGTGAAAACGTGAGCTGAGAGCATCGTACTAAGCTTTGAATAGTTACGACCTCGGTGTCATCGGTGGCAGTGTGGCCTCGGAGTCGTTCATAGCGTCATTTAGTCCAAATAAAAACCAAGTGTATGTGGAAACACACTATAAACTGGTCTTCACTAACATCATTCCAGTGGTGCGGTAGTGTCTCTTTACACTGGAGGTGGATTTTTTGGCGCGGCAGCTGCTGGTCCAATGGGTGACTGGCTTGGTCGCAGGCTTGCTATCATGGTCGGAGCTATCATATTCTGTCTTGGTGGTGCCTTACAGGCGGCAGGGCAAAATTTGTCCTTTTTTTATGCTGGTCGAGCGATTGGTGGCGTTGGTGTTGGTATCCTCGTCATGATTGTGCCCATGTATCAGGCCGAAATTGCCCATCCTTCCATTCGAGGTCGTGTTACCGGGCTGCAACAACTAATGCTCGGTATCGGTGCCGTCTTCGCAAGTGAGTTATACCCAGTCTTTGCCTTCCTTCTATTTCTGACTTTATCTAGCTTGGACTGTCTACGGGACTAACAAAAATTACACCACTAACGAACAATGGCGCATTCCTCTCGCACTGCAGATTATCCCAGCAGGGATTCTCGGTCTGATGATTTTGCTCTTCCCTGAGTCCCCTCGATGGCTCATCGATCATGGCAGAGAGCAGGAAGGACTGAAGACACTCGCGAGACTTCATGCCAATGGAAACGAAAGCGATCCCTGGGTTCAAGCCGAGTATTTACAAATCCAAACAGCGATCGCCAATGAGCACGAACTAGCGGCGAAAGGCTACCGCGACCTATTTACAGATCGATCCAGTTTCCGTCGACTTTTCTTGGTGGTCGCACTTCAGGCTTCCGTTCAGATGACCGGAGTGTCAGCCATCCAGTATTTCACTCCTGATATCTACAAAACGATCAATATCGGGACAACAGAGTCTTTAAAATACCAGGCGATCAGCAATGTTCTTTCCGTCGTTGCTCAACTTTGCACCGTTCTCTTTGTTGACAAAATTGGTCGTCGATGGCCACTGATCATCGGCAACGGCATCAATTGTCTTTGTTTCATTGTGGTGACTGCAACAATTGCAAGTTTCCCTAACAAGCCCGTGGCAACCCAAAATTCCCTGGGATGGCTCTTTATCGTGACCAATTGGATTTACCAAGTGTCTTTTTCCTTCACATGTGGCTCCTTGTCATGGATCATTCCTGCTGAGGTTTTCGATACCAAGACTCGTTCTAAAGGTATCTCCATCGGTGTCATGGTTTCTTTCGCTTTCAACACCATGATTGGACAAATAACAGCGCCAGCTATCGAGAATATCGGCTGGAGATATTTTCTTGTCTTCGTGGTGTGTAATTTCACCAATGCCATTTTCTTCTGGGCCTTCATGCCCGAGACTAAGCTGTTACCACTGGAGGAAATGAACACGCTCTTTTCTAGCACAAGCTGGTTTGTTCCAGGAACCACGCCAAGGAAGACAAGTGAACTGGACGCTAGAGTTGAGGAGGCTCGATTGGAGAAGGAAGGTATGACCGGGGAGCAGGTTGAGGCTCGCAATTAATACCATGAGAAGAGTGTTTAGTTTTTCAGGAGCTGTTGCCTAAGTAGATATTTAATTAAACTTGACGTTTGTACACTGCAATCTTTTCTCGAAAATAATGAATCATTCAACAGCTTGACTTCTTACAGAAATAGAAATCTGACAGTATAGAGGGTTCGGGATCATAAAACATCATCCAAATCACAACACTTTTAGCAGCAAAGTACAAGTATCAATGGAGGAGCTTCTTGAACGCGAGGTGGTGGAAATGAAGAGAACAAAGTTATACAGAGACGAAAACCTTCAGCCTGACAAGAACCAGTTATTCTAAGATTTGAAACTGATTTTTATATGTCAGAGTATCTCTGCGTTCGTAATTTCAAGCCAAAATATCAGATTTTCTACTCACTATAAAAACCAACTTATCACGTGAACCAAAACTAATTGAATTTTTGGCGTTACAGCTTTTACGCCTGTACTTGATACTAGAGATGAATTAGATTTCTAACCTCGAACATGAATATTGACAGAAAGTATAAGAAAGTAGATATTTTCAATAAACTTTGCAACTTCATGTCAAATAACCGTCAAAATTCAGCTATTAGCTACAAACGCGCAAATCGAGAGAAAGTTCATGAGACATGACCAATGATTTTTAGAGATCGTGGTACGCAATAATAATCATTAGGTTTGAGCACAGCACCCATTTACATTACGAGTCATGTTAAGCATGATCTTGTCGTCCAAGATATCTATCTGACTTATGTTTATAAATACCCTTTGAATCCACCTGGAGTGTGCAAATAATAAGACGACACTAGCCTATTACATTATACAGTATACGTTCACATTCATTCTAACTTCTAACTGGATTTTTGAGTAACGGTATTGCCATAGTTCTTATTCCAATGTGTGTATTCAAGTGTTAAGGACCTGTACTCACGATGGGGGCAGAAGGAGAGGTTCCCGTGCTTAATTGTGTGATAAGGTTCTTGTATTCTGATAAGTCTAAGGAAGGAAGTTCTCCCTACGGGAGAGATCTAGGTATACTAGCTAATGGGGATGTGTGCCTGAGGCCGCAATATCAAATCAGCTGAGTTCAAACTTTTTTTTTAAAAAAAAAAGAAGTATAGATGACGTGATACTTCTCTGCGTAGCTTTGCTACTACGGAGGTATACAATCATTCAAGCTCAAGATTATCAAATTGCGCTTCATTCGGTATGGATGACGAGCCTGTCAGTTATGGTAGAGAATTGCAAGTCATACTGCCACGTCCAAAAAGATGTGGTTTTTTGTCTGTATTCATTCGCCTCCGATGGAGAGTCATCAAATGGAGCCAACACGGAAATCATATCTGAACTTTGCAGCTCGTGCAGACATGATCGATAGACCGCAGCCATGTCGAGGGAAAGGAGGCTTAATTTAGCAGAAAAAATCTTTCACACATATCTACACTTTCGTGGTCATCAAGATAGCGCTTTCTATTCATGTGCCTAGTTCAGCTTATTGCAAGAAATGGTGTTTTTCGTTTTATCAGCGTCCGAGTAGTCTGATTTTTGAACTACAAAATGTCTACTAGCGCGAAACCTTAACAATGTTCGAAAGTGTTTGGTGAGGCTCTTAGAGTTTCGCTTGCTAAAATGATATCTTGTAGCTCCAGCTTTGTATATTTTTGCGTCGTCAAGTCTCACCTTTCAAGCGAAAAGACGCTTAGAAGACGCGAATGGCTATCGGCTACTTTCCAGTTGCGGCTTCAGAAATGATGACAAACACAAAATGAATAGCTGGTGAGCAAGACGGGAAGCAAAATGTGATTAGTGTTGTTCAGGCTTTCGCGTGAATCTCTTGTTTACTTCAGACTTCAGATTGATTAAAACGGTTATCAAGTTGATCCGGATATACGAACGCTTTATGGTATTTGGAAGTTGAATAGATTCTGTTCATATATGTAGCTAGCCAGTTTAATTTAGACTATTGAGCTGTACAAAGCGAGTATTTGACCCTATCAATTCAACGTAACCTTGCTTATAGTTTTCGGTTTAATGCAAGGTGTAAAAACAATATATAATGCGAGTAAGAAGTTGGACTTGTACGTTCCTAGTTAATTTTATTTACTACTAGGTTGGCCACTAATCTTCTGAAAATATACATCCCTTACAACAGAATAAAACAGTAGCTGGGAAACCGGCGTTCAACTGAGTGCATAATTTGGTGGCTAGGATCATCAAATAGGATACTTAGTAAACCTGTACGATTGTTAGAATATCGATTATATCCGGAATCATATGACGATTTCAGGGGTATTAAAGGCTATATTTTCATAGTGTAATTTACTAGTCATCATTAACTAATATAATGATTCACCCTCTACTAATTATACCTAATCGAACTTTCCTGAATTTTAATAATGATAAAGCTATCCTTGAAATAAAAAAACATCACTTTTCTTACTTCCATAACAGGGTTAATGTCGCCAACTCGGCTCAACAGTTAAACAAATAAGCTATGTGATTAGTTTCCCAACTCTTCAAAGCATCTCCGATGAGGCTACACATGATGACTCGTTTTCCGCAGGTGGTTAGTTAACTTATGTTGTCATGTTAGAAAAATAATATGCAAAGGGATGTGGTGGGCTGATCCATAGGATGGGCCAAGTGTAGAGTTCAAGTTACCTGACTATTGAAAGCAGGTATTAGAAGCATGTCGCTATTCGTTTCGCAGTGACATTTATATAATTGTTCGGCATTGGGCTGCTATATTGTCACCGAATCAATTTAGAGTGGGTGAGACCTTACTGTATAAATCGAATCCCCCCTTCTCCACTGTCTTGCAAGAGTATTTTCGAAAAGATTCGTCTTTCTGTTTGACATAACACCTCAATTATCATCTAAGATATTCCGCAGCACGGATCAATAGGATACATTCAATTACTTCACGGGCATGTCTTAGATGCGATAGATATATATTACTATCTTGAGGAAAACAGGAGAAAGGGTATGACATGCACCGAAAACTTCAGACCTGGACCTTACTACTGAAACTATTGTTTTTGCAAAGGCTGGAATGAGGACAAAATTAGTTTTGATGACCGTAGACAGAAATGTACTGGGAGCCTTGTTCCTATTTTACCTCCCAGTATATTTTGGGGGGGAGATATCGAAAAAATGGAGTTCTCGCGGGAAACCATACCAGATGGGACCAAATTTGAGCGGGTAATTATTTATTTCCGGAATAGTCAATCTGAGTTATTGAGCAAAGAAGCATCTCTAGTTCGGGAGTATATTGAAGAGTCTTGATTAAATACAACGGATGGATTGAAGGTATTAATCATGACTTATAGGTCGACATATACTAATTGTATAGTAGGTAATGGTGGATGTACGGGACTCTGAATTTAAAGTCGTATTTTGAATACTGCACTTCCGCCTTGTCCTTTTTACCAGAAATAAATGCAATTAGCGGAGGAAATGATTTATTCTGGTCTGAAGTTCTTGGCTAAAAGATTATTCTTCGTGACGGCATGGGATAAAGAGAGGACAGTATGTTGGCTAGCTTTTCAACACGTACTCTTATATCTTTTTGGCAATAGAATGATTTTCAGTCCTCTTTAGGTTTGAAAAAGTGGTGTATTGAGCAATGACTTTCTCGCCCCATTCCGCTTCCTTCGCAACTTCCTCTTCCTCCCTATCCTCTGCTCCTAATCATCTTTGTCTGTTCTCTCCTTTTCATCCGCCAATCTGTGTCTTTCTCAAAGAATAATAATAAAATAAAGAAGAATCCTCATGGTTCTCCAGATCCTTGACTAATTCGGCACAAAGTATAGAGTGAGTATCTTCTTCGAGTTACTTTATTGCAAATACTTTCCCATTATAATCATCGCTATCAGTGAGGTGTGAGGTTCTGTAGTTCCCCAGTCATAATATGCTACTGTGCTATCATATATGCTACTGTGCTATCATATTTCGACACACGGCTAGTATAATGTCTGCTTCTGGGCTTCCAGGCAGGTGTGAAACTCCCAATAATTCCATTGCTGCCATCAATTACGCGAAAAGACTCCATGTT
>Ga0247807_10002392_pt1 | contig 10339 bp, 9 predicted proteins | sample UWRJL074202C1_FD_179931 | JGI IMG/M metagenome (GOLD analysis project Ga0247807, IMG submission 179931) | Plant litter microbial communities from Arlington Agricultural Research Station in Wisconsin, United States - UWRJ-L074-202C-1 | ecosystem: Environmental > Terrestrial > Plant litter >...
AAAAGAGCATTGAGGGTGACACTTGAAGCATTCTTATGTTCAGCAGTTCTATTTTAAATGTTTTAAATATTATAAACCTCCACTGTATTTTTGGAAACCCCTAATCGTGAAATGGGTATAATATTCTATTCTCTGGTTGCACTATTTCGCCACTCACTTTTGCCATTCTGCTCACACTACAGTGATTGTTGGGACTATGATTACCGAAAATAGTGCTTATCGACCATCTTTTGGCACGGTAGCTTCTTAAGCTCATGCAAATATATAATTCTCATCCCAACTATCACGAAGCGATTCAATAGCTCCTGCCTGGCTAAGTGGCATCTGTCTTTCAGTCTAATGGGCTTAAGATACACACATAAATTTCATCTCAGCTTTGCCTCCTGGGTTACTGCTCCTATCTTCAAACGTCTTAGAGTCAGTGAACTGCCTAATGTTGAGCTCAATTGCACAAATTCTAGCAAGTCAATAAAGCAATGTAACGTATCATACATATGCCTGATATTTACTGGATTCAAATTTACACAGTCCGTCTAACTGGAAGGCTCTGTTGCTAGGAGACAAAGGCTAGGAGACAAAGGGGAATTGTCTTAAAATGTACCAAAAACGCCAGCTGAAGTGGTTGACCTATGCATATCATATTGATTACGGCGGGGATTCTATCCTTGTTTAGGAAGTAAAGCTTTCTTATTGGTCTCCGAAATCGCAAAAATTGCAAGTGCCTTCCTTAATAACAGCTGTGTGGCGACGGAATTGATAGGTCAGAGTCGTTCTTGATGATGCCAAGCTTGCGTACAAAAGGCTTACACGAACCGAGCAAACCCTAAATTTCTCGATGACAAGCAGCAAGCTCTCGTTGGTTAAATGCATTCATGCCACTGCCAGGTAACATACTGCAAAGTATCAAAGAAACCTGCTTATCTCCAGAGCAGCTGCTGGGTGCAACTATGAACGGTTATGTAAATGCTTTCGTTAATGTTGCAAGCGGTATTTGGGAAGCCACCTTTACTGATATATATGCATCTATCATGAATTTGAAGTGACAAAATACCACGCACAATTTCCCATTTCCTTTCTTTGAAGAGGAGTCTCCACTCCGTTTCTCCGTTTCTGACAAAGTAGTATTGAGTAAGCGAGCGAGGAGGAGGGTGTCCCCGTGTGGGAGTGTGAGTAATACCCGTCCCGCATGCTGCTGCACGGGAGTTGTACTACATGCGATGTCACATAAGCTGACACTTCTCTGGCTATCCTTCGCTTGCAGAAGGAAGTCGTGCAATGCATCCGCGGACCCTGCCACCCACTGTACCATGTTAGTGGGAATCCCAATGAATGCACCCGGTGCTCTGTGAGGATGTAGCCAAGAACGTTCGTTATTCTGGGGCTGGCAAGCTGCTCCTCCAGAATAACCTAGCTAGTAACCAAAAGAAGGCGTCTGTTCGCTTGATAATTGGAATTTCGTGAGATTGTTAACTAGGAGTGTTGGAAGCGTCATGCTATGGTCAACTGGTGGTTCAGCGCTCCAATTCTACAACATCTCTTTCGGTGAGGTTGAAATAGAGTGGTGACACTTGACCATTTGAGAAGAGGGAGTGGCTTTCTTTACTAAGAGCAATAGTCACAGGTTATACGGCAAGTGGGGTTCTTATCTGCTTGCGTGGCATCAGGAGGCTTCTCTGAGCGACAGACTAGAGGTACCATTCGCAGAGTACTCTTGGAGTAGCGTATGGACTGTCTTTCAATGCACACAATTTGCGCGCTAACTAATTCTCTGATAGCATAGCCGGCCCCAACCTTGTCAGGCCAAACTCCACGCCACACTCAAACTCTAACAAGGCACACGATACAACCAGGCTTCGGTAACTTTGTTATTGCCATCACACCCTTGGAAAGTTGACAAGCCAATAGAGAGTCGCTTGTACCAAGCTCTGTAGGTCCGATATAGAGTTCCAGTTCCCTCCACCAGGGATTTTAACAAGGGACCTCGGCTCATGCATCTGAGCAGTAACAGACGCATTCATTCGGAGAATTAAATCCGGTAAACAGTTCCGCTAGATCATTAGATTACTCTCCATACTGTAATTGACTTCGCTAAAAAGAATGTTCTACGATGTGGAACTAGTGCTTACGTCCAAAATAGGCTGAATTAATACGATCGTGGCTCGTTGGTTAGTTGTAGCGTATGTTGTCTTAAGTAAGGTGGCGTAGTAGATTCAGTCAATTGTGCTGCCATTTTCTGTAAAGAAGCTTACAAATGCCACCAGCTTGATGATGACGACGACTAAAATTTTGATTTATACTATGGGTATGAGTGTCAGATTTTTTTAGCTACAAATCTTGCTGTTCACTATAGACCCTCCATTTCACTGAATTTATCGGCCATGGCTCATCTAATTGATGAAGCCTTTCAGAACAAAAATTACCCACTGATGAAAGGTAATTATATGCATTGCTCATATTTGAGTTCGCTAAGCCGAAATAGGGAAGGTATATCTTGATCATGCTGGTACAACAGTGCCTGCGAAGCTGTTATATGAAAAGTACTTTGAGAAGTTGAATTTGAATTTATATGGTAACCCCCATTCACTGAACGAGTAAGTACTTATCAGAAGCCGACCGCTCACTCAGAACAAGTTATTCTGACTTGCTTTCTTGAGTCCTGCAATAGAAACTGGATTGATGGTAGAAAAGACCCGAGAAGCAGCTTTGCAATTCTTTCGAGCAGACCCTGAGCATTTCGACCTTATCTTTACTCAGAATGCCACTGCAGCTATAAAGATTGTTGGGGAGAGTTTCAGAGATTTATCCCTAGTAACACCTTCTCGGTCGTTCTGGTTTGGCTATCATAAAGATTCACACACAAGCCTTGTAGGAATTCGAGAATTATGCAATAGTCTGCACCATTGCTTCCACAGTGATCAAGAGGTTGAAGACTGGTTAACTGGCTCTATGTATTCTGCCAACAAAGAACAAACTCCTGGCTTAGTATGCAGGTCTTATTAAGCCACTCTTATTTTCAAAGTTTCTACATCTAACTAGCACTCACAGTTTGCTTATCCAGGGCAATCAAACATGACTGGCAGACGTCTTCCACTCAATTGGCTTAGAAAACTTCGACACAGCTCTGCTAAACATTTGCAGGACGTATACACCCTCCTTGATGCTGCTAGTCTGGCAGCTACTGCTCAAATTGACCTTAGCGATGTTGATTCGGCACCCGACTTCATGGCAGTCTCTTTCTACAAGATCTTTGGTTTTCCGGATTTGGGTGCGCTTATAGTTCGTAAGAAATCTGGCCATATCCTATCTTGGAGAAAGTATTTTGGAGGAGGAACCGTCGATCGCTTGACGGTTATGCATGAACCCTTTGTGATGCGTAAGAGTGACCATCTACACGAAGGTAGGGAGCAGTTGTTAACCATTTGGACTAACAATACTTACTGATATATTAGCACTCGAAGACGGTACATTGCCATTTCACAATATTCTTGCACTTGGATGTGCCTTTGAAGTACACGAACAACTCTACGGTTCAATGGAAGCCATATCTCAACACACCATGTCACTCGCAAAGCATATGTTTGAGGGGCTCTCGAACCTCCGCCATCCCAGTGGGCACCCTATTTGCGTTATTTACAATGACAATGTGGATACTGCGCCTTACACTGATCCGATAACACAGGGCGCAATTATTGCCTTCAATATTTATAATGCCGATGGAACAATTATCCCCTGTGATCTGGTGGAAAAATTAGCCAACGAACGTAGGATATTTCTTCGCTCAGGGGGGCTTTGTAACCCTGGTGGTATAGCTACTTACCTGAAGATTGAGCCATGGCAATTCATGCGAGCATGGTCGGCCGGCCATCGGTGCAGCTCTTTGGAAAACAGTTATTACATAATTAACGGAACAGCCCACGGAGTTCTGCGAGCAAGCCTTGGAGGAATGAGCACATTGGTATGTGGCAAGCCTTATAAGCCATTCTCTAAGATTTTGACAGTGATGCAGGCAGAGGTCGATGCATTAGTCAACTTTTTGAAAACCTCGTTTTAACAAATCTGTTGGTTATCGAACATCGAATAAACTTATGCTCCTCTTTGTAGATCATCGGCTATTTCAATAATTCTACAGATATTTAGCGTTTAAGACCCTCTATCCTCGCTACTAGAAGTCACATTTCATCTAGCAAGTGATCACCTTAGCTTCCCAAAATGCCATGTATCGTATTCTCCCTCATGATCAACATCCCAATCCACATTCTCAGGACAAGGTCCGGTAAAACCTAGAGCTACAATCATATCCATCATGAGTTGCGTAATGTAGATGAAGGGAGAGGTTGCTCAGCTTCCTCAAGGCTTACATCAACGAGAGTTATCTCCGGAGAATTATCTACATGCCATGTTGTTGACGAAGCTCTATTTCCGTAGATTTCGATGATAGAACCGTTTTCCAAGTCTTTACCTCAACAAAACCTATCCGATTCACAACGCCGTAAGATAAATAGGGGCCAGGAAAGACTAAGATGCCGTACAAATGTATCCATTGTATTTATTCATTGTGTCCAACCAGCAGGAGACAATATCCCAAGGTCTCGCTCTAGAGAGCCAATGTTCAACCGTAAGCAGTTGATCTTGTCGAAGCAGCTATTGGAAAGCCACCAAACAAATGGTAATTTTGAAGTGACTCCTTTTCGTGCTATTGCAAATTGGTCGTATCTTGATGTCCAGGGTCTAATCTATCGCTCTATATTATGAAGCAATTGCTACTATAGCAGTTAAATTCAGCGGCTTGAATTCAGCGGCTTGAATTCAGCGGCTTGTCTGAATTCGTTCGCGGCTAACCAAGGCTCGAAAAGCTAATAGCTTTAGCTTCGCGTTGCTAGTTAAGACCAATATCTTATAATTTAAGTACTAACACTACGCCATACCATCATGTTAGTATAAGATATAAGACACAACTATCTTACTAGCAAAATTATGAAATTGAAATAAATCATGTAGTATAAACTCATGCAAGATCAGGCATTAGCATTGCCATACTTCAATTAGGCAAATCCGGAATGATACCAATCGAAGATCTACAACCAGGCTCTAGTCATCGTAGCAAGAAAATAGTTGTATCGAGCAGGGAAAAGCAAATTTATTTCGGCAGCAGAGCTAGTTAATATAAAGGGTCTAAATTACTGGTGCACTTATCTGCTAAGAGAGTCTAGAGAAGGCCTAGACAAGGCCAATGTCTACTGTAGGTCTAGCAGGAGCCATGCACAGCAGAATAGGCTTGTCCTTGCGCTATATCAAATCCGAATAACCACTTGAATCGATCGGACTTACTAAAATATTAATCCCGATTTCCAAATGTATCTAAAATAGCTGAAGAAGATTAGCGAACTTAATCTGCTGCGACTAGAACCGTTAGATGCTTACATTCTCATTTAATCTAACAAAAAGAAAAAACAGAGCGCGAGCTGGTAAACTTATCCACACGAGCTGTAAAACGTAGAGCACGGGAGTTGACTTTCAAAAGCATTTTTGTCGTGTATCTGTGACCAGTTTCAATTTCAAGCTTTGACATCAATATCAATTCAAACACACACACATATATATATATCTTTCTCGACGAGACGCAAGAACCACTTTCAGAAAACAGTCTATATAACATACCAGCGCTCGAATCATTCCTTCCCCGTATCCTTCCCATAGAGACTTGGCTGTTGGCTTTCCGAATCACCCTGTTTCGACGAGGGAGATGAGCAGTAGGCAAGGATGAAGATCCCAGAACTCAAGAAATCGTAATGAAACACATCTTTCCTTCCAGAAACGTCTATCAGGAAGAACAATTGTTTTCACTGTTCCACCAAAGCAGGCTCACTTACAGATATCCGGTATCAATGCGGGTGTCTAGTTTGGGAAATGGCGTCATAGCATACTTCCGCATTGTACTCTTTAATGTCTTCATTGCGGACTTCCATTATACCCCATTGACAAGTTAAATAGGTGTAGATATAAGGCAGCATAAAAGGGAAGCCAACCAAAGCGTACAAGGCTATAAGGCGTTCAAGTTCTGCCATGGGGATATTGAAGGACTGATATTGAATCGACCAAAAGGACATTTGTGCTGACCGAGAAAGAACCCAGTTTTCAAAACAAACTGTTGTGGCCTGAGGCACACACCCTCATTAGCTAGCATACTTAGACCTCTCCCGTACGGAGAGCTTCCTTCTCTAGACTTTACCAAAACAAGAACCTTTACACACGTTTTACGCACAGGAACCTCTCCTCCGCTTTCATCGTGAGTCCAGGTCCTTGACACAAACAGAGAATTGTTTCTTTAAAAAGTTGCTGCTTTGTGTCTGAGAAAAAAATAGCTGGGAGAAGGAAAGTCTCAGATTCATCGAAATTGGACAATTAAAGAGAAGATGCGACTCTGAAATACCAGGATGGATCTGAATTGAGCCGAAATTCGGCTGCTAAAATTAAAGCTCACACTTATATAGGAGATTTCAAGCATGATGGAAGAAATGTCGTAACAGGCACGCCGATAGCCCAAGCTTGTAAATGGTGTTGTGTGCCACGTTGTTCAATTGCCGAAAGTTCAGTACTACCATGTATCATTTTAAGCCTGGATGATGCTCTCCTAGTAGGGTTTCATCTGCACAACAAGACTGCAGTCAGCATGTAGGTGTAGCGGCGAGTATGCAGTTACGATGGTGGACTTTAAAGCCTCGTTTGCCAAGTTATGCAGGGGGGGCTCGCTCAGCTTTCTGCTGAGTTTTAAAATCCAATTTACTAAAACAGAACACGCTAAAATATAAAAAGGTGGGTCGTGTTACCGTAAATTCTACAGTTGGAATTGAAATATAGCGGATGATGGTGAAAGTTGTATACACACGAATATAAAGCCATTTCTGAAGGCAAATCAATCTTTAACAATGAACTACATGATTTCCGTACTCAATGCCCCCTTTTATATTCAGAACTGAGCCCCAAATCATTAGATTGCATGCAGAAAGCCTAGGCGAGGTAATACACATCCCACAACTACAGCAGTCAACAGGAACGAACCGTATTATCACATGTTATAAAACTGCCAGAAGATGGTTTTGTCAACTCGGTATCTAACATCATTAGCAATCAAGAACTCTGGCTATGTATGTTTTGGACCTCCTCCTAAAAGATTCCGTGGGTGAGATGTGTGTCGCGTTACTTTTCGCGCTTGAAGCTGAAGCTGAAGCTGTAGGGGAAGCTGTGATACCAGAGCTTCCAGGACACTTCGGTGCTGCTGTGTTAACTGCAACACCAGCACTTTAGATTTTGTCAGTGCCTTTTCTGCGTGTTCGAAACTGATGAAGAACTCCTTACCTAGCACATAATGCGGAAGCGAAAGACACAAAACCTGTTCATACATTCAGAAAAGCTTCAGGAGAGTAGAGCTGATTTCGGTCAATAGCATACTTTGTTAAGCTTGTCCTCGACAGCTACTGAATGCACAGCAACTGACACCCATAATATACTCGGAGGCTTTGCATATACAACCATAATCTGCAGCGGCGCATTCTCATGCAAGGCTGGCACTCACAATACAGGATTGCTGTGATAAAATTCTCAGAATAGACACTAAAACTCAGATACAGAAAGCATTCCATACCGCACATTGTGGCGCCTACTGGGCCAAAGATAAATCGCATAGGGCCACGATTTGTAGGATGAAAGTAGTCTTCATTATGAGTTATAGTAGTGTAGTTTAGATCTGTGATTTGTGTTTATTAGCAAGTCGGAAAGAAGGAATTGGGATTAAGTCAAGACTCGACGGAGATTCGGGACCCGATACTGGTGAGCAGACTGTGTCTTACTTCATCATATGAAATATTACATTGAGCTGATCGTTGACTTCAACTGGGTAGTTCATACGAGGAAGTAATACCAGCAACTCATATTAACTTACCGAGAAACACTACATTAGAACACCATCGGGTAAGAGGCGCAGCCCGGGTGTGGGTGGTATTTCGTACACCATGAGTCAATGTTATAGAAAGACTCCAAAAACTGCCTAAAGAAAATCTAGCACCAATAATCGCCCTGAATATAAAGAAGAATTATACAAGGCGCCAAACTTTGGGATGTTCTCATTACCCGCGATCCAATAAATGGTTACAGACTTTCCAATCTCTGGGTACAGCAATCCACCCTAACATTGTTCTGCACGATGAACAGGCCTAGCTTAGGATATGCAAAGTATTAATCGTGTGTGACACTCATTTTAAGGCAATTAATATAAAGGTCGTGGAAGTTGGTTAGGGAGGTTGTTGTTTCCCTGCTCTTGTGTAACCTCGAGTATACCGCGCGTCCCCCACATAACCTGTAATTTCACTAATTAGAGGGGTATATCGACTGCATTTTCGTGGTAATCTGGCCCTGCCAAGGCTTCTCCTGCCTATTGTGGCTTAGTGTAGCGCCAATTATTAGTTACTGAATATTGACTCTAATTATTACACTCACACTAACCTGAAACAACCATTTTTTATCAGACTTGTGATCACCAATCAAGCGATCGCCAGCAAACAACTGAATTTACCAACATCAGTTCACTTCCTCCCGAAAATTCTCTCGACAAAAACCTATATCTGCTATCGGCGCTCCTCCTACTTTGACTACTAAAATAAAGGCCTTGACAGTATGGAGGAACATTATCTTAGAGCAGTTGTTTCCAGTTTCTGGACACTGGTTACAGTTTGGATATCCAGTATTGCGTTTAAAGGTTGGAGAGCTCGTCGTACATTCGTCAATTTGAAAAAACAGGGCTTGGTATGTTTGATTCCACTTCTTTTGAAGACAGTAGGAATGGGGAGAACTTGCACCCGTTAACAGATGAACACTAGGCTATGCCAAAGCACAATATTCTCCTGGGTCACTTGCTAGCTCTGAAGCCGTACATTGATAAATTGCCCTCCGATGCTCACCCGGCTTATTACTTTGGTCAAATTGCTAATACTCAATTTCCTGGAGGCGTCTATTATCTTGACATGTGGCCCTTCTTTGCGCCGCTCTTAATTTCCACATCACTAAATGCCACAATTGACGCTACGCAGAAGACCGCGCTAGCTATCAGAAAATCAAATTTCCTGTCAAGGTGGTTTCAGACCATTTCTGGAGGGCCTAACCTCTTCACTATGGAGGAGGAGGAATGGAAATACTGGAATGGAATCTTCAGTCCCGGATTTAGTCAAGCACATATTTTCAAACTCATCCCAACCATCGTTCAAGAAGCTCTGGCATACAGAAATTTGTTGTCCGAGTACGCCAAGAAGGGAGAGATGTTTCTTCTCGATAAGGAAACTTTGTGGTTTACTATGGATATGATCGGAGCCCTTGTTCTGTAAGTAGTCCTTTAACACCGCTGTTTGAAATACCTCAATTCGCTAATAGTACATAGCGAGAACAACCTTGATTCTAAGAGAACGCAGAACCCACTCGCCGTCGCTCTTTTGAGCCAAGTTCGCTGGCATCTTGGAGATTCGGTACTCAACCCTTTCGTCAGATACAATCCAGTTCGCCTGGCGATACAGTGGCGGAACTCTCGCCGAATGAACTCTTATATTGAGCGAGAATTGGACAAGAGATATGCAACGTACCTTGCGAGCATGCAGTCTGGAGATCAACAAGGTAGCAAATCAGTCATAAGCCTGGTCCTTGATAGCTACCTTAAACGAAACGGGGGATCGCAACAACTTCCTGCGCTGCTAGATAACACCTTCAAGTCATATGCAACATATCAAATAAGAACATTCCTATTTGCTGGTCACGATACAACTAGCAGCAGTCTTTGTCACACATTTTATCTACTAAATAAAAATCCTGGAACTCTCAAGAAACTCCGCGATGAGCACGATGAACTATTAGGATCCGATTCCGCGGATGCTGCTAGTATTATAAGCCGCAATCCGCAAACTCTCAATCAGCTAGTATATACTACTTCCGTCATCAAAGAGGCCATGCGACTATTTCCCCCAGCCTCAGCTGCCCGTCAAGGTATTGACGGCGTGGACATAATAGATGACGAAGGTCGTAGATATCCTACGGGCAATACTATGGTCTGGGTTCTTCACCAGCCAATTCAACGGAACCCCAAATATTGGCCTAGGCCTGAGGAGTTCCTACCAGAGCGCTGGTTAGTTGGCCCTAGCGACCCACTATATCCTACAAAGTGGGCTTGGAGACCTTTTGAATTCGGACCACGAAATTGTATTGGTCAAGGACTCGTCATGAATGAGCTTAAAGTGATACTGGCGCTCACAGCAAGAGAGTTCGATGTGAAAGACGCATACGAGGAGTTTGATAGTCTGCA
>Ga0247807_10002394_pt1 | contig 10330 bp, 4 predicted proteins | sample UWRJL074202C1_FD_179931 | JGI IMG/M metagenome (GOLD analysis project Ga0247807, IMG submission 179931) | Plant litter microbial communities from Arlington Agricultural Research Station in Wisconsin, United States - UWRJ-L074-202C-1 | ecosystem: Environmental > Terrestrial > Plant litter >...
AAGCGCCGCATCGGTGTCCGCGGGATCGTTGCTGGCCCCAGGAACCGCGAGTTGGATTTCATCGTCTGCACCGATGCGAACGGCACGGCCCGCCGGGGCGCCCTCGAAGATCGCGGCGGAGACACCGAGCATCTGATAGTCGCTCTCAGTGGCCAGCCTCAGAACCAGACGCTCCGGAATGCTCGACGCCAGTGAGGCCGGGAACCCGCTTGCGCGCTCTGACGTGAAGATCACGTGAACGCCGACATTTCGACCCGACCGAGTAATCTCCACAAGATCAGCGAACGGGTCCGCGCCGCCACCGATGTGTTCATAGGTATCCCGGAATGCAGAGAATCCGTCGAGTAGGAGCAGCACCGGCGGTGCAGCCAGCTGCGCGGCGGCGCGGTCCGCTACCAAGGTTCGCAGCATCCCGAGCAGGCGAACAACGCGATCCCGCTCGTCGCTCAGGAGGATGTCTCCGGTGTTGGGAAGCTGAGCGAGGATATCCAGTCGACCACCGGTCGCGTCAATGCCATAGACGTGGGTGCGGGGGTCGGCAGTGATCGTCGCGACCGCGATGGTCAGGAGTGCGGTCGTTTTTCCGCTTCCGCCGCCACCGTAGATCACGACGTTTCCCGCTTCGCCGAGTCCGCAGACATACGGAGACTGACGTTGCAGATGCGGCTCATCAATCAGCCCGGCAACGATGCTCAACGATCCGACTTGCGACTGTGCTGAGCGGCCTAGGGCAGGCCGACGCACGGAGAGGTCCTCCAGCGTGACGATCTCGGGCAGTTGGTCTACCCAGGGCTTGCGGGGCGACGCCACGGTCGCCACCTTGGCGGCCTCCTGAATGTGCGCCGTGAGCACCTCGATGTCGCGGGGTCCCTTCTTCGCGCTGCGCCGCTGGGTGCGCACCTCCGGCTGCAAGGCCCAGGGCGTGTGCTCGCCGAAGCCCAGCGTGCGCACCTCGACGGGCTCCTGGTGCTGCGCTTCGGAGCGGCCCCCGAGGTACCCGGTCTGGAAGTGGGTGAGTCTGCCGGCACCGATCTTCACCGCAGCCCGACCCGGAGTGTCCGGCGCGAATTCCGCCGCATCCGTCACGCCCAACACATCGGTACTGTCTGCCGGGTCTGCCATGCGCAGCCCGATCCGTAGATTCGTGTTTGCCCGAAGATTGTCCTTGATCACGCCGGCCGGTCGCTGGGTCGCCAGAACGAGGTGCAGGCCGAGCGAGCGACCTCGCTGCGCCACATCGATCACACCGTCCACGAACTCAGGGATCTCGCCCACCAACGCGGCAAACTCGTCGATCACGATCACGAGCGCCGGCGGCGCATCCGGGTCTGACCGGCGTTCCAGGGCGATGAGGTCCTTTGCGCCCTTCTCAGCCAACAGTTCCTCCCGGTACCGCAGCTCCGCCCGGAGCGAGGTGAGTGCCCGGCGCACAAGGTGGGTGTTGAGGTCGGTCACCAGGCCGACCGTGTGCGGAAGGGTCGTGCACTCCGCGAAGGCGGCGCCGCCCTTGTAGTCGACGAGCAGGAAGGTGAGCCGGTCCGGTGAATACTGGGCAGCCAGTGACAGAATCCAGGTCTGCAGGAACTCCGACTTGCCAGATCCTGTCGTGCCACCGACCAAAGCGTGCGGGCCATGGACCCGCAGATCGATCGCGACTGTTCCCGCACCACCCTGCCCGACCACCGCGGTGAGCTGACCCGGCTCGCGTTCCCGGCCGGAATCCCAGTGCGACACCAGGCTGTCTGTGGAACGCCAGTTGGCGAGCACTGCCTCGCTGGCGCCCATCACATCGCTCGGCAAGATCTGTCCGAGGGTCACAGAACGCGGGAAGTCGCTCTCATCGAGCACCCGCGCACCGGCATCCACCAGCGGGGCGATCGCCCGCCCAAAAGTTTCGGCGACCGGCGTGTCCACGGCATCGATGTGGCTCAGCGCCACCGTCTCCCCCTGGCGCACAAAGTGCACCCGCCAGGTATCGTGCTCCACCTCAACCGTCGTGCGGCACGCGGCGGGAACCGCGCCCAGATTCTCCGCCACCCAGATGAGGTGCACGCCCACGTCGGCACCGTCTTCCGCCAGCCCCACCAACCGGGCGCGCTCAACGAGGGAGTCTGCGAGCACAAGCACAATGACGGCCGGCGTCGGCGCCGGCGAGGATACCGGCGCGAGCCGTTCGCTCGCATCGGACGCACTGTCATCGACGCGGGACCTGACCGTTCCAGCGCGGGCAGCGTCGCTCCGCGTGCCGATCAAGCCTTCGAGGGCGGTCAGGAGCACCGCTGAACTGCGCTCATCGTCGGCGAGGTGAGGCACCGAAAGCGGGCTGTATGCCGAATCGGCGTGCGGGAGCCATTTGAGCCACGCCCAACTCGACTGCGATTGCCCACGATCGGCGAAGACCGTGAACGTGAGATCCGCTGGGGAGTGCAGGGCAATGAGCTGCACCAGCAGTGATCTCGCCACCGCCTCCGACCAGAGCCGCGGACCCGCGACGCCCATCGACCCGCACCGATCCAACCGTTCCAGAACAGGCACATCCGAGATCGTGGCGAACTGCTCCTGCAAGGTGGTCAACCGCCGCCAGGTCTCCGCAGGGATCTTTCCCCGGCCCGGCATCTCGATCTGCTTGCGGCTGGGCAGCGTCGCCCTTCCGAGTCGCAGTTCGAGAAACGCGCGGTGCTCGGGCCGGCGGGTCCACAGCAACCCGTTCGGTTGGGACGGCAACGCCAGCAACTCGGCGGGCGACACGGATTCACGATCGCGTGCCTGATGCTCCGTGGCTCGAGCCGCGGTGAGCTCTTCCGTCGCAAGTTGCAGGCCCTCCTCGAACTCTCTCTGCTTGTCACGCATGGTGCGCCGGCGCGTGAGTCGGTTGTCGACCCAGGTGCCGAGCATGATGATCGGCGAGAGGGCGATGAAGATCAGGCTGAGAGCAGACTGCGTCACCGCGAAGAGCACGGCACCCATCGCGAGCGGTGCGAGCATGGCGATCAGCGGGAACCGGGCAGGCTCGGGGGGATCGGGCGGCGAAGGAAGAGTGATCGGCTCTGGCATGTGCACCGGATCTACGCGAGGCGACTGCAAGTGCGCCACGAACGCGTCGAGGTCCGGCCCGTTCACGGCCGGCGGTCCCACCTCGATCCGCACCTGCACGTCGCCCAAGACGAAGACGCTGGTGCCGTGAATCAGTTCAGTGGTGACCGGTTTCTGCCCGGCAGTTGTCTGATTCAGCAGGTAGCTGCTGTTTGCGGATCCCAGGTCCTCAAATGTCAGCGCCCCATTGTGCGCGCGAAGCACCGCGTGTCGCCTCGACACGCTTTGGTCGTGAAGCTCAACACGATTGGCCCGGTCCCGACCGATAAAGTTCTCGCCTTGCACGACGATGAAGGCCACTCCCGCCTGTTCCCCCGACAGCACCGTCAGGGTCGCAACCGGCGTCTTCGTCCGCTGCCCGTCGCCGGGGGTTGACTCGAGCACGGGCTCAACCATGCTGCCCGACTGGATACCGGATTTCCCGAGCGGGTCACCCGCATCCAGAATCAATCCTGGCCGATTCGGGAACGCGACCCGGAGCGTCAACGGCGCGTGTCGGTGAATGGCATAGTCCACGAGGCGAGGATCACCCGCCCCGGCGCGAACCAATCCGCGAGCGACCTCCCCCACCGTCGCCGTGACATCTGCGGTCAACGTGACATCTTTGTTCTGCTGCCGTGAACCCGCGGGTCGGTCGGCTAGGGACACTCGAAGTTTCAAACCCACGCTGCTTTCGAAGAAGGTTCTACCTGATCAGGGCTGAGTCTAGCTGCGTGGAAACCTACTGGACCCCTTGGCAGTTCCTTCGGCCCGGCCGTCGCAAAAGCCGCCCATTCCTTGACACCCGAATGGGGGGCCAACTAGGGTCAAATCCAGTTCGTGGCTTTGGCGCAAGACGCCCCCATCCACACACCGATGGACGTCGACAATCCGTACCGCACTCGTTGAGTGGGGGCAGTTCGACCTGCCCTGATTCAGTGACGCGAATACGGGCGTGCAGTCCGCGATTGAGCGCGCGCTCGGGCATACCGTTCACCCCGAGACGCAACAACCTCAGGAAGTTGAGAACTGTAATGCGAAACCGTATCGATCAAAGGCGATCGAAAAGCATCATCGCGGCACTCGCCGCCGGCGTGATGGTGACCTCTTGCCTCACCCTCCTCGCCTCCCCCGCTTCGGCGGCCACGGAAGGCTCACCCGAGGAGCGTGCACAAGCGCTCCTGATTCAGATGACCTTGGAAGAGAAGGTCGAGATGCTCGAGGGAGACCTCAACAACTTCTATGGGTTCTACAACGCACCCATCGAGCGTCTGGGGATTCCTGCTCTGACCATGGCGGATGGTCCCGCCGGGGTGCGGATCGCCAATCCCGAGATCAACGAGAAGCGCGCCACGTCGCTCCCCGCCCCGATCGCCCTTGCCGCAACGTTCAATACCGACGCGGCAACACGATTCGGTGATGTGATCGGCGACGAGGCTTTCAAGACCACCCACAACGTCTCGCTCGGCACGGCGGTCGACATTGCCCGTCTGGGACAAGCGGGCCGCACCTTCGAGGGCTATGGCGAAGATCCGCTGCTGTCGGGCGCTCTGGCCGGCGCTCAGATCGACGCCATCCAGCAGCATCCGGTTGTCGCGGACATCAAGCACTACAACGCGTACAACCAGGAGGAAGACCGGCTGATCGGTGGCAACGCCGTCATCGGAGAACGGGCCCTGCAGGAGATCTACACGCGGCCGTTCGCGATCGGAATCCGTGACGGCCAGCCCGGCTCCGCGATGTGCGCCTTCAACAAGGTCAACTACGTCTACGCCTGTGAGAACTCCGAGTTGCTGACCGGAATCCTGCGGGAGCAGCTCGACTTCGCCGGCTGGGTGATGAGCGACTATGGCGCAACGCACAGCACCGTCGAGGCGATGCGAGCGGGCCTGGATCAGGAGCAGCCCAGCTTCGGATTCTTTGACCAATTGGTGGAGGCGGTCAACAGTGGAGAGGTTGCGGAGTCGGAGATCGACGTGCGCGTGCTGCGCGTCCTGACCCCGATGTACCGGCTCGGACTCTTCGACAACCCGGCACTGGAGCAGGAATTCGATGAGGCCGGCCACGCACTCGCGTCGCAGAAGATAGCGGAGGAGTCCATGGTGTTGCTGAAGAACGACGGCCTCCTGCCGTTCGATTCCGCCGCAGTCGACTCGGTTGCAGTCATCGGTGCAGACGCTGACACCGTCACCGCCGGTGGGGGCAGTTCACTCGTGCTTCCCACGTCGACGATCAGCCCGCTTCAGGGCATTCAGGAGCTGCTGCCCGAGGCCACTGTGGAGCATGCCCGAGGAACCGACTTCGTGACGTCGTCGTCCCAGCTCCCCGGCCTCGATGCGATTCCGTCTGACTACCTCACCGCAGCCAGCGGTGATGTGGGGGCCGACGCCCAGTTCTTCGACGCCGCCGGATCGGTGCTCGCCGAGGAAACCCTTCAGGACGTGACGGTCAACGGAGGATTCTTCTACTACGAAGGATTCAACTCCCAGTCGCCGCTTCTTCCGAAGCTCCCCGGCCAGGGCATCGCCAGCGCAACCTACTCGTCGACGCTGACGCCGCCCGTCTCCGGAACCTACGAGCTTGAACTGCTCGCCCTGGGCGCAGCCACAGTGTCTATCGACGGACAGGTGGCGCTCGAAGTGGACTCGCCTGAACAGACGAGCCAGACGGTCTCGCTCCCCCTGGTTGGCGGACAGTCCTATGCCGTCGACGTCGAGTACACGGCAAGCGAGAAGGCCCGCTCCGAACTCGGACCGCAGCTGAAGCTCGGCTGGACGAAGCCCGACGGCGTCGTGGACCCGAAGGCGCAGGAGGCTGCCGAATTGGCCGCACAGTCGGACGTGGCCGTGGTCGTCGTTCGTGACTATGGCTCGGAAGGCGGCGACAAGGCCGATCTCCGGGTGCCAACCGGACAGGAGGCGCTGATCAACGCGGTCAAGGTCGCCAACCCGAACACCGTTGTGGTGTTGATGACCGGCGGACCGATTACGACCCAGGCCTGGGAAGACGGAGTTCCGGCTGTTCTCGAGGCCTGGTACGGAGGCCAGAATCAGGGCGCGGCTCTCGCTAACATATTGTTCGGAGAGGCCTCCCCCTCCGGCAACCTGCCGGTGACCTTCCCGGTCTCCATGAGCGAGACACCAGTGTCATCCCCGGAGCAGTACCCGGGTATCGGGCTGGACTCCTTCTACACCGAGGGCGTCTTTGTTGGGTACCGCGGTTTCGAGGAATTCGGTCTCACCCCGAAGTACGCGTTCGGTCACGGGCTGTCGTACACGACGTTCGACTATTCGGACTTGTCGGTCAAGTCGACCGGGCAAGCTCGATTGACGGCCACGTTCTCCGTTACCAACACCGGGGACCGAGCAGGCTCGGAAACGCCGCAGGTGTACGTGGGTGAACTTCCCACAGACGTGGTCAACACCGCGCCCAAGCAGTTGGCCGGGTTCACGAACGTGTCACTCGAGCCCGGTGAATCGCAGGAGGTCTCGATCGAACTGTCGCGCGAGTCCTATTCCTACTGGGATTCATACACTGATCGCTGGGTCACGCCCAGAGGTGAGCTCGACGTGCTCGTCGGCGCCTCGTCGCAGGACATCCGCCTGGACGACACCGTCCGCGTGAAGTCGTCGGACAAGGAGAATGCATCCGGAATTTCGAAGAAGGCGGTCTACACCGTCGTCAATGAGAATTCCGGTGCCTGCCTCGACGCCGTCGATCAGGGCACGACAAACGGCACCCCGGTGCAGCAGTGGGCCTGCCCCGCACCGCAGCCGAACGCGCAATGGCAGCTGACTCCCGCGAAGGGCGACAGCTATCAGATCACGAACGTCAATGCCGGACTCGCGCTCCAGGTCGCCGATGCCTCCCCCGCCGAGGGTGCCGCACTTCAGCTGTGGCAGGCGTCGAAGGCAGAGAACCAGCGGTTCGAACTCGTGCGGGTCGGCGATGGCTACTACCAGCTGGTCGCCACGCACAGCGGGCTCTGCGTCGCCGTCGAAGGCGGCGCGAAGGAAAACGGGACTGCAATAGTGCAGCAGGCCTGTGATCCCGAGAACACCGCCCAAGCCTTCGCACTGAAGGTCCAGGCCGGCTGAGTCAGCCCAGACGGCGAAGTCGGTGTCCGGTAGAGACCTGCCGGGCACCGACTCTCGCCCGCACACCAGCGAAAATACGGAGGCACGATGAACGGCCCGCAGTTGAACCTCAGTCGCTGGGAGCGTCAGTGGATCATCCCGGGCATTGCGGCGCTCCTGGTCGGGGTTGTGATCGTGATCGTCTCACTCGCGATGGTGCGGGACGCTCCCCGCACGTCATCGTCCCCCGAACCGAGCGCATCGTCACCCGAACCGAGCGCACCCACACTCGACAAAGCGACGGCGTCGACCACGACCGCGGATCGCACCAAGCTGATGCAGGCGCTCCCCGTCGAGGTAGACCCGTCGACGGATGACGACGCCCCCGACGTTGTCATAAACAGGGATATCGAGGCGCAGCGCGTGGAGGGGTTCGGTGCGGCTATGACCCACGCCTCCGCCGAGCTGCTCTCGAGCATGCCCGACGAAGAACGGGCCGCGTTGCTCGACGAGCTGTTCTCAACAGAGGGACCGGTCCGTCTGTCCACCTTGAGAATCCCGATCGGCGCATCCGACTTTGTCTCAACGGATGCGTTCACCTTCGACGATCTCGAGGCCGGCGCAACGGATTGGGAGCTTGAGCGTTTCAGCCTCGACCCCGACCGGAGCGCGATGATTCCCATGCTCCAGGAGGTTGTGGCCATCAACCCTGCGGTGCGTCTGATCGCCTCGCCATGGAGCCCACCGGCCTGGTTGAAGACCAGCGGCAGCCTCGAAGGGGGCCGGCTACTCGACGAGGACCGGGCGTACGACACCTACGCGGCTTACCTCATGCGGTTCATCGAGGGGTACGGCGATGCCGGTATCAACATAGACCTGCTCACCGTGCAGAATGAGCCGCAATTGCGCTACCCGGATGGATACCCGGCCACGGACATGCCCGTCTGGCAGCAGGCGAAGTTCATCGAACGGCTGGGCCCTGAGCTCGACAGCGCGGGGCTCGACACCGGAATCCTTGGTTTCGATCACAATTGGGAGCTGAATCCTGCGGACGCCGCATCCGCTCCGCAGGGCGAAGACCCTGCCTACCAGTACCCGGCCGACCTCTTGCGAACCCCGGCCGCCGCCTGGATCGACGGGATCGCGTTCCACTGTTACTACGGAAACGCGTCGGCGCAGACTCGGCTCTGGGAACAGTTCCCGGACATCGAAATCTGGTTGACGGAGTGTTCGGGATCGAACGCGCCCAACGAATCGGCGGAGAAGGCGTTTGCCGACACGTTCTCCTGGCAGTCGACGAACCTACTCATCAACTCACTCCGAAACCGTGCCGCGGGAGTCCTGACGTGGAATCTGGCCTTGGACGAGACCGGTGGGCCGCATCGCGGAGGGTGCGAGACCTGCACCGGAGTGGTCACGATCGCCACCGATGGCACCGTGACCCGGAACGCCGAGTATTACGTCCTCGCTCAGGCTGCCCGCTATCTCCCGGCTGGGTCGTTCGGCGTGGAGTCGAGGTCCGACACTCCGGACCTCCAACACGTCGCGTTTGTGACCCCGGAGGGTTCACAGGTGCTCCTGGTGTGGAACGCATCGGGCCAAGCGCGGACGATCAGCGTCGGTGACGAGGACCGCACGATCACCGCTGAGCTTCCGGCGGCGTCGCTGAGCACGATTATGCTGGACGGCACTCACCTGGTCAATTGATGATTTCGCCTCGCTGGTCCGCGCGGAGTGCTGCCAGGCGTTCCTGCCACGCCTGGAGCGCCTCGGGTGTCAGCCGGGTCCAATCGGTGAACTCGCCGACGACCCTGAGCGGGGCACTGCTGCGATAGGACCGGGTGGGATTGCCGGGGAACTTCCTGTCGGTCACATTCGGGTCGTCCTCGAATTCCCCGGTCGGCTCGACGACGTACACCCGTGGAGCGCCGTCACCCGGCGCGAGTTCCGCGGCAAGCCCGGCGCCGTTGGGCAGAGCCGTGAAATAGATGTGGTTCATCACGACTTCGGGCCGATAGTTCGACCTGAAGCCGGCAACGAGGAGATCGCCGTCTCGGAGATCGGCTTTCGTGCCGTGATAAAACGGCCCCTCATCACGCGGTTGGCTCACCTCTACAGCCTAAGCCGACGACGTTCGTGTCACACCAAGGCGCCGCGACCGCAGGGTCTGAAGGCTCCGGTTACTTGCCGGCGTAGTCTTCGTCGGTGATCTGCTCGAGCCAGGTGTTGGTCGTGGTGGGGTCGTCGGCGGCTTCCAGAATGGCGATGTGTTCCATGAAGCTGCCGTGGCTGGCCGCGTGGAAGTGCTCTTCGCCGGGAGCGACGTAGATCGTCTGTCCGGGGTGAACCTCGACGACCTTGCCGTCTCGGGTGCCGAACCGGGCAATTCCCTCGGTGACGTAGAGGAACTGACCGCGGGCGTGGTGGTGCCAGGCGGTGCGGGCGCCGGGCGCGAAGCGGACCTTGGCGACGGTGACACGTTGGTCGTCGGTCTGCGGCGTGGCAATGACGTCGAGCCAGACCTGGCCGGGGAACTGCTCGTCCGGGTTCAGGATGGTGGGCTTCTGGGGCTGGATTTCCATGGCTGTGTTCCTTCTCGTAAGGGGCGCGGGGGTAATGACGTTACGACGATCGACGCCGATGAGGGACTCCCTGCCAGTACGCGCTTCGACAGGGCCTCCCTGATCGCCTGCATGTGCGCTTGTGTAGCAGGAGTCGCCGAAGGCGGCGCCTTCTGGAACCGCCCGGAGCTGTCCCCCCGCGACCGCAGCCTGATCACCGTCGCGGTTCTCGCCGCCGGCGGCGACTACGACCAGCTCGCCTTCCACCTCGGCCACGCCGTCAAGAACGGTGTCACCCAGGATGAGCTCATCGAAGCCCTCACGCACATCACCTTCTACGCAGGCTGGCCCAAGGGCATGGGCTCCATGAACGTTGCCAAGCGCGTCTTTTCCGAGTAACCCGAGAGCGGCCCCGGGGCCGGCCCGGCCAACCACGGCCGGGCACCACAGTGCGCACGACGGGAGGCGACAATCGCTAGCGCATCGCGGCGGTCATCGACAGAGTCGTCGCATTCGACGACCTCGACGCCGCGATGAACGGGATCGCGATCCTCGGGTTCACAACGCGGGTGCCTGCCGAACCAGCCGAGCTCGCCGACACGGACAAGCAGCTCGCCATCT
>Ga0247807_10002395_pt1 | contig 10330 bp, 10 predicted proteins | sample UWRJL074202C1_FD_179931 | JGI IMG/M metagenome (GOLD analysis project Ga0247807, IMG submission 179931) | Plant litter microbial communities from Arlington Agricultural Research Station in Wisconsin, United States - UWRJ-L074-202C-1 | ecosystem: Environmental > Terrestrial > Plant litter >...
CGCACTGTGGTAGCCGTAACACGAATGCTATCATCGCCCATAATTTTCTTGGTTTCCAACACCATTTTCATTTCTTCTTTGGTGTAGCCATTCTCCTGGAAAACATCAATATGCGGCAATACGTTCAGATCAATTTTATAAGGATAGGCCATGGGACCATCAATGCCTTTACGCTCGTTAAACAACTGCTCTACCGCCTTTACGCCGGTACCGGTTACCGATTGGTAAGTAGATACCACCACGCGCTTAATTTTATATTTATCGTGCATGGGCTTTAAGGCCACTACCATTTGTATGGTTGAACAATTAGGATTAGCTATGATCTTATCTTCAGCAGTTAATACATCAGCATTAACCTCGGGCACTACCAGCTTCTTGGTAGGGTCCATACGCCAGGCCGATGAATTATCGATCACGGTAATACCAGCCTCGGCAAACAACGGGGCCTGCTCCAATGAAGTGCTGCCACCAGCAGAGAAAAGCGCAATATCAGGCTTTTGCTTTATCGCATCCTCTACAGAAACCACCTTATATGGCTTTCCCTTATAAGTAACTTCTTTACCTACACTTTTTGCGGATGCCACCGGGATTAACTCTGTTACGGGAAAGTTGCGTTCTTCCAGAATCTGCAACATTTTAGTGCCTACCAAACCGGTAGCACCTACTACTGCGACTTTCATTGTCTTGATTTAAACTTTAATAATTAATAAACGTTAAATTCAAAGATACACATTTTGAGTATTTAAGCAGCGTTTAAATACCCTTTAACGGGGTTTTTCGTGCCGGCAAACTATCATTGTTAGTCAAATCCACAGAATAATATTTCCCCATATTTAGGCTACTATAAATGACCTTGGCTTATGCATCACATTTGCCATTTAAGAATACAATTACACACGTATAAATACGGCGTTTAATTGCAATTTCTTAACTTTGTAACACCCAAATATTATACTGCATGAGCGAAAAGATTTTAGTGATTGGCGCTAACGGACAAATTGGTACCGAACTGGTAATTGCTTTACGAAATAAGTATGGTGCCGAAACGGTTATTGCTTCCGACATTAATAATCCGGCTCTTGCCATACGCGATGGCGGCCCTTTTGAGTTTGCTAACGTGTTGGACGTAGAAACATTGCGCCACATTTTCAATAAGCATCAGCCTACACAAGTGTATCTGTTGGCGGCCATACTATCGGCCACGGGCGAACAGCTCCCTAAAATGGCCTGGGACCTGAATATGAACGGCCTGCTGCATGTGTTAGATTTGGCAGTTGAATTTAAAACCGCTAAAGTTTTTTGGCCAAGCTCAATTGCCGTGTTTGGTCCACATTCACCTAAACAAAACACGCCACAATACTGTATCATGGACCCTAATACGGTCTACGGTTTCAGCAAACTGGCTGGTGAGCGCTGGTGCGAATATTACCACGCCAAACACGGGCTGGATGTACGCAGCATACGTTACCCCGGCATTATTAGCTGGAAAGCGGCTCCCGGCGGAGGCACAACCGATTATGCCATACATGTGTTTTACGAAGCGCTGAAACATGGTGCTTATGAATGTTTTTTATCAGCCAATACCAGGCTTCCTATGATGTACATGGATGATGCCATCCGCGCTACGCTAAGTTTAATGGATGCACCGTTCGAAAAGATCAGCATCCGTTCCAGTTATAATTTAGGCGCCATAAGCTTTACCCCGGCCGAGCTGGCAACAGCAATTAAAAAAGTGATGCCCGAATTTATGATAAGCTACGCCGACAATGACCCGCGCCAGGCGATAGCCGACAGTTGGCCACAGTCTATAGACTATACAAAGGCCCATGAGGATTGGAACTGGCAACCGGAATTTGATTTAACACGCATGACCTCAACCATGCTCGAAAATTTAAAGAATAGTTTAGTTTTGTAGTTGATTTCGAATCGTTGTTTCTAACTGTCAGTCGAAGGCTTGGCAAAGCGGCAATGCTTCGACAAGCTCAGCATGACAAGCTGGTTTGAAATACGATGATAATAACCATTAACTAAATAACTACTCACTAAAAATGGGAAGAGCATTTGAGTTTCGTAAAGAAAGAAAATTTAAGCGTTGGGCCAAGATGGCCGTACAGTTTACCCGTTTAGGTAAAGAGATTGTGATGGCTGTTAAAGAAGGTGGCGGTCACCCCGAAACTAACTCGCGCCTGCGCACGGCTATGCAAAATGCCAAGGCAGTAAACATGCCTAAAGACCGTGTAGAAGCAGCCATTAAACGCGCTACCAGCAAAGACGAATCTAACTACGAAGAAATTGTATACGAAGGTTACGCTCCTCATGGCGTGGCTGTACTGGTAGAGACCGCTACAGATAATACCAACCGTACCGTAGCAAACGTGCGCAGCTATTTTACCAAAGTAGGCGGCACCTTAGGCAAAACCGGTTCGCTGGATTTTATATTCAGCCGTAAATCGGTTTTCCGTTTCGAACCGGGCGAGCGCGACCTGGAAGAATTGGAATTTGAATTGATTGATGCCGGCTTGGAAGATCTTTTTGTGGAAACAGATGAAGAGGGTAAGGATATTGCCGTTGTTCATGCTGCTTTTGAAGATTTTGGAAAAATGCAAAAAACCTTAGAAGGTATGGGTATTGAACTAACTTCCTCTAAACTGGAGCGTATATCACTATCAACCACCGAAATTAGCGAAGAAGATGCTGTTGATGTATTGAAACTGATTGACAGATTGGAAGAAGACGACGACGTACAAGCGGTTTACCATAATATGGCGGAGTAAGACCTTTCTCAACTTTTTCCAAAAGGAAAAAATCTTTAAAAATCATCGTCATTGCGAGGTACGAAGCAGTCCCCGCGTAGGAAAATAGTTCGCTACCTATCGTACAGAGATTGCTTCGTACCTCGCAATGACGATCTGGTTGAATTTAAACGCAATATTTAAACATGCCACTATTCACCTCACGTAAGCAGCAAGCCAACATAAAATTAGCTTTTCAGGATGATATGCTGTTGGTTGAAAAGCCGGATTGCAAGCAACAGGCTTTTCCGTTAACTTTTTACCCGGCTTTGCTTAACGCTACCGAGGACGAAAGGCATGATTGGGAGCAAACGACTACCGGAATTCGCTGGAAAAAACTAAATGTGGATATTAGCATTTAATTGATATGCTGTTCGAAGAGTTTTTTAAAAAGAAGAAGATAAACCTGGTGGCCTTGAACGAGGCTGATGCCGGGTTATTTGCTGAATTTAAAGACCACTACGAGCAAATGGGCGAAAAAAGCTTTGACCATACCAAAAAATACTGGTTCAATAAACTGCGTCGCCTATACCCCTTACCTGCCGAACCCAAGGTAGAAAAGTTTAAGGCCGAAAATCAAATAGCCGAACAAACCGTTGCCGATACCCTTACCGAACCTACACCGCGGGATGCTGCACCAGATTTAAGCAAGCTGGAAGCCCCTGTAAATGAACAGGATATGCCTGACGCGCTGGCACCCAAGTTAGGATTTAAGCCTAAATTTAAATCGGTAACTACGCCACAGCCTCCTGCCGAAACACCCGCAGTTCCGGCTAAAGATGAGCAAGCACCGGCCACAGAACCTGCTACTTCAGCGCCCAAAAAGCCCGGATTTACTCCACGTTTTAAAGCAGGGGCTACAACTGCGGCAAAGCCTGAAGAAAATACAGAGTCTCTGAAAGCAGAAAATACTATTCAAGAGCCGGGAAACACTCCAAACGAAACGGCACCAACCACGCCCCCCAAGATGGGCTTCAAACCACGTTTTAAGGCTGGAGTAACAGCGGCAGCTAAACCCGTAGAAGAGAACACCGGGGCTACAAAAGCGAACGAGGCCCTTCCGGAAACAATAGCTGAACCATCAGCCGAAACACCTAAAACTACTTCGGCTAAAATAGGATTCACTCCACGCTTTAAAGCAGGGGTTACACAAACTAAACCTACCGAAGAATTGACCGCACCTGTAGAGAAAGCTGATGAAGAAACAAGCAAAGATATTGCAGACAATAATGCCGAAGAATTAGCAGTGCAACCTGCTCCGGCTAAATTAGGCTTTAAGCCACGCTTTAAAGCCGGGTTAACAACTTCAAAACCAGCGGAAGAACAAGCAGTACCACAAACCAAGGCAGCCGAAGAACGCCCAACTCCTGTTGAACCACCAGCAGATCCAGAAACAAATGCGCCGGAATCTCCGGCACCAAAGCCGGCTTATAAGCCACGCTTTACGCCTAACATGATCAAGCGTAAACCGCCCGAAACAGAATAGAAATTCTTAGTAACCTAAGGTTGCATCAGGCAATTACTTACGATCCTTGTTCCAGCCAATTTTCACTTTGCCGGTGCCATCATCTTTAGCAGCCAGGTGCAATACTATTCCTCGCATCCTGCGTTTTTGCAGTTCACTTTTATCAGAAATATCTTCATCTTTTTTTGGATTACGCAACGGGACATCAAAAGTGATATTAGTACCACCTGTAAACCCGTAAACACCGGCTACATCCACATTAAGTACACTTGAGCTTAGCTGCATAGGATTGATGATGATTTTATCACCATTAAGATTAAAGCTTGCGTCCAGTTTTGGTATCTCAATGTTCTTTAAATCGCGGAAAGGGAAAGCAAACTTGCCTACTTTTATTAACGGACTGTAATTTAACAAAGCACCATTTTTTAAATTAATAGCCGCTGTGCCGTTAATAGACCGGGGCACTAAACTACCCTGATCGGTTATTCCACCGGTAATTTGCGTTTTAGCCGATAGGAATCCTTTCAAATTTTCGGAGGTAATATCGTGCAGTCCAAAATTATCGAACGCATAAAAGAACTCGCGGATATTTACGTTTCTTACCGTGGTGTTTACTGCAAAACGGTTAAGTGAGTTACCCTGGGTTAAACGGCCATTAAGCTGTAACGAACCACCGGCATGTTTAACACCTACGTTTTTAATAATAATACCGTCTGATGAGGTTAACAGATCGGCGCGCACATTGGTGGCTAAAAACTTTTTGTAGTAAAGTTTGGCTACTTCCATATGCATTTCGGCATTACCCTTCTCCAATACATTACTCAACTGATCTACCACGTTACCGCTATTGGCGCGTGTAGCCGTAGAGGTCTTAGCCTGTTGCCTGGCATTCAAGAAACCCAGAAACTCGGCCAAACGCAGCTCCGGACTTTTAATATACCAGGTAAGCAGTATTTTTTCGGGAGCGCTGTAGTATAGGTTCAAAAAGTTATTTACCCGGCCATTCATAGTTACCACACTATGACCGCTTTGTAAGCGGGTATTATTCAATATCAGGTTGTTACCTACAAAGTTGAGGGTTAACGAGGTATTGGTTAAGGCCAGGTTGCGCGGCAGATATTTGAAATCGGCATTTTTGAAGCTTATTATACCAGCTATGATGGGTTTGTTTAATTTGTAATCTACAATATCGGCGCGGTAATGCAGGTTCATATCGGCCGTGCCTTTTGTAAATTTGGCTATATCGGCCCCAAGGGTATAGTTTAAATTCACCAGCGGAAAAATAGACTTGAAGTTACCTGTGGCAATTGGTTTCTCGAGGTTAATAATGCTGCCTGTATCAATTACAAAAGGTAAATGATTGTATCTACCCGAAAATTTAGACAGCCTGATGGCAGAGTTGGCATCTACAAAACCCTTACCTTTTACATCGTTGTTCGTAAATACAGCATCAAAGCTGCAACTGTCTATCACACCACCGGGTATAATAAGCTTATTGTTACGTATTTTACCGGTAGCATAAATAAAGGGGTCGCCTCCACCTAAGTTGCCCTGTATGAGTGTGGTAATATCTATAGGCTGGGTAAGATTAAACTTATTAAGCGTTTTGCTAATGTTGGCTGCTACCAAACCCGCAGCGTTACGCCATAAAATTTGGTTAGCCGCTATACGTATATCAAAGTCGGTTCCCTTTTTGGCCGTATTAAAGTTTGCCCCTATGATGAAAGGATTACCACCAATGGTAAAGTCGTTTGATGATATATTGATCTTGCCATTATCTTCGTTGTAGCCCGCCAGTAATTGCCCCGTTATGTTTTTATTTTTTAAAAAGCTACCCTTGTTGGTATTAAAAGCCAAGCTCTTGGCAGTGATATCCATCTGCAAATCGGCATGCCAGCCTGAATCCGGATAATTCATTTTGCCGGCTAGCTTGTTAATATCAAACTGAAAAAGCTTGTTGTTCTTTTGATTGTTTACTGCAAAGCTTACATTTTTTAAAGTAAACTTTCCAAACTCTGCCGAACTACCGCCATCATTATCTGACTGGGTGGGGTTCTTCTCCTTCTTTTTAAATATGGAACTGTTGCTATAGCCGGTACTGTCTTTATATAAATCAATGGCGGCATTACTAATTTCAATATTACTTATACGCACAGCGCCTCGCAGCAGCGCAGCCGTATTTATAGACACATCAAAATCTTTAGCAGTAAGTAGGGTGTGGTGATGTTCTGCCCAACGGTTGTCTTTAACCAGTACATTTTTAAGAGAGACTGAAATACCCGGGAAGCCCTTAAAAAACGTAGTCTCCATATCGCCTATGGTGAGCTTACCGTTCAAATTTTTATTGAGGGTTGATGTAATGAGTGTTAAAACTTTGGCTTTATTGGTATTGATGTAAATAAATAACCCTACCGATAACAGCAAAAACAAAATAATTACGGCTCCAACAATTTTTAAGATAACTTTTAACCACTTAGGCATCACAGAGAATTTAGTTTAAAAGCTTTAAACTCACCTATTTGTTTTACCCATGCTTATACTTACTATAGATTGCCCAACCCTTTAACTTAGAGGCAATAAATTAGAATATAAGAAAAGTTAAATAAACAAAAAAGTCCCGGCAACTCTTGAAATTGCAGGGACTCTTAAATCTTTTATTGGTATATAAAGTACGGATAAGTAAAACTGCTTAAACGCGTTTTGCTTTGATACGTGCAGCTTTACCGGTAAGTTCGCGTAAGTAGTATAACTTAGCACGACGCACTTTACCGCGGCTATTTACTTCAATTTTATCAATGTTTGGAGAATTGATAGGGAATATACGCTCAACACCAATACCGTTAGATACTTTACGTACGGTAAATGTTTCGTTATTACCAGTGCTGTTACGCTGTATACATACACCTTGGTATAATTGTATACGCTCTTTCACACCTTCTCTGATTTTATAGTGTACAGTTACAGTATCACCTGATTTAAACACAGGAAGCTGCTTTTTTTCTGCTGACTGCTCTTCAACAAATTTTACTAAATCCATGATTTTAAGCTATTAAAGCGATTTTTAGCCCGTAAAAATCGGATTGCAATTATAGGGATAATTTTGATTAATTAAAAGTGCTTTGTGAAAAAAGTTTTAATTATTCGGGAGTGGGGTAACGAGGTTTGGGGAGCGAAGTACAGAGAATTGCAATTGAGAGAAACCAACGCGGTTTTATCAATAACTTCATAAATTTTCTTCGAAAATATTTCTTGCTAAATACCTGACCTTCAAAACACCTCGCTCTCCGCACTTTAATCCCCCGCATCTACTCTTCGTCCAGCAAATCGGGGCGGCGCTGGCGGGTGCGCTCCAGTGCTTGCTCAAAGCGCCATTTTTCAATTTCTGGGGTGTTCCCACCCAATAGTATATCGGGCACCTTGTGGCCTTTCCAATCGGCCGGTCGGGTGTATACCGGGGCATCCAGCAAGCCATCCTGAAAAGAATCAGAAAGAGCCGAGGTTTCATCAGACAATACCCCAGGGATTAGCCTCACCAGGGCATCTACCAGGATAGCTGCAGGCAGTTCTCCGCCTGAAAGTACATAATCCCCTATCGACACCTCGCGGGTTACATACAGGTCGCGTATGCGCTGATCAATGCCTTTGTAATGCCCGCACAAGATCATTACATTTTGCAGGCCCGACATTTGATTGGCCATGGCCTGGTTCAAAGTTTGGCCATCGGGGCTCATGAAAATGATCTCGTCGTACCCACGCTCACTTTTCAATTTTTCTATACAGGTGGCAAAGGGTCCAATGGTCATTACCATACCGCTGCCACCACCATACTGATAATCATCTACACTTTTTTGCTTTTGAGTAGAATAATCGCGCAGGTTATGCACATGGATTTCGGTTAATCCTTTCTTTTGTGCCCGCTGTAAAATGGAGTGTGCAAAAGGACTTTCGAGCAAGCCAGGTAATACAGTAATGATGTCGAAACGCATAATTTTTTATTATAGATTCAGGAGTACAGAATTAAGAATACAGATTTCGGAGGACAGCTACCTTTGAATAAAAGCGTTACTAATATCACAAGTCTTGCCTGGACTCCTGACTCTGTACTCTGGCCTCTCTCTTCACCTATTCCTCCAGATACACATCCAACAAACCTTCTGGCAAAGCTATATACACCTCACCACCTTCCATATCAATACCTTTTATAAAATCGGTATTGAGAGGGAAAAGCACCTCACGGTTTTGATAATGCACCGAGGCTATTACCTGCTGCGGGTATTCCAGCACATCGGTTATTTCGCCCAACTCGCCGTGGGTTTCGTCAATGGCAATAAAGCCTTTCAGGTCCATCAGGGTAAATTCATCAGGATCTTTAACCGGCTTGAGTTTATTGGGCAGGTACAAATCTTTTTTTACCAATATGGCCGCTTTATCAATATGATCAACCTCCTCTAAAAATAAATAAGCGGTATTAGCCATTGGGTATTTGATAGAGCTTACAAAATAAGGCACCAGTTTACCGGCCACTTCAAAAAAAATGGCGGTAAAATCAATATCCTGTAATGCGTCAAAATCTGTATATACCTGCAACTCACCTTTTAAACCGCGGGTTTTGGTAACGGTACCTATTCTGAAATAATCTTCTGTGTTCATTTGATCTCAATAAAATGGAAAATATCAGTTTGAGCCTGTCTAAGATTTAGCAGAGCGGCGAATGCTTCGACAGGTTCAGCTTAACAAACGTCTTATTATGCACCTTTATAAAACAACAATAGCGAAGCGCCATTAATGGGCAGCTTCGCTATTGCATATAACAATGAAAGTTAAAATTACTCAGCTGTTTCGGTAGATTCAGTTGCTTCGGCGCCTTCTTCGGTAGCTGGAGCTTCTTCTTCAACAGGAGCATTTTTAGCAGCGATGGCTGCAGCTCTATCTTCTTTCTTTTTGGCTTCGGCAGCTAAAGCAGCTTTACGGGCTTCGCCTTTAGTGTTTGTTAAAGTTTCTTTTTTACCAGAAATTTTATTCTCTTTTTGCTCAGTCCAAGCTGTAAATTTCTCATCAGCTTGTTCTTGAGTTAAAGCACCTTTTTTAACACCACCTTGCAGGTGTTTTTTGTACATTACACCTTTGTAAGACAAGATAGCACGGCAAGTATCCGTAGGCTGAGCACCGTTATCTACCCATTCAAAAGTTTTGTCAAAATTAATGTCGATCGTAGCCGGGTTGGTGTTAGGGTTGTACGAACCTAAACGCTCAATAAAACGACCGTCACGTGGAGCACGTGCGTCGGCTACTACGATGTAGTAAAACGGTTTTCCTTTTTTACCGTGTCTTTGCAATCTGATTTTAGTTGCCATTTTTCTTTCTTTATGTATTCAACATGTCCCCGGAGTTCTTTCTGCGGGGTTGCAAAGATAGAAAATTTTTATAAAAGCTAAAAGGTTAGGCAGTAATAAACTAAAGATTTCGCTTTATTTGGTAGCCTGACCTATTAAAACAAACAACAGCACTAACGAGGCAACAACCGTTATGACCACATATAATATACCACCCATTAAAAAGTAGTGGCCGGTGGTTCTTCTTTTTAACGTTTTTCCATAGGCTGCGTTTCTAAACGCATTTACATAAACCGAATCGGCCAAATTGATGGTGTCGCTTACATGTGCTTTGGTAGGCTTAAAGAGGTCAGAATAGCTATTACCCCTGCTTTTTCTAAATGTTTTAAAATCTTGCCGGTTTAGCCTGAATCTTTTTGCATCAGTATTTGCAGTTTTGATCAAAGAGTCTTTACTCAAAGGCTGTGAATAAAGCGCCTTAGAAAAATTTATCAATATAAAGCTGACAATCAGTATTTTATACATCATGCAAAATACTAATAAGAATCTAAAAACTTAAATATAGGCAGAAATTTTTTTTGACAGCAGGGCATCAGCAAAACGTTTGAGGGTACCATTAAGTACATCAAGATTAAAAAAACCTTAAGGCTTATATACAAAACCCACAATTTCTGTATATTAACGCTGTTTTTCATCCTAACTAATGATGCACGATTATTTACCTCGAAGGGTCAGGTTTT
>Ga0247807_10002396_pt1 | contig 10328 bp, 14 predicted proteins | sample UWRJL074202C1_FD_179931 | JGI IMG/M metagenome (GOLD analysis project Ga0247807, IMG submission 179931) | Plant litter microbial communities from Arlington Agricultural Research Station in Wisconsin, United States - UWRJ-L074-202C-1 | ecosystem: Environmental > Terrestrial > Plant litter >...
CATCCTGTCGTCGCAAAGCCGTCATGGATGCGAAGCATGTTGCCATCTTCGCGCCAGACGTTCGACCAGAATCGTCAAGACGGCATCGAGCGTGATGTTCCCACTCTGGTTGGCATTATCCAGAGCATACCAGGGTTCGAGAACGTCCCGCTCGAATCGGTCACGTATATCGCGACCCGTTGGGCCATTAACTTGGCCGATGCGTTCGAAGAAGGTATGCAGGCCGGCATTGAGAACGAACAAGAGTTCACTCGCCAAGGCCGCCAGCAGGCAATGCGCTTTCAGGCGAGCGCTATCTCAGCCGGAACGAACGGCATCGGCTAACAACAAGCTCCATACATCCGCACTGCGAAAAAGCTCTGCGTTGATACGTGGAGCTTTTTCTATGCATCCTTTGTTATGATAAATGTATGTTTACTAAACTTTCCATCAACCAATATTTGGTATTAATAATAAGCCTCGTTTTATTTGTACTCTATTATTTATTTTATGAAATATTTTGGTCTATGTTTGATTTGAGTGCGCTACGCAACACGCAGGCATATCTCAGTCTATCTATCCTATTAGTATTATTGCCCGTCGTACTTATAGCTATCATCCCAAGTTATGTATTTATGAAAATAGTTAAAATTAAAAAAACTTCTGCTTTTGTCGATTGGGTTTTATTTACCTTGTTTTATATCATAGTTACCTTTATAGGCTTGGCAATATTTTTAGCTCAGGGAATTTAATCAAGATACTAGCTCCTTGGAACATCTCTACTAACTTTATCTAAACATTCATCTTAGAACGACTCGTAACCTTTTCGTTATTATGTTATAAATATATGACTGATGAAAGGAGGCACTATCATGCGTACCCGATTCATGGAGGAGGAAGACGTGGACTAAGTCTCGTCCCTTCTCGGCCGTCAGTAACCTATTAAGTTACTGACGGCCAACATTCATTGCATTTATGTTCCTAAAACACGACCACTACCCCCGACCAAGCAAATAGGCAGTTATCCGACTGCCTATTTTCTTATGTGACCTAGTTTTTATTCCCCACCATACGTCGAAATATCTATCACTACCCCTGCAATCGCTATCTCTCCATTAGGCTTTTTCCCTACAATACTTCCTCGGTCGTAAAAAGTTTTATACGTGCCATCACTCGCCTTTATACGATATTTTGTGTCGTATGTGTCGGACTTTCCTTCTATGTGGTCCGTCATCGCTTTCATCATATTGTCGTAGTCATCAGGATGAACTAAATCAGTGAATTGTTTGTAATGATGAAAGTCCTCATGAGAACGTGAAAGCATGCGCGTTTTATTTGGACTAAAGAATATTACTCCGCTTGGTAACTCCATTACCCACCAAGCGATACCGGCAGCTTCCATAGCGGTTTCGAACATTTCAATGCCATTACTGTTATCGTAGCCATAAATCATAATTTTTATTTAATACTATTATTGTTACGATAGCAAACTATATACGTCAGGTTTAATTTTCCATGAAACTAAAAGCGCCCCGTACTCGACGGTTTGCTTTTAGGGCATTAACCGGAATACGGGGCTGGTGTGCAGCGGTGCCTACTTTTCAGTAGAGTAGCCGAATACACGGTAGGAGTACTGTGTTGCCACGTTGACTCCGCTCAGTATGTGACCAAGCTTGATTGTTTCGTCGTTCTCGAGGTTTCTGAGCATCTGCTCAAAGTAGGCCGCAGATTGGTAGTTGCCCACCTTTTCCTTGGCTGCTTCTCTTGCAGTCTTCATGGCCTTGTCGCCATAATGTCCATACAACCTGTCGCTGTACACGTAGAACAGGTCATCGACGGTGTTGCCGTACTCAGTCTCCTTGATGACCAGTCCTCTTGCGAGGAAGATGGTATGCATGTCTCCTCCGGCAAAACGACGGTCGTTGTAGAGCGGATCGAGCAGCATTCGGTCGATTTGTGTTGTCTTGTTGCGGATAGGGGTAACGAGTTCTCGCCGGTTAATAACGGGCGCACCAAAGATATCCATTTTATATATTATATATCATATTAAAGAATAAGTCAATAGACCACTGCTTCCCTATTAACTAACCTATCTTAAAAATTTAAAGCCGCCTGGAATCCAGACGGCAGTTGTTGCAAAGGCGTTTGCCTCGCTAGTAATGAGATGGCGGCCATCCAAACGAGATTTCTCTCTGTCCGGATGACCGCCAAGTGTCAGCTAGTGCCGACTAACCCTTACAGGTTGCTGAGTTCGAACCACTCCAGGCGCAGGCCTTGACCTGTTGTTCCCGCGGTAAAACCGCCGATGCCCTTGCTAACGCTGACGCTACGGTCGCCGATGTTCTGGATGTGTACCGTGGCACCGACTGCGTACGTGTTGCCAGGCCGCGAGACCTCGACGGACTCGATTGCGAGACCTCGTCCGGTCGTGCCGATGGTAATCGACGTGCCCTTGCCACTGGTGCACTGCCGCTGCTGCCAGCCGATGGTTGCGACGTGAGCATTGAGGCAGATGACTTTGGCTTGCTGCTGCGTGACCTTGATGGCCTCGATGCGCAAGCCCTGGCCGCGCGTTCCGGGTGCTGATGTCCAGCCTATGTTTTGGACGTGCGTGCTGACCTCGAAGTCCTTCAGGGAATTCGTGGAGTACGCCTGTGCCGGCGTCGCAATGGCGCCCACACTCAGGGCAATCAACGCGGCCGCGGCAATTGCTGCGGCGCGAGTGCGCCAGGTTGCGTCGTTCATGAACTTCGTTTTGTGGTTCAAAGGACTTCTTTTCTGTCTATCATCTCTTCCGGAGATGAAGCGGGACCGTTTTAAGTTCAGACGGTCAAAATAGGCTGAAGGATATTTTCAGCGCATGTTAACCGTCTTAACTAATGAACGATAAAGAAGCCCAAATGCTATGGGAGCAAATAAATTGCTCGACCATCATTATATTATACAATATATATAATATATATGCAAAAGTTTATGCATCGTATTGCAGTACTACAGGATGAGAGCAATATGTTAAGCTCTTAAGATTTTCTCCATCGCCTTACCTTTGGCCAATTCGTCAATAAGTTTATCTAAATAGCGAATTTCTTTCATCGTCGGTTCTTGAATATCTTCTACGCGTACGCCACAAATAATACCTGTAATGAGTGACCGCGCGGGGTTCATGTTGGGTGCTTGCGTGAAGAAGGTTTTGAAATTAGTATTGTTTGAAAGAGTCTCTTCAAATTGCTGTTGGCTATAGCCTGTCAGCCATCGAATAATTTCGTCTACTTCTGCTTTTGTCCGGTTTTTCTTTGCAGCTTTCGTCAGGTAATGCGGATACACACTAGCCACGCTTACTGAAAATATTCGATGCTCTGAATCATTCATGCGTCTATTCTATCACCTGGTATTCTTTATGGAATATAGCGAATATATAAAAATATGATATAATATATAAATACTTCACACGGAGTTGTACCCGACATTTAAGGAATCAATATGCCCTCTGCAGAAGGTCTCGTGTTTGTCGAGACAATTGAACCGACATGGGACAACGCTAAAGCAATTCAGCGTTTAACACTTCAGGATGTTTATGCTGGCGGTTTTAACCAACCGCTCGAACTTGCCAACCCGGACGATGATCAAAAAGTTGCCCTTCAACAGCAAAAGCTGCGTGACCATCCGGAACGCTATAGTGGCTACACCCTCAATGGGACACTTGTAGCGTACATGAAACAAAACAAGTGGCTCATTGGTGACGAGCTTCCGTTTGTCACTCCTCGTCTCAAGGCTCATTTGCTTCGGTTGATGGCGAAAATTCGTCGTACTTCCGAAACCGGACAGTGGGGAGTCTTTGGACTTGTCGCTTCTGATGAACTCGACCGGTATCAGCGCCGCGATGCTCTTGAAAACCTACTGAAGCATTCCTTCAGGGGTAATCTTCGGACGGTCAACATCGTCATACACGCCAACGACCCAGTCTTGCCATCCGCCCTTCACTTCGGCTTTGTCGCAGTGGGAAAGTTTGCAGAAGCAGCTGGGGCCTCGGGTCTTAAGCAGCGTCGCTACCAGAGAACAGTTTCCAAATAACGGGTACGCCCGCCGAAAAGGTTTGAAGAATTTCTTCTTCACCGTTTCGGCGGGCCTTTTCTATTAATAGACTATAGGTTGTATTTATTGACACCTCGATTTATTTCATTTTTAATATGTATGAATGAATACCGAACAACGCATCTTTGTCTCTCGCCCTCTACTAGCTGAAAGCGCATCACGGATACAATCGCTACAGGAAGAGTATGCCTCTATCGCCTCTTTTGAATCTGTAGAAAGACCGCACCTTACTATACTCAGCAGTAGAACGTGGCAAACTGTTCACCCGTCACGTTTAGGCTATGTTATTGATGGTGCTCCTAAGGTTTCAAAAAGCACATTTGAGGATGAAATTAGCGAGGCGATTTTAAGTCCACGCGTTCACGGTTTGTCTCGGTTTGCGATACGCCTTATTTTGGATAACGAAGCAGATACGCGTTATCGAAACGAATATAAATTTTACAAGAAGGCGTTTGAAAAAATTGACCCGACGTTATCTACCCGACCATTTGCTAGTCCCCACGTGACTGTCGGGTATGTAAATAGTGAACATGCCGTCGATTCAATAATGGAGAGCGCAAGGTTACTGATAGGCACGACGCTACATATTGGAACGATAGAATCGAATGTGGGAAACGTAGCTGTTGCAAAACCACGCGAACATGTACAACAGGCACCGCGAAAAATTACCTACGAGCCTGTAAAAACTATTACGCCCAATGGTATTCCGCAAGGTTTATTAGCCAGTTTACGACAGCGTCATCTAGACGAGTAGCTGATTAGTTTATGTAAAGTAACAGTGCTTATTGACATTTAATACTATTTATGCTAATATATAGCCAATCGTTTTTCTTTCCCTACAAACCTTAGGAGTTCAAGTGAAGACTGAAACGAAGCCCTTTCTGGCTGGAACTACTCTGATGCGCCGCATTGCGGCAACCGGCATGGTTCCAACTACAGCAACCGGTGTTTACGACGCTCCTTCTCCGAGGGAAATCGTCGATGCCCAGAAGCTGCTGCTCGCCAGTGGCTACTACCTGGCCGATACTGCTATGGTTGAAGGTGACTTCTACCTGCTGCGGTTTATCCACGTAGATGGCGATTGGCCCGGTTGGATCAAACTTCGCTACACTACGAATGGCATCCAGGTTCCGCCACTGGCGCTGATGTACCGTGAAGGTACGGAAGTGAGACAGTTCATCGATGGCGGCCACAGGGCTACCTTCGGCACAGGAACATCCGACGCCGAGAAGATGGTCTTCGCCTGGGAGCAGCTGCACGGTGACCAGCCATACTTCTGGATGCCCGTTTTCGACGGCACTCCGTTCGCCCAGTACTAAGCCATCCCCTACACCCGCTGCAAAGCAACGTTGAGTATCCCCGCTCCGTTGTATAATGCAGCGGGTTTACTCATATCTGTACATATTAAAAAGCCTCCATGTCGGAGGCTTTTTAATAGCTAAATGCTTTTAACAATTTTATCTTTGATCTGTTTTGGTTTCTTAACAGCTTTCTTTGCACCCGTACCCTTAGACATAATAATGTGTCCTTTCGTTATGTATCCATTATAGCAAAAAAGCCCCACGCATCAACGTGGAGCGATTTCGCTCGACACGGATGTCGATAGGGCTTAGAGGTGAGGTTCTATGAATTGAAGCGTCGGCGTGTTGCGGCCTTTAGGCGGTTGAGCAATGACCGTGGCTATCTTGTAGATAGTGAAGCCGTGCGGGTTGTTGACTCCTCGGGCTTCGCTTGCAGCGTCGATGGTTGGGAAGGTTGTCACCTCCGTCATGTTCCTCACTTCGAACGGCTGTCCGCCGTTCGACGCATCAAAGCCGGCAAACTTGCCGTTCGGGAACTTCAAAGCATACTCATTCGTCATAATGTTCCTCTTGTTGTGTACCAATAAAGTGCGTGACCTTACGCAAAGAAAATAAGGTAATAGTATTATAACAATTTAACAACCATATGTCAAACAATAGCGGTAAGGCTTATCGGACTGTTTGGACTGGTTTAGTGTCAGTTTTTTTTAGTAATTTCGTCATCATTACGTTCGCAACAGCAACGGTTGGTACAGCAAATAACGCACCGGGAATACCGGCTAGTAACGAACCGATAGCAACGGCAAATACTACCGCAAGCGGGTGAACGTTGACCGCCTTCCCTACTAAGAATGGTTGCAGCACATGACCTTCAATTAATTGAACGAGTAGCACAACGCCAATCATAATTAGGGCAATCACCCAACCGTTAAAGAACAGTGCTAACAAGACGGCGATTGAGCCGGTAATCACCGCACCAACGACAGGAATAAATGAGCCGAGGAATACAAGCACAGCAATTGGAATTGCTAATGGAACACCTAAAATGAGCGCACCGAGCCCGATTCCGATTGCATCAACACCAGCAACGGCAATTTGCGACTTTACGAAACTAATAAGTGTACTCCAACCGCTAAAACCGGCATCTAATAATTTGTCACGCGAGCTACGTGGGAACAAACCGACAAACCACTTCCAGATATTTTTGCCATCGAGTAGTAAAAAGATGACCGCAAAGAACGCCAGGAAAATACCCGCGAAAATATGACCTGTCGTGCTTCCGACTGATGAAATAAGCCCGGCACTTAATAGGTCTGAATTAGTTTGAAGTGAGGTAATAAAGCCATTAATAGAGTTCTTGACGTCATCTCCATTAATACCCAGCGGACTATTTGCCAAGGTTGTGCTAAGGTCTTGCAATGATGATTGGAACCTATCGCGCAGTTCAGGATAAGCGTTGCGGGTTTGGGTAACAACCACGAACATCAGCCCGGCTACAATCACAGCAAATGCAAGCAAGCTCATGGCAACGGCAAGTCCCCTCTTCACACCGGCTTTAGTAAGCCGTGTCACTAGCGGGAAAAGCAGTGCGGTCACCAAGAGCGCTACGATAAAGGGAATAATAATCACCTTTAGTTGGATGATGACAAAAATAATAAGTGCTACTAAGGCGGCAATAGCAACAATACGCCACGACCAGCCGGCGGCTTTGTCGAGGGGGTGGGTTGAGGTGCTCGTAAGAGATTCTGGTTTCTTAATCATAGTATTAGTATAGGGGTTGAGTGAAAAACGTCAATCTGTGAATATGAAGATAAACCTCCTAGAATTTAGCCTAGACTTGTTAAACTAATAAGATGGAAACCATTTACCTTGTCATTTTTATCGCTTTCGTTCTTCTTTTTATAATCGTAGTCTCTAAGCTTTTTAAATCTACATCTCATACCCGCAAAGTCTTCAAAAACAACACTTACTCCTATACGGCTAAAGAGTTATTAATGACTCGAACTGAGACTGAGTTTTTTATTAAACTCGAACATGCTGTCAGCGAACGCTACTATGTATTTCCACAGGTTCACTTATCTTCACTACTTGATCATCACGTTAAAGGACAAGAATGGAAATACGCGTTTAGTCATATAAACGGCAAATCTGTCGATTACGTTTTGTGCGACCGAACAACTCTTCGCCCAACGTATGCTATTGAATTAGATGATTATACTCACGATAAAGCCGACCGTCGCAAACGCGATGCTGAGGTTGAGCGTATTTTCGATGAAGCGGAATTGCCACTTGTGCGTTTTCGGAATAAAAATATTTCGGAAGCCGAGATTATTAAAGCGTTGATGAATACTTCTAAGCTTTAATAAACACCCCGCATTCCACGGGTTATTTTCATACTAATGCGACGGTGCGGACTTGTAGCAGTCAAAGCGCTCATGTATACTAATTTACTTGCGCAACACTGCGTACGCAGAATGAATAGAGTACATTTCGTGGAAATTAAACAGCCTGTCAGCACAAGTGAACAAAACGAACTTGTTGATGATTGGTTCAGTCGAAAACCTGTCAAACCCATTGCTAAACGCACTCTCTCGCTATTTACGATTCCGTTTGGAGGACAAAGCAGAGCGTGGGAGGAGTACGAGCAGGCAATGAGAGTTTGGCGATTGGAGGTAAGAGTCTTTTTTAAATGGTGGCCTACCAACGAACATGTAAACGAAGTTCTACAAAAGTCCGCTAAGGACACCCACGTCCTGTAACTTGTATTGAAGCGAAAGCTCTGCAGGTTGCAGGGCTTTTGCTTTCTGTAAAACTCTTACTATTGACTTATTATAAAGTTTATGCTAAAATATAGGTGTTGATTCACTCAACAAAGACTTGTTCCTATTGGTCCGATTTTACAGAATGGAATATATCCATGGGTATGATTTTAAGTGATAACTTCAATTCGTTGGCATATCGAAATGATGTACCTCCGACGATCATACGGCTCGAGCCGTCGCAGTACCAAGTTGGCCCTGTGCTGGCGCAGGGAGGGGTTGTATACCCCACAGTCCCGCGCTAAAAGTTTCAAGTGAATCCCTGCCGCCCGAGTGCAGCCTTAACCTAATGGTTCGGGGAAACTCGGGCATTAGCCATAGCATTGAAATGTTCAATGTTGTGGCTAATGTTTAGTTAAGAATTTGCTAAGTCTTTAAATTGATGGACGGCGTTTAAACTAGTTTGAGTATCTATGAGTGACCGATTCAAGCCATCGCCGGCGTAAAAACTATTCTCGGGCTGATCACCAATTATTTTTGGTAAGGCCGCCCATTCTTTTGATAATTGATGGGCAAAATCTTCAGCAGACAGCTTATCCTCAATAAATGCCACTGCGCCACGACGGTTTACAAGTGCAACGGCCAGTTGGTCCTGCATGTCTTTATCGTACAACTCGCGAGTGGTAAGGTTTAATTCTTTCACTAAACCTAATAATGTCGGTCGAATAATTTGATAGCGGCCCACTGCGCTACTGGCGTGACCTTCATCGACGAAGCGCTTTTGCCAAGCTAGTACTTCCGCAATACTCATACGGGTAAAATCGGTGTCACGGTTGGCGACACTTCCGAAGTGAGCATTATAGTTGCCTTGGCTCTCGCCTTTAGCGATAACTTCAAGTAAAGGTTTGTAAGCCGCGGGGGCGATAGCATTTCGTGGGTGCATTACAGCCCATAATACTATGATCAGAAGTATAAAAATACCAACTAACACCGCGTTGCGTTTGGTGAACGTACGGCGAATTTTTTTCTTCAGTTTGCGCAGGCGTGATGTATACGTCATATTACTATTTTACTAAACATACGGGCGTTCTTCATTAGTTTGGTAGACTAAGAGTATGATTATTGATAAAACCCTCGACGCACTGACGACTGGAATTTACTGGCGACAAAATTTATGGAATGGCGCAGCAACCGTGCCGGCAATTTTAAAATTAGAAAACGGTGTCCTTTCGGCACGTTCAGCTAAGCAAGAAATTTTCTCTACTGACATTGAACAAGTAAGCGTTCGCTTTTCAGCTTTTGGAACCATGCTTATTACAGTTAATGGCAAACAATATGACTTTACAGCTGTAGGCGCAGGTGTATCGCCTACTTTTACTGCTGAAATGGTTCAAGAAGTTGAAGCGAAGTCGGTTGAATCGAATACGACACTTACTCGCATCGGCGCACTATTAAATGTTGGTGGTGCTGCCACTGGTGTTGCTGGGGGCCAAGTAGCCGGTGCTACTGCTATGAGCGCTGCGTACTTCTCTGGGCTGAATGCTTTTAAAGTATGGCGAGATGTCTTTACGGCTGCGGGTGTTATCAGCGCAAAAAGCGTTAAGAACTTCAAAAAATCTGCAGCGATTATCTTTATTTCAATTGTCGTTGTCGTGTTTGTTGTAGCCGCGATTCTTTCAACGGTTTTCTAGCCGATAAATCCGTGCACAAGTTGTCCAACAATACCTACAACTACTACCCCTAAAATCAAAAAGACCGGTTCCCAATCGAACAAGGTCTTTTTGTTATGGTTTTCATGAAGGCTAGGAATAATGTCGCTAAGGGCGACGTACAGCAGGAAACCAGCACTCAGTCCGAAGACGACGCCGAGAGGCAACGTTTCGGTCTGGCCAATAAAGTAAGTAGCAATTGCTGCCGCGGTCGCAATTAAAGAGCTAAAGATGTTAATAAAAATGACCCGGCGTCGTGACAGGCCTTTGGAAAGAAGAATACCAAACTCCCCTATTTCTTGTGGAATTTCGTGAGCAGCGACAGCAAGCGTCGTAATGATACCGGTTGGAATGCTAATCATAAAGGCAGCAGCAATCGCCACACCGTCGAGTAAATTGTGGACCGTGTCACCAATAATGAGTAAGGGAACGGCGGGGCTTTTTTGGCCATGCTGATGGTGGTGATGAAACCAACGAATAAAACGCTC
>Ga0247807_10002398_pt1 | contig 10316 bp, 11 predicted proteins | sample UWRJL074202C1_FD_179931 | JGI IMG/M metagenome (GOLD analysis project Ga0247807, IMG submission 179931) | Plant litter microbial communities from Arlington Agricultural Research Station in Wisconsin, United States - UWRJ-L074-202C-1 | ecosystem: Environmental > Terrestrial > Plant litter >...
GGTTTTCCGAAGGATCAAAATTCAATGATATATGTACAGCGTTTCGCTTAACGTTTTCGTTAAGGGAAGCCTGTTTTATAAAACGGTTGAGTTTTAAAGTAAAATTAAGTCTGTTGAGTTCCAGAGGAAAGTTAATAGCACTTATGCATTCCGCCTTTCCTTCTTTTACTTTTATCTCATTGTAGTTTAAAATTCGCTGTACTGAATTACTGGTTTTTATAACTGCAACCATTGCTCTGAGAATTTTTGAGAGTGTAATTTAATTTCCTCTATTTTTTGGAATAGCTTCTTTTTATCTACTTCAAACCAGAACACCTGTGTTTTAAATTCGGATATAGTCTTAAAAGAATTCATCTTTTTAGCAATCTGGTTGATGTTATTACCTATTGAACTAAGCTCGCTGTTGAGAGCCATTGTTTCTTCAATGTAATCATCAAAAGAAGCGTTCCTGTATGTGGTTACAATGGGTTTGTTAAATAAGTGCTTTCTTATATGGTCACTTAATTTTCGGCAGGTACTTGCTCTAAATCTTTTTTCCAGTTCGGCATACTCCAAAGGAGTTAATCGCAGTCCCACGATTCGTGTTCTGTTTGAGTCTTCTGTTTTCATCATCTTTCATTTTCATTGTTTTCAAACTCTTTTTCTTTTAGTGTCTCCACCACCGAGTTCCGAGGTAAAAGGTGGCAAGATAGGCGGTTGTTTAACAACCGTTCATCTTGCTGATCACAGGAACGAGGTGATCTCTGGAGATTTTTAAAAGCAGGCTTCTAATTTAGGAAAAATATTTAAATGTATCATGCGCAAAATATGGTCATGATAGCTGTAGGCTGTTACAATAGATAAATGCTTAAAAAAGAAAAAGGAAAAAAAGAAAGCAGTCTTCAATTGGAAAGGCAGACAGGTGAAGTGCTATAAGTCCCGAAGGGCATTTTCTGAGGAACGAAGAAAAATGTTATGCGCACTTCTCTGGCTGTGTCCAATAACTTGCTTTGCTTTTTTCTGTTAAAAAATGAAAACTTATATCTTTAATTATTGATTTTGAGATTTTAAAAATACTATTTTAGTTGTTTTATAAATTAATAGTAAGCTGTTTTACTTAAAACTAAAAACGTGATGAATTTTGAATTGTCAAATAGGGAAAGAGAATATCTTGGGCTGGAAGAAATAAAATCTAATTGGGAAAAAGTGATTTTAAAAGGAGATACTTACCGCGAACCAAGTATTTTATATTTTGAAGACAATATCATTAAAAGACATATTATATCAACTTCAAATCAGTACATAGAGACCCAGTATAATGAAATAACCAAAAATAGAGAGATTTTAGTTCCGAAGACAGCTAAAGGAAAGGAACAGAAATTAACTGCTTCAGTTTTGTCTACAAAAACTCCTATTGGCGTATATGTTTCCTTAAATGTTTTCGGAGATTTCTGGATTGGCAATCACAGTACTAAAACGACTTTTTTTTCGAGCTATTGGGAAGACAGAAAAAAAAGGAAAGAAAATAAATTGAGCTATTGGATTGAAAACTTCATAAATAATTCTGACGAGAATCATTTACGAGAGATCAGTAAATTCAAAAATGCTAATAAGCAAAATGTAAAATATAAATCGGGTGATTTTTTTGCATATAAAGTTGATAGAACAAATTATAGTTTTGGAAGAGTTTTATTAGATATTACTGAGCTGAGAAAAAATAATATTCTTGAAAAAAGTCACGGATTAACTCTATTAATGGGAACTCCTGTTTTAGTTAAGTTGTATCCATATATTTCAACGAAGAAAAATTTAGATATTAAAATTTTGGAAAACTTGACAGCCTTGCCGTCTGATTTTATGATGGACAATCATCTGCATTATGGAGAATATGAAATTATTGGAAATAAAAAGTTAGAAGATAGTGAATTTGAGTTCCCTATCTCTTATGGTAGAAGTATTAGTTATGGAAGTGCAAATGTTTTTTTGCAATGGGGATTTATTCATAAAGAACTTCCTTTGACTAAATTCAATAAATATATAAGTGGGGAAAATATTTTCCTGCCTGAAGATAGTGCTTCAAGATTTATGTCAAATCCTTACGGATATTATTCTTGCGGTTTCAGAACTCATTATTACAAAACCGATATTATTGAAACGATTAAGAATAATAATGTTTTTGATTTCAATCGTGATCCATATTACAAAACTGAATTTGATTTAAGAAATCCAAAAAATGATACGTTAAAGAATGAAATTATGACAGAGTTTGGATTAAATTCAAATTTAAGTTACGATGAAAACTGTAAGATAGCTGGTATTGAATCAACTTCGAAGATTTTAGAAAATTTAAAATGAATTACATAAGATTTTATTGAGAAAAAAGAATGAAAAAAGTTAAGTTCATAGTGGTATTTCTAATGTTTACAATTATTTCATGCCAGCATACAAATAAAAATGACATAGAAAAATCCAATAAAACAGTTTTAGAATTTGTAAAAAGTGATAAAATGGATAAGGATGAATTCTGGAAAATAATAGATTATTCAATTGCAAATTCCAAGAATGATAAATTAGAAAAGGAAAAAATTATTGTTGAAAAATTATCAGCTTATTCTCCTGAGCAAATTATTGAATTTGAAATAATTCTAAGACAGCTCATTATCCAAGCTGACGATTTTAAAACAATGGCTGCTCAAAAAATTATTGAAGATTATGTGTCTGATGACAGTTATCTATATTTTCGCTGTTGGCTAATTGGAAAAGGGGAAGAAATTTATAAGGGAACTATTAGAAATCCTGATTTTTTGTCAGACAGAATTGCTCAAGACGATGATTTTTATTTTGAAGGTTTGCTGTATGTTGCGACATCGGCCTATAAAATAAGGACAGGCATAAAAGAGGAAGATGAAAGCTTTCCAAGAGATGTGGCAATTCGAAAAGGTTTAGACTATGATTTTGGGGCACCGCCAACAAAAGGCGTGGATTGGAAAGAGGAAGATCTACCGAGAACTTATCCTAAATTGTGGAGGCTTTTTAATTGAAAAAAAACTGCCCATATATATGAAATGAAGTAAACAAAACAAACATCGTAGAAAATATGATATTAAGCCAAGCAATTATAAACTGTATGGATTATAGGGATACTGAGGAATCTACGTATTCAATTTATGCTAAAAGAATAAATGGAAAATTCCAGCCAGATTCAGAAGCTTTAGTTTTAAAATTGACATTTGAAGAAATGGAAATGAAGTCGATAGAAATAGCTGAAGAAAAATGCCCAGGATTTGACTATTTCTTAGAAATGTTTGTTTTAAAAGATTTTTACGAAGATTTACTAAAACATAAAGGTTTCAAATACGATATTAAAAGTTCGAAAGAATTATTTATTACGCAGAATTTGATGATTAGACCTTAAAAATTAATGAAAGACAAATAGGTAAACAGCTTTAAAGACTAACCTAATTTAGTCCTTAACTTAATATAGTTTGGCACGTCATTTATTATTTTAGATTACAATGAACAAGCTATAATTAACAAAAAAATGTAAATAAAAAAAATAGAAGGATGAGTGATTTTCATTGTTTGGATATAGAATTTCCTAATGTTGATTTTAGCCAGTACAGTTACTCTAATACAAAACCTAAAATAAGTAACGTACATCATGCTCATATATACACACGAAAGGATGAAATTGAATTGCGAATTTTGTTTGAAGAAAAAACAAACTTCGGTGATTCGCTAATGAACTGGACAAGCAAAATTGATTGGCGGAAATTTGGCAAATTCATTAAAGTGGAGCTAACAAAAAATCATACTAACGACCGATTGCAAAAAATTGATTTATCGGAAGCGAAAATGATTGGTGCTACAAACAGTTCCAATTTTTATCAAGACAGTGAAAGATATATAATAGTTAGAATTGATACAGTAAAATTTTATTGGAATCCAATTGAGGAAAGAAACAATACAGCCGAATTTTATTTAAGTGATGCTGGATTTAAAGTTGTTGAGCCATTTTATTCTTACTTATTACCTAAATCATGGTTCAAAAATGATGGTAACTTCGCCATAGGGCGTATGAACGATTCGACAAAGTATTACAAGGTTGCAAAATCGTCGTTTCGTCCAGAGTTTAATTTCGTCCCAAAAGACGACCGAAAAACGAGAGTGGCGACAATTACAAAAGAGCCAAAATTTCAATTTAAATATGGAAAAGGAGTTACAGAAAACGAAGCCATTTTTTATGGAGATATTATTTTGTTGTTGGCTTCATTTTATCACCACACTCAAATTGATTATATTTTTCGCAGAATTTATTTACCGGAAAGTACAATTACAATAAAGAATATTAAAAATAGTGACCTTCGTGACACAAGCGGAGGGCTTAGTAGTTTTGGAATTAATTGGACTTTTAACAAGTTTCTGCAATCAAGTTGGCAAAAGGAATCTTTAAAAAACTTTACATTGCTTTCGAAAGCAATTACATTGTTTAATCAATCGCATTTGGTTGATAACTACTCAACATTTTTAATTCTTTATAACATCATTGAAATTTGTGATAAGCAAAAAATAGACAACGTAAAATTTAAACTTACTTTAAGCAAGAAACAAGTTAAAGCCAAGAAAGGTGAAGCATTGCTTAGCCTTTTGGAAACAATAGATAAAAGTGAACACGAAGAATTTAGAAACAGGTGGCATAATGTACAGACGCTTTTACAAAATAAGCCAATGAAAAATCAATTGGTTTCTTTTTTAGAAAGTCAAAACTTAGACACCGAAAAGTTTCCCATAAAGCTTGATGACTTGAAAAGACTTCGCAACGATATTACACATGGAAGTATTGACAGAGTAGATGCCGAACAACTTAGAAAGGCAAATATTTTACTTTACAGAATAAGCGGGATACTTATTCTCAACTTAATGGGAATTAAAGATTGGAAATTAAATCAGGAAATAAGATAATTTTTAAAGAGAATCACAAATTGTAGCATAGACGCCAAAATGTTTGCGCAAGTAAATTTGTTCTAACATCAATTTAATATTATCAGATTATATAAAAATTGTAAAATATATTCCCATAAAGATTATTGCAGTATCAAATCAAAAAGAGACCTCAGGTCTCTTCTTGATTGAATTAATTTTTATACGGCTAAATAATATTTGTAGAAAACTATTTTATTAATTGCTCGAGTCTTTTCATCATCTCATCTTTTTCTTTCAGCATACGCTCATACAAAGCTATCTTTTCTTCATGAAGTGAGATCAATTTTTCAATCGGATTTACATTGAAAGTTGCGCTATGTCCTGTATTTAAGAAAGCACCATTGTCAAATGTATTCGAAATTATATTTATTGCCTGTTCCTCATCAAAATTCTGAAAAGCTTCAACGGGAATTTTTAAGGAATTAGAGATTTGCTTAAGCAGATTATTTTCAATGACGTCTTTCTGCTCAAGCATAGAAATCTTCTTTTGATTCCAGTCTTCTCCCAGATCATAAGCCAATGCTTCTTGTTTAATGCCAAGCATTTCTCTAAAACGTTTCACATTTCTTCCCTGATGTATTTTCTGTTCCATAATGATTATCAATTTTCTGAAGGCTCAAAGATAAAGCCATGGGGATTAAAAAATCTGAACTTCAAAGATAAAAAAATATCCCGTAAAATATCCCTTTTGTCAGATATTATATCCGATTTCTGAATAGTTTATCCTTTTGAAAGGCAGGAACTTCGCTAGTGAATTCTAAATATTTCCGCTATGAAAAAGAATAAAATATCCTTTGGGACAAATTTTTGGTCAGCTTACGAGGTAGGAAATCCATATGATGCTCTTCACGCGTTTTTTGATTTCTCCCACCTTGACGAGTATAAACACACGTTAAATGAAGTGGCGATGCACAGCTGTAAGAAGAAGATATATAATCAGGACAACCCGTGCCATGTTTTTGTTGTTTATACTTCTTTAAGTTCGTTTGTAAAAGTCTGCGACTGTCTGAAAAGAAAAAGCAGAAAATGGCAGGCGAAAGGTTCAGCCGACTACACTTCAATAGTCCACCTCGCTTCTTTAAGTAAAGAAGAGTATAAAAATCCTTTTAAAGTATTTCAAAAGGCATTCGAAGAGAAATCACTGGCACAGTTTGAATTCTTTCTTTGTGAAGTCGTGCATCTTTCGCTGTCCCCCCACGCGGTAGAATCAGATTATGATTTTATCACTCCATATGTGCACTTAGTCAAAATGCTCGATGCTGGACAGCTCATTATGGAAAGAGGCATTGAAAAGATTAAAAAAGAGAAACAGCAAGAGGATATTTTATCCCCTGTCGAGTAGATTACCACACATCAACTTCAAAAAATTAACATTATGAAAACTTTAGAAAAACTTACTTTTCCACAGCTCGAAAACGAGTATCTGGAAAACATATTAAGAGAACTTGCGGGTAAATGTAATATCGTGCAGATGTTTTTTACAAGAGAACAAACTTCAGTATTTTCAAAACTTATAATCAACATTGAGAGTAGCATAGATGTGCAAAAACATCAGCATGCCAAATGGGTTAGAAAAGTTAAAGAACGCCTCCGCATTGATGTGTTATTTATTTTTTCTTCAAAAATTAGACATCACTATTCTCTGGGAGATCCATTCAAAGCATATTACTGCCGTGAGTTTTCCGTCATATACCAGAATAATGAGTTTGCAGATTCTGTTTTTAAAACAATAGAATGGCATAAATTCAAGAAGAGATTTAATGAATTTGAAAACAATTTCCACCACGATCATGAGCTTCATAAATGGCAGATTAAAAACCTTATTTCAGAAGGTTCTTCCAACAGTGTTTTTACATCTTACTGCAGGCTCATTGAATATGATCTTCAATGGCTGGAAGAATTATATGTGGGAAATAAATCAGACTCAGCTGATCTGAACGAAAGGATAAATAATCTTATCCTATACCTTCCAGTAATCCAAAAATACTTTGTCAAAATTTCTAAGGGCGGGTATTATCTTATTGATCTTTTTGAGCAGGCAAAAGAAGCTTCCAGCGATGGTGAAGCGATGTGCAGAAATGAAATGTTTCAGGCAGTGGAAAATGCTGAAGAAAGCCTTTATAGTCTTATCGGAGACAGATTTAATGAGTTTAGGAAACTGATAAAAAAAGGATATATGATGAAGCAGGAAGTTTTATGTGATGCAGAGCCTAAAAATAAAGTGCTTGAAACCGCTGTTCAGACTATTTTAGGCTTTGTTGATGCAGAGCAGATCTATCTCTATAATCAGGCTATAAACCATGCGAAAACTACTTATTATCTTCTGATAATAAGTGAGGGTCTGGGGAATGAAAAATTAAAATCAATCATTAACACCATAAAAGGTAGGACGGACTATACCTCTTCTTTTGTTCTGATCAATCACAGCCGTTGCTGGATGCAGAATAATCTCTACGAATACCAGAACTTTTTTGAAAAAATAATAAAGGAAGATTTTCTGATTTATTCATCAAGCATGCATCACCCAGATTTTCACTGGGAATCTCCCCATAGAGCCTATCATGGAGATATTGACTTTTTTTATAAATGGACAGAACAGAGTTTTAGCCAGTTTTCTATAATCGCTAATAATGCTGAAAGCAATTATTGCGGGCTGACCTCAATTTTTTCATTGTTTTTCATGTCATTCTGCAGAACCTACATTTTTGCAAAAACGTATTACATGCCGAATTATCTGTCAAGCCAGACCTTGTGGGAGCTGTGCACTTATGCAGATCCTGATATGATAAAGCATGATTATTTAATGGAACAGTTCTGGACTGGCTTTTTCCCTTTTTTGGATAGAAACAGAGCTGTGTTTAACTGGTCATCACGACTAAGTCTTGAAGAGATTGATCAAATGAGGGTAATTGCGGAGAAACTTATGAATGAACTTCGTGTTACTGTTGTCGGAGGAGGACTTGTGAAAAATAATAAAATTGATTTAGTAAAATAATTTATGGATAAGGCTTATGAATGCAGATGAAATTATAAAACTGGAAAGAATGGGAGTATTAAGCGAAAGACTGCTTAATACTCTGAAACCAGCTGATGATAAAAGAGGAATGTATAATGCAGAGATCAGGATATATGATTATTACGAACTTGTTTCAATTATAAGAAACCTAATGAAGCTCTGCATAATCGCTTTGGACAGGGACAGTGCGGAAGTTCCGCCCACGATTCTAAACCAGAATATTGATGTAGGGCTTATATTGGGAATAGCACTTCAGCTGTTCCCGATTGATGAATTTGAGCTTATAAATGAAATCAGCTATTTGTATAATGATATGAAAGAGGAACGTAGAGCAGATTCCTAACAATGATTAGCATTTTGATGTACATATTATGTCCATGAAAATCAGAGAAAGTCCTATTAACTTTGTATGAATCTGAAATTTGGTTGCGTGATGATGAGTGAATTTTACTTATGAACCTCAGTGAATTAGGTTTTATATTTGTACTATCCCCACCATATTTTGATCAGGATAAAATGAAAAAAGTGTTATAACTTTATAGCGATGAATGATTGTGGAACAAAAAAGACCGATGATCGGTCTTTTTTTAATGAAGAGGAATTTCAAATGGAGAAAGATGGAAGAGAGGAAAGAGGAAAAATGACAGCTGAAAAAACATTAAAAATGCTGAAAGATGAAGGGGTAGAAGTGACACTTGAACAAGCGAGATTGATTTTAGAGTTTTTACGAAAACTAGCGAGTATTACGGTTTCTAATTATTTAAAAAGAAAAAAATGAAAAAGATAGCAGATTTATATGTACGTGTGAGTACTGACGAACAGGCAGATAGAGGATATTCTCAAAGAAATCAAGAAGAGGTTTTGAGAAAATATTGTCAAATCAATGATATTGCTATAAGGGATGTGATCTATGAAGATCATTCTGCTAAAACATTTATTAGACCTCAATGGAATAAACTTTTAGAGAAGTTGAGAAAAAATAAGAATAAAACGGATCTGGTTTTGTTTACAAAGTGGGATCGTTTTAGCAGAAATGCCGGTGATGCTTATCAAATGATAAATATACTCAGAAAACTAGGAGTTGAGCCACAGGGAATAGAACAACCCTTAGATTTAGCAATTCCTGAAAATAAAATGATGCTGGCTTTTTATTTAGCGGCTCCAGAAGTGGAGAATGACAGAAGAGCCTTAAATACTTTTCATGGAATGAGAAGAGCAAGAAAGGAAGGTCGTTACATGGGTTTAGCTCCAGCAGGCTATATTAATAGAATTCGTGAGGATGGCGCAAAATATATTGCCTTTGATGAGCCGGAAGCTTCTATTATTAAATGGGCGTTCATAGAGCTTGCAAAAGGTGTATTTAATACAGAACAAATATTTTTTAAAGCAAAGAAGAAAGGATTAAAATGTTCAAGAAATAATTTCTGGAGATTAATTAGGAATCCTGTTTACTGTGGAAAAATTGCGGTACCTAAATATAAAGATGAAGAAGCAAAATATGTTAAGGGACAGCATAAAGCGTTGATTACGGAAGCCCTATTTAACGAAGTTCAAGAGGTGCTTGACGGTAGAGGAAGAAACTTTCGTCCAAAAATTGTTACGAAAGAACCTTTTCCTTTGAGAGGATTTTTTATGTGTCCTGAATGCAATAAAATACTAACCGGAAGTATTTCTAAGGGAAGAAGTAATTATTATGCTTACTATCATTGTTCTGGCGGATGCAGATTTAGGATTAATGCAGATACTGCCAACACTGTTTTTATGGATAATCTTAAAATGTATATACCGATAGCTGAAATAGGAAATGTCTACAAAAATTTAATTATTGAGGCTTATAAAGAGAGTGACAAAGTGAATATTGATTATAAAATAAAGCTAGTTGAAGAAATTAATGACTATAAAAAGAGAATTGCATACATCAGAGATTTATTGTCAAAACAACAAATTGATGTATCGGATTACAGTGAAATGAATTCGAATTACAAAAATGAAACCATTAAACTTGAACAAAAGCTATCAAATATAAGTGAGAGCAGTCAAGATGTAAAGGATCTGCTTAGTAAAGGCGTTTTAAGGCTTCTTGAATTGAATCAATGCTATAAAGACGGGGGTTGGATAGGATGCAGGGAACTATTTGGTTCGATATTTCCAGAAAATTTCACTATTGTAAAAAATACGTTTCGAACCGCTCGAGTGAATGAAGTTTTGGAGCTAATCTATATGATTAACAGGGCTTTGTTTGAAAATAAAAACGGGATAAAGAAAGATTTGTCTTCTTTATCCCGTCAAGTAGCGAGGACGGGAGTTGAACCCGTGACCTCAGGGTTATGAATCCTGC